>Ga0160505_100637_pt1 | contig 18928 bp, 8 predicted proteins | sample DIDeMG_FD_108225 | JGI IMG/M metagenome (GOLD analysis project Ga0160505, IMG submission 108225) | Enriched chicken feces microbial communities from UW Madison campus, WI, USA - DID2874_E49_Stillage MG | ecosystem: Host-associated > Birds > Digestive system > Large intestine > Fecal ... | reverse complement strand
CCTAAATGCGTCGTGGGTGATTTTATCTCATTGCCAGAAACTATTGGTTGACGACGTCTGTTCCCAATTTGTATGTTCCGATGGCCTTTCCCCAGTTAATCTTTGACTTTGTAACTGGCAACAATCTTCTTAAGTATTTGAATGTGTTCTTGTTTAAGGTATTGAACTCCTCAATGACCTTGAAAGTCAACTTGTTTTCAGTATTGTTGATAAAGTTAACGATGCCGGATGCGTCAAAACTTGCTGTTGACTGATCGATATTCTCTTCGAAATTAAGTCTGACATTTCCATCTTCATAATAATGAATGTCCAATTTCACAGATCCGATCGTGTGTCTAGCGGAATTGAAAGTGTAAACTGACTTCCAACGCCCTGTGTAAAAATTCTCTGGATTCGTTTTCTGCCCAATCAATACAACAACGACTTTCTCATCTGAGACTGGAATTACAGCGTAACCAAATTCAGAGGGATAGTGATCTTCTCCGTAAGTTTGGAGTGCCTCGACGAGCTCTCCGTAAAACAGAGGATATGCGACTAATGGTTCCGCCCTTTCGAAATCAATTGCTCTATTGGACTTGATATCATAATTGAACTTTTGCTTGCTTGAATAATCCCAAAATTTTGTGGAATTGCTATCCTTGTTGTATTTACTGGCGATGTACTGGCCCAGTAGAATAATACCATTCTCCTCAACGTATTCCTCAACAGTCTTACTGACCGTGGTTGTACTTGATGAAGGAACAATGGAAGACAAGGTACGTGTGACCTCATTAATTTCCCCAATTGGGGCTGTATTAATGATTTGAGTAACTAGGTCATTCAAATTAAGTGACATTTTCTGGAGACTTATGATTGATATGAGTCCTTAAAACATGCGAGTTAAAAAGAACCATAATATGCAGGTGTGTTCACTATCTTCAACAAAACCTTTACGAAGTGCCTCTATTTTGATATTCCGAGAATATCTCGGTAACTTGAGATAAACTGTAAGATCATTAACGTAGCGTCAGTATCATAATCAGTTCAAGTTATTAGCTTTTGATTGGTGGTGAGTTTCTCAAAACCAGTGGCTAATGTTATCCAGTCAGGGGTACGAGTGCGATTTCATAACTTTCGGTGGATTATCGTTCTTCTATCAAAAATAAGTAAATTATTTAGCGTGAATGCTTCGAGATTGGCTTTGATTATTCTTCTATGTTTTCGATGTTGGTATTAGTTCAAGTGGCAACAAAGGCAAAAACACACTATCTTCCTCGATATTCAAATTTCTCAACTACTTACACGATTGGACTGGAGAATTACCGAACAGCAAAATAACACTTTTAATTATAAATTTGAACCATGCTTCAAGATAAGTGGAAAGCTCCGGCGCCTTCAGTAATGGCCCGAAGAAGCTTTTCTCTCATTACATTTTCCAGTGAATAGTCTGGCAACTTGAGGTAGTTAGCACAAGTCATAACCGAAGGTAAGTAATCATCTGATGTCAAGCCATCTTCTGGACGCTTCTTGACAACGGTAAATTCTGGTCTGATTGCCTTGAATCCTCCAATTGGGAGTTTGGGGGAACCCGTTAAAAACTGCAAGAACTTGCGACGGTTGGTTTCTGAAAACCCATTCAAAACAACAACCAAATAATGAATAGCCTTTGAATCACTACTGTAACCATGATTGGCCCTCATTGCATCAACCAAAGTGTCTATAGACCAATCTTCCTCACTACTACCAAAAATATCTCCGAGCTCATTGGGTGAGAAGATAGTAAGGGAGCTAATAGGAAAAACTTTGGAAAATCCTTGCATGAAAGCCTTAACTTGATTGATAACTCCGCTGTAAACAGTAGCTTCAACAATCAATTCTATGTACCTGCGGAGATTTCCAGAGGTCACAGCAATATCTGCACCCCCAGGCACCAACTCAAATTTATCATATCCCGGAAGCACGAACACCAAGGAGAGCTCTTCAATTGAAACTCCATCAATTGCTGCTGTTTCAGAACACAAAAACTGACTCAAATAATCAAGGGACGATGCTAACTGAGGATCCACCTCTCCGAGAATCACCGAATAATGAGAGAGGTCAGGATTGTTCGAGTATGCACTTAATGGGTTAAAGTCAATGTCTTGCATCAAGCGAAGAAATATTCTGTTGAAAGAGAAATCAACTATCCTTGAGTCAATTAAAGATCTCGCCAAGAAGGTTCCCAACGCTGAGAATAAGAAAAGTACTTTTTTTCCATTCTCGCTGTTAACCATTTGTAGGTTCATTGGTCTAGGGAAGAGGCCCCGGGAGGAAAAAACAAACTCGTCATCGAAATCACCAGGATTTTCATCTCTCCACATACACAAAGACTTCTTTGAGAATTCCATGGAAACCGAAGAGAAGAATTCCAAAGTTGGGCCGAGACCTGAACCGACTTCATCGAAATACTCGATTTCCAAAACTCCAGGTGACGATCCGTACAATTGTAGGACTTTCAAAGCACTCTGTAGAATATGCTTCCTTGAAATTCTAACTTTCCTTCGAAGTGGTCTTCCTAATTGTAGTCCAGCGTGACCATTGGCGAAAGAATTTCCGTTTTGTTCATCCGCATCTTCCAGATAACTTCTGGTTTGCCAATTCAGTATCAAACGAGAGTACCCAAAAGAGGTACTTTGTAAGAAGAACATTCTGGTATCCAACGGAAAAATGAATGGATAGTTTTTCGTCAAAAGTATACTCCAGCTAGGTAATGTTCCACTTGCAATGATCAAGGGCTCCTCAAGTTGCCGGTTCAATTTCACAGTTAGCTTCCAATTCATGAACTTCTCTGATCCCAAAGCAACAACAGATTTGTCTCTCATGTGCTGATTCAAGCCAGACAAGATCTTGAGAAGTTTGAGAATTGAACAGGTTGTTTGTTCTGGTTCTTCTAAATGACTTTCAAAGTTTCTGGCTTGAGTTATGGGTAGTGCTCGGCTAGATAACCTCACTCGACGATACGTAATAGTATGCGGTTTAGACCAAACTTCCAGAGGTTCCACTTTCGTTGTCTGCTTTTCGTTTTGAATAGCACGAAACACTGCTCCAAAAATCGTGGTTCCAATTGGAATGTGGTATCCATTAATCGAGAACTCAATTCCCGGAAGCTCCTTCCCATTTGTGAACTTTTCTAGTAGTTTGTTCTCCTCGCTTTCTACATTATTATCATCCATTTCAAATTCTGCATCTCCAGCATTACCATCATTCTCACTATCAATGACTTCAGGACAATTTGTTCTGTCTTGCTGACGGACACTATGATCATCCTCATCAGTGTCACCTGTCTCACAAGACTTAACTTGATCGAGTATCATGAATCTTTGTTTCAAAAAGGAAACTATCGACTTGAAAGTTGCAATTGAGTGAACTGAAAGTGTGAGCAGTTGCATTCTAAGAGGTATCTCAGTTTCATCACCATGCAAGGCAACTAATTTTATCTTAATCTGTTTCATCATGATTGCTGCATGGTTTCCCCCATGGATAGTGGCTCCTCCACTTGACACGATCTCGAAGGATTCCGACCGCGTTAACGAGTCTTGTAGAAGTTCAACAAAGCGATTGATTGACATAATGTCCACATAGAATACTTGTAGGAAAGACGAAATCTGAGGCAATTCATGACTTGTTAAAGTATCTTCACCCTCTGCAAATACTTTGCAAATCTGTTGAATGATACCCAGAGAGATTAATTCAAAAGTAGAGATAGGATTTGACTGAGAGTCCAACAAAGCCTTGAGCTTGGTCCAAGCAGTTGTCCATAGTTGATGCGTTGTGGTATCAAGATGCATCAATGACTCCAACATATCCAGGATTTCAGCCAATCTTCCTGACAGCAAATCGTAAGAGAGACCCCTACTTTTGCTCTCAATGTGAAATTTCTCCAAATTGTAACAAGCAAGTCGCAATTCCTTTTTTCTAATTTCGGCAGAGAGCTTATACTCATAATCCTTTGTGAGTTCTTTGTCAACATACTTGTCATATTGTGCACTAGTGAGATTTGTAACACCTCTGCGCTCTTGAACCCCCTCTCCATTTGCGAGCTGTATGAGCTCTTGCTTCACTGCTTCGATGTCGGGCAAAGCGGACGCAAGTTTGCCCAGAATAACGAAAAGGTCATTGAAAAATCCCTCCTTCTCAAATAGAATAATCCAAGAGTCGTCGGATTTAAGTATTTTCAGTACAATTGAGACCGCACTTAACAAGAGCAAATCATTACGTAAAGATCCTAAGGACATTGAATCACTCTTAATATCCTCCAGAGGGGTCTTTGATATTGTCTTCTTTCCTTTTGTAACAATCGAAGTTAGAATTCCGGGAAGCTCCTCGATCCCTCCAATTTCTGACAAAGCGCAACCTTCATCGAAAGACATAATTCGAAATATGTTAATAAGCACATTTCTCCTAACCTCATAATCCATGGTAGCCTGAAAAGATCGCACCAAAACGGGCCAAATATCATTCACAAAAGCTGCGTACTCTCTAATGCACACACATCGGTATAAATCAGCTCTCTCGCTATTTATGTTTTTCCTGAGTTCGTGATCTTTGTGCCTCGAATCCATGAATGGTGTCTCGCTGGGAAGGTATGTTATCGGCAATAAATAACCAATCAAGTGCAAAAAATGTGACAATAGCTCCTTGGGAGATGCGATTAGTGCTTCAATTGTAACTTTTTCAGCTTCTAAATCCTCTTCCAGGATGTGAGTAGCAGACTTAAACTTTTGGTCTTCAGGGCGGCCAAATTTCCTTAAGGAGCTAGCAATGTAGCGCCCGATGCGAATCTTGAGTAAGAGACGCGAAATCTTGACCGAGCTTGAGGCAACAGTAATTAATGAACGTATCAAGGAGATATTTGACTGATACTTCAATCCTAAATCTGTGCTTGTTGGATTGCAAGAGCTACGAATCACAGTTGCCATTTGAACCAAGATACTCTCATTAAGAAAGAGACGTTCTAGAAATTCTGGCCGCATCTTGTAGCTAATAATGATTCTTGAAATTGCGAGCCAAGAGTTTTCAAGAACGACATTGTCCGTGTGATTTTCGGCAACTGCTGCAAGCTTTTCAAACTCTTCTAGGACCATTGTGAAATGTGCCGTTGGAATGTTAGCACAAGCATTTGCAACGATTGTTAGACATTTTCGCTGTGCATGAATGGTAAGAAAATCAAGATTCTGCAAACAAGCCTTGAGGCCATTACTGGTGATGATCAAAGAATGCAGGCTAGACTCACGAGAAATCATTTCAAGAGTTTGTAGAGCTTGCTCAGTCAAATCAATATATGTTATTTCCAACAACGTATGCGTGAGAACTTCGACAGCGTCGCTATTCAATACATCGTGAATAAAGTCCTGATTGACCTCGACGAAGTTGTAAAGGCATCTGCATGCAACAAGATGAAGCTCCAAATCGTCCAGAAGTTGAGGATCCTTTAAGATTCCCACAAGAGCTCTTGCCAATTTATTAGGAGAAAGTACTCGCTCGGCAGTTATTCCATTCATCATGAGCAAACGCTCCAGTAATTCGTTGAGTGTCTCCAAAATGAGATAGGTGTCATCACGCTGAATTAAGTTATCAATTAAGTTGTCATACTCGGACAGTTGGCGTTCAAACGGTGAGCTGCTAACTCCCCCAACAAGTCTTTGCATTACGTCAATAATCCCGGAGTCTGTTGTCTGGTTACCACGCTGTAGAAAATTCTGGAGAAGAAAAGAGCCATATGTAGAAGACTCGGGATTCCGAACAAAGTCATCATAAGCATTACGTTGATTTTCTTCATCTCCGACATCCGTTTCTTCCTCCTCCTCGTGTTCCAGTTCTTCATCTTCCGCTTCGTTATCCACCTCATCGTCGTCATCTTCATCTTCATCCTCATCCTCATCTTCTTCTTCATCTTCGTCTTCATCTTCGTCTTCATCTTCATCTTCAACTTCAACTTCGATTTCATCTTCATCTTCATCTTCATCTTCATCTTCGACATCATTATTGTCTTGGTAGTCATCTGCCCCTTCGTGGTAGTATTCATCATGCTCATTCACTTGAACATCACCAAAACTTTCGCTTACTAGATCTTCATCGTAAGGATTAGAATACTTCTTCATCTCAGTACTATATTCAGAATTATAATTCACTAAAACAAAATTGCCCTGATTGACCGGGTTGAGGAGGGTACCATCGTTCCCAAAAGTGTTTGCCTCCGTGGATATGTTTGAGTTTGAACTTCTCCTTGTTCTGGAATCCTCACAATCGACTTCATGGTTACCACAGAAAGCTTGGAATTCGCCTGAATTGGGCCCCTCAGTCATTTTGCGAGTCGAATGAATGTTCGTTGAACTGGTTTCTGGTACTCTAGTTCAAATCCTACAAACACTTTCACGTGATAGTTTTGTGCACTCCTTATCTAATCAATGTCATTTAGTTTGTCACCAAATTGTGAAAATGTGAAATTTGAGACTATCGTATTCTATGGAACTTGGACGTAGCAACAAGAGCAGTTTTAACTTACTTGCTCTTGAAAATTCAAACTTTAGGGAGGTTTGCTGTTTGCTGTTAATCAGTTTCTTGAATCTACCTCCCTAAGAAAAGAAAGGCACTACATGAATCTTTCGCCATGGTTCCCAAGACAAACTTGTAGTTGTGAATTCGGAAATATGAGTTTACCACCGACAGAACGGATTGCATTTCATTATTGAAGCCAAACCTCTGGTATTCTACCCACCCTCTGTTAACGCGGTTGAGTGATTGGTATCATCCAATGGCGCACTAAGAGACCGAGTAAACTTGAAAACAAATGCGGGAGCATCCTATTCTGGGTTTGGAGGAGCCACAAGACGGTCGAAGGCGTTATTGTTCTACATTGCACAATCTGATCCGTCGTTCTTGGCCATTGCTTTCCAATTGCATTCGTAAGAGATTCACCCGAAAAGAAAAGAATATAAATGGCGAGATAAAATTTACCACTACAGGTTTACTAGAATAATTTTTTTTTGGGCCCCAAACAAGCTCCAACCGAGTCGGATGCAACAAATATCCCCCACGCGGCGTGACGCGCAATAGCATGGATGGACATTGGTGGAGCAAAGAAAATCCTGGGCAAGGAATAAAGTGAACATTATCGCCCCAAAATGGAGAAAAGAAAAGATAAAAAAAGAGATATCAAACAAGAGTCCATGTCAGACTTTTCATATGAGCTTCTACACGGCCCAGTCCATCACCTGATACTGTAATCTGCTCCGACCAAGATTGTGAGAGGGTACTTCGATCGTAAGTGGTTCGGATAAATAATTGGGGTGAGCGGTGGGGGTGGCATATTTCTTTGGGGGCCCGTGCAGTTCAGGCAGTCCAATCCTATTTTATCCGCGAACCTCGGTGGATCCTACCCCAATGGAGGGAAGAAAAACTGAAAAATGCAGGATTGCATTACATTCCTCCGATACCACTCAAGTTTGGAATTCCAAATACTACACATAATCTTATCCCCCACATCACCCCGCTTTGATCCTACATACACATCACTATAATCCTACATGCGTAGTGTTGATCCCCCAAATCTTAAGTACAATAGTATGTTGCACTTTTTTACTAGGAGTTGTAACTTTGCAACGGAGGAGCAAAGTTTTTAGCATAAATAGCTGCTACCCCCCTGGGTTTTTCACCTATACAATTGTGCAACTGCAACTGCTAAAAAATGGAAAAAACCGATATTGAGAAGGCTGATGTGTCCCACATTGACTCGACTTCTTTGCGACCAAAAATCGCAAAGCCAGAGAGCTTGGTTTCTTATTCTGATGAGGAAATTGATGAGATGCACAAGAAAGTGACTAGAAAGGTCGACATGAGATTACTTCCCATGCTAGTCTTGTTGTATATCTTAAATTACTTGGACAGAAACAATATTGCATCTGCAAGATTGGGTGGATTGGAAGAGGACTTGAATTTGGTAGGCAACCAGTACCAGACATGTATCTCCATTCTCTTTGTTGGTTACATTCTTATGCAAATTCCAGCGAACATGTTCTTGAACAAGTTCAAACGTCCATCCATCTTTATTACCTCCATCATGGTTGGTTGGGGTGTTATTTCCACTTGCACTGGTGCTGTTCAAGGCTATGGTGGATTGCTTGCTGCTCGATTGATTTTGGGTTTCGTTGAAGCTGGCTTCTTCGGATCTGCACTTTATATCTTATCTTGTTGGTACACTCGAACTCAACTCTCGTTGAGAAACTCGATCTTGTACTCAGGTTCTTTGCTCTCAGGAGCTTTTTCGGGTCTCATTGCAGCAGGTATTGTGGACAACATGGATCATCTTCATGGATTGAGATCTTGGAGATGGTTGTTTATCATTGAGGGTGGTATTACAGTTGGGCTTGCCCCACTTGCTTACTTTGTTTTGCCAGATATGCCCCATAACTCCAAAATGTTGACAGATATCGAAAAGGACGTTCTTTTGTACAAGATCAGATGTGAAACAGGTCAGGATGACAGTGATAACATCAATGAAGAGTCATATTGGGGCGCATTCAAGTTATGTGTCAGTGATATCAAGGTGTGGGCCTGTGTGGGTATTCTTTCTTGGTTGGTCGCCGCAGCTGGTGTTACCAACTTCTTTCCATCTATTGTTAAGACCTTGAACTTCAGCAAAGTTATCACGTTATGTCTTACCGCACCCCCATACCTTTTGGCAGTTATTGCAACTTTCTTGTGGGCTCGTCATGCTGATAAGACTGGGGAGAGATTCTACCACGTTGTGTTGCCTTTGTTGCTTGCTTTGGTTTCTTTCATTATTGCTGTGTCAACTTTGAATACCGGAGCTCGTTATTTCTCGATGGTAGTGATGGTTCCTTCTCTCTACTGCTCTTTCACTACCATCTTGTCATGGATGTCAAATTCCTGTCCTCGTCCTCCATTAAAGAGAGCTATTGCTCTCTCATTGATGAACTGTTTGTCCAACTCAGCATCTATCTGGAACGCATACTTGTACAATGAATCTTCTGCTCCACGTTACGCCACAGCATTCATTTGCAACTGCGTTTTCATCGGTCTTGCGATTGTTTGTGCATGTGCATTGAGATGGAGATTGACTCTTTTAAACCGCAGAATTCAGAGCGGAACCATGAACTGGGAGAAAGAATTGGGCAAGGGTAATGATGGATCTCAAGTTAAGGAAGATTTCAAGTTCTTGATCTAGGTTTATTTAGGCATTAAAATAAGGAATCATTAGATACCGAAAGATACTACAATAAGTCGTGTGAGAGATTCAATGTAAGATAATTCTCCGCCATTGAGGAACAAATAGGCATCATTGTTGATAAGTAGAACAAATGATTGAAAGGGAGATAGGTTCATCAACCAAAGCACTAGGATTTGTTTAGCGTAAGGAATGCTTGTTTTGACACTTCATTTAGTATACTCATACGTACATTCCCATAACCTGCTCAAATAATTGTCTTTTCATACTAGCCATTGAAAGATTACTCTTACTTTGCATATCGAATGCATCTGGTTTCAATGCAACTTTTGATAGTGGCTCATCCATTGGATCATGGTACTGCGCCAAATAGCTATGAGTAAGAGAAGTCACGGCATCTGGCCTATAGAGGGGATTAAAGTTAAGTAACTGCCTCATTAGATCTAATCCATCGGGATTTACAGGAATATCCCCAACTCTGAGGAGGCGTTGTGGATGCCCATTGATATAATCTGTGATATCCACAGACTTACTGCGAGGAAGCAGTTGTAAGTATGCTTTGGCTCGAAGCAGTTGAATGCTTTGAAGATCTTCCCCTTCTGGAGTACCCAAAAATTGCAAGATTAGCAATAACTGGTTTCGATAGTCCTTTCCAGGAAATAATGGAGTTTTAATAAATAGTTCGGCCATAATGCATCCGACGGACCAAAGATCGACGGAAGTAGAGTACATGGACAGCAGAAGCATAATTTCTGGCGCTCTATACCAACGAGTTGCCACATATTCCGTCAAATGATTTTCCAACAAAGCTGACTGTGAAACATTAGGAGTTTGAATGCGAGCAAGACCAAAATCACAAATCTTAACTTCGCAGCTGTAATTTACCAAAATATTTGAGGGTTTCAAGTCCCTGTGGATTACATTTGCACTGTGTATTGCTTTCAATCCTCTCATGATTTGATAAGTGAAATACTTGATGTGCTGGTCCAGAAGATGTTGAGTTTGTATAACCTTGAATAGATCCATTGGCATGTATTCCTGAACCAAGTAAATCTCATTGAATGAATCGAAATCTTTGGGTTTTTGGACATCATAGAAACCAATAATATTTTCGTGATTGCTGAAGAACTTCAATAACTTCAATTCTCGTATAGTTCTTAGACAGACCAATACTTTGGAGAAAGGCTCGATCTTTTTGATTGCAACAGTTATGCCTGAAGGCGTATGAATAGCTGAACTCACAACACCGTAAGCCCCTTCGCCCAAAATTTCCTTCATTTGGTAGGATTTACTAATATTGAATATAACAACTTTTGATTTGGGCATGATTAGATTTTCATGTGGTCAAGCGAAGACGAGTATTTATGAAGCTTTGGTCGATTTTGCGTGAGTTTCAGATCTGCAGAATCTGAAACACCCCTCCAAACTTGACTTTCTATGAGAGGTTCACACTTCTATAAAACTTGAAACGATGCAACCAACTCTCTCCTTTCTTTCACTTTTCCTTCGCTTTTGATCTATCAGGAGCTTTTCCACGTAATATTGAGAAACTTCAGTTCGAAGAAGCAAGACGGGGTTGGCGACCAGATTGATAACCAAAAGTAATCTGAGATATCCAATTTCTAACAAATGCTCTACAGTTGATGAAACATAACTTGGTAAGGATATAATCGTCTATTTTTATTTCGTGAGTGTCATTCTGTTTCATGTTTCATAATAACAGGTTGTTCGAGGCTGGGGTAATACATCTTCTGCGAAAAGGTATGAGGAGAGCACACATATCATATTTATGTTAAAAGCTTTGAAGAGAAATAAAACAGAAGAGATTAAGCCAGCCCTCTCGCCTATAGTTCACTTTGATTCTCTGATCCGTAACTAGAGGATACCGTAAACTCAACTGCACATCGTATACCAATTAGTGATAGGGAGGCTCCGTCTTCTTTGGTAATCCCATAGAGAACGACGTTTCAGGATCATTGTATTTTTACTCTTTACCTCTCACATTGAGGTTCTAGAGCTGGCCTGTCCGTCATCTTGCCCCCCAGATCGTTTTCTCTAACTGTGGAGGAGTCCATAGGTGAAGTATGTCCATCTAAACACAACGCAATCAGCAACGAGTAGAAAAATCAAAACTTATGGTTTACACTAGCCCTTTTCTCTCTACTTTGACCCTTGTGCATTTATATAATTACATTAATTATGACCACAGGAAACCATGCTGCACGCAATTCTTAACTGCTACCAACTTCAGAGCTCAACTGTCCACTTCTAAAGCATAATATTTCCAAATAACTTGACTAGACTTGTATTACCGACACAGAATCTTTTCTTTTATAAACACTGTATATTAGGAACTATTTCGGGGACCATACTACAAGAGCATGGACATTTTCCTTTTTAGAGTAGATAAATTAAGGTTACTGAAATGCAGCCATCGCCAAGGCTCTCGACTATCAAACAGTTTTTTATTAGGTACTATATTAGGGACCAGGCTGAGAAGCATGGTCATAGTCCCGTTGAGAGTAGATAAACTAAGGTTGCTGAAAATGCTGCTATCAACACCAAAAAGTCACTCAGAATCTTCCGAAATGTCCAGATTATCAAACATGAAGTTTTGTATCAGACTTAACTCATCAAATAAGGCAACTTGTCCGAGTGGTTAAGGAGAAAGATTAGAAATCTTTTGGGCTTTGCCCGCGCAGGTTCGAATCCTGCAGTTGTCGTTATTTTTTTTTTTTGCGAACTATCATACTCACGTGAGGCTATACGAAAGATATCAATTGCACTTTCGAATTTGAATCTCGAATTTTGGAACTCCAGCAACACATACAATGAGAGAAGGAAAGGTAGCATTGGTCACTGGAACCAATTCGAATTTAGGTTTGAACATATGTCTCAGACTTCTCAACGAAATTCCAGCGGACACCAATTTGACTTTGATCGTTACTTCAAGAACCCTTCCTCGAGTGAAGGAGGTTATCACTAATATTAAAAAATATGCCGAACAAAACTTGTCATATCGCACAGGATTTCTTGAATTTGACTATATTCTAGTTGACTTTACGGACATGATTTCGATATTAACAGGTTTTTATGATTTGAATAAGAAATATACCCATCTTGACTACGTCTTTGTCAATGCCGCTCAAGGTGTTTATAGCGGAATCGATTGGGTTGGTGCTTGTAAATCAATTGCCACTAACTTACTTGATGCGGTTACATTCCCAACATACAAAATACAGCGGGTGGGTGTGAAGTCTGGTGATGACATGGGTCTTGTATTCCAAGGAAACGTTTTTGGACCATACTATCTCATTCACAAGATTACTCCTCTTCTCAAGGGAGGCGGAAGAGTCATTTGGATTTCCTCTATTATGTCAGATCCTAAGTATTTGTCTTTTGATGATTTACAATTGATCAAATCTCCAGAGCCTTACGAAGGGTCAAAGAGACTTATGGACTTAGTTCATGTGGGTGTTTACAAAAAGTGGAAGAAGCAGAACGACATTTTGTCATACGTTGTTCACCCAGGAATATTCACCAGTTTCTCTTTCTTTGAGTATTTGAACTTCATAACCTACTACGGTATGATGCTACTCTTCTACATTGCTCGGTATTCGGGTTCCACCATTCACAACATTTCTGGCTACAAAGCTGCGAATGCACCAGTTACTGCCGCATTGGGTAGTAGACTGCAAGCTAATAAGATAGCCTCCTCGACTAATCGTACTGGGCAAGAATTTCTTGAAGAGAAAGAAATAGATCCTACCGGGGCTGACGACGTGATCGCATACTTCGATAAGCTTACTAGCGAATGGGATGCAAAATTAAAAGATCAAATTAAAGAAACGAGGATAGTGTGAGGTTTTGGATTCGATTTAGAGATGATCGTTAGAAAGGAACATTTTAAACGAGAATACTAAGTTACTGTAATTATTATGCACTTAGACACACTCCGAATCATTCTAGCTACATTCTATGATCAAGGCATTGACATCCACATCCAGTGGGACACTCAAGAGTTGTTTCATCATCGTTCGAGCTAATCGACCACCATGAAGTTGCGCAATGTGAATGAAGAACATGTTCACAGAATGTACAGATTACAACTCTTTTGGATATGAGCAATCCACATAGTGCGCAGTATTGAAGCTTGTTCCTTTTCCTTGTGTTCCATGAATTGCTTTTCGCCGTTGGTATAGGAGTTATAGGTGTCACCAACAGCTGATTAGCACTGAGGGCTTTGCGGTACCTATACCCGAAGTTAATTTTGTAAACATCACCAGACAGTAACATCTCAGTCCTATGGGTATCTTCTGGATAATTGAACTTCAAGATTTTGATTCGGTGAAAAGGTAAACCCCAAGAGTATAGCATCTCGGAATATTGATCTCTGTACGACCAAAGCTTCATTGGATCCAATTCACTCAATAGAGAGCTTGAGTAAATATTCTCAAAATAATCCGCCCCTGGAACATTCTTCATTTCAATTGTTATCGTGGGGGGTGGTCTCTGACGCAGCTTCAGAAGTATAGTATTATTCAATGCAGAACCTTTCTTCATTTGTATACTTCGACTTGGTTTCCGAGCGATCGGTCCCTTTGGAAACTTTTTAATACCATCGAATGACTTGGAAGTCTTCAAGTTGTTCTGTTCAAATGACAGAAGAGTCTCAAGATACGGAGAACCAGGTAACAATTTCCTCAACGATCCCACTTTACTAGGAGATTCACTTCTGGTTGGTTGTTCGATCGAGTTGGGAATCAGTCGTGAAAATAATGACTCCCTGCCACTCATGACAGAGTTCTTTCTAGACCCCGGAGATCCCAGAATTGATAGGGGTAGTTGACTTGGTGTGGCAGATGTTTCTAGTTCTGGAGATATTAGCCCGAACTCTCGCATTACAGTCAATGAGGGATGCGGTGGTAATGCCGAATAGGGTGTATGAATTGGAACAGTGAAAACACCACCGGTATTAGATCGCATATTGGAAACATTTTCGAATAGTATGCATGAGAGCATTGCAAGCATTTGCAAGTTCCCCCTCTTCTCAAAATAATCAAATAATTCTTTAACCAACCATGTATGACCAAATGGATGATTTCCCCAGTAAAAATGACCCTTATGAGCCACACTGGGATTCAAAATCCCTTTGGCGAGTAATTCAATGTCTGTCATGCGAACATCCTTGATTAATATCATTTCAACAATTCTCCAAACATTGGCAATCTCTTTGTATCCATGCTCTAAGGCAACATGGTAGTTGTGCTTTGCGAGAATCGGAGGCTCATCTCCAAGGACCCTGTAATCGCATGCAAGTTCATATTTGTCCGGAAGTAAATGACTAAAATCAAGAATGGCAATAATATTTTTGCTCTTCTTGGTTTTTCTCGCTTTCTTTGTAGACCTCAGGATATTGTCGTCGTGAATAGACGATTTGTAGTTCGAGCCGGTTCCCCTTCCGCTAATTGTTCTGTTGATGGAGCCGCGCCCGTTCTCTTGTGCTAGGAGTTTTCGACCTAAACCAACCGATCCTTTGAATATTCCAGGAATACGGGACCGCGACGGAATATCATCTTCTAACATCTCATCCCAATCATTTGAAAAACTGAAGTCCGAAGAATAAGGATCAGAGGTATCTCCTTCATCATCTGAATTAGGTTGGCTAGAGCTTGCCAAGCCACCTTCGTCATCATCAGACATAACAGATTCATTTTCCGACTTAGATGGGTCAGATCCATGATGATGATGGTAATGAGATGATCTTAAGCTGAACCCACTATCTGTGAATTTGAAAATGTTGAATTTCTGAAGCGTTTTCTCAGTTTCATGTTCGTTGCTTTTCGGAATGAAGAAACACACCAATTGGCCAGTTCTTGTCCAAACCACTCCGCATCCTTTTGGAACTGGCGTGGAGTCGTGTCGAATATTTCCATCAGTAGTATCAGCAAGGTGAGGGGAGCCCAACACAGAGGTTTCCAATGCTCTTTCTAATTCTCCACTATTAGTCAAAGCATCATTAGCCGTCGGAAAAATATCTCCATCATCGTCATCTTCATCATCTGCGGATACCGATAGATCCTTCAAGAGCCCATTAGCAGCTTCGTGTTGATCAATCAAATCATCCACCCAATCCTCATTTCCCACCTCAATACTGCTGACTTCACCCAAATTATTAACACTATCATTGTCAGAACTATCAAGCATCAAATTATCATCAAGTTCAATTTTGTCTCCTAAAAGATATCTTAAGCAAGGCTCAAGACAAAATTTGTTGTACTTATTTGTGTAAAATTGAGCAATGGTACGAAGGTTGGAAAGCATCTCCTTTTTGATCTTTGGAGAAAGCTCATGTGTCTCTTCAATATCAAAACGGACTTGATTATATTTTTTCTGTCTAGCCGAAGGTCTCCCACGGCCCAGTTCCATATCTTCCAAGAAGGGATACATCTTGGGAAACTTGATTTCCAACCGGATGAAAATCAACTTCTGCTCCTGGGAGGTCTCCACGTTCGAAGCAGCTGCCACAGTGGTATCTGCCAGAGGGGCTGCTGCTGGAGTATTATTACCCAACGGAACTTGCCGAGCATTTCCCGGAGTTTTCGGTGTGAAGTTATGATTAGTAGGTGTGGACTGGCTCTTCTGGATATTCTGCGAAGGAATACTTGGGCCATTGGTAGTTGTCACTGCAGTGGAAGGTGTGATTGGGCCAGCATTCGAAATTGTGGGGATTGGAGTTAACGGAGCTAGAGCCGCAATTGCAGAGGTATTTGGGGAAGTAATATCATCCATGTCTGCTGGGCCCTCCTTTCTTTCATTCTCTAGAACTTGTTCAGAAGATTCATCACCAGGACTTGTAGGCACTGGACCGCGTAGGGATAGAACAATATGGCCCGTTGAAACAGAAATCTTCTCAAAACGTATCTTGGGAAACTTATGTCCGACAATACTGACCTCCTCACCTAAATTTGAAGGACCATCGTCATCCTCTATCGTCTGGGTATCGGCCCCTATACGCGGGGCTTTCCTTCCCATTCTAACACCCGAAATCCAATTCAAATGGTTCAATTGGGAAGTACCTCCCTGTGATTCCTGAGATTGCTTGATCTTGAAAAGTGCCCAAGTGGATAAAATGTCTCCGTTGGTCTCTTTAGCCAAGTCAGTCACCGAAAGAGGAGGCTCTGCGGAGTATGTAGTATAATTCATTGAGCTCGATTTGTTCATGGCCGCCTCCTCATTAACTTCTGAATCTGGGGTGCTGACATGAGACTGGGACTCAAATTCAAGCCTTTCAACCGAACTAACAAGAGAGTCGAGTAATTTTTGATGCAGAGGATTGTAGTTAACGATGTTATATAGCTTTTCGTCATGTGGCCACAACTTCAAGTCAAAGTCTTGCGACGACCATGTGACAAGCTGGTATTCTTTCCAAGCATGTTTGCTCTCAAATCCCTGATATTTTTCATGTTGAGTTCTCCAAAGAAAATCTTTAAGCCTCCCATTATGTCCTTTATATGAATAATCTGGAATAGCGTCCATAACAGCAGTCTCTCCCAAGGACTGTGCCCGCTCATAAGCTTCTTCGTAGTTTACTATGTGAACAGCATCACCACCTCCTCTTGATGGCATTATTCCGCAACAGTTATCCTCTCCGAAAGGAAGAGACCTCGCTCTAGCCACAGGATAGTCTGTTCTTATGCAAACAGTGGGTTGCAATTCGCCATCACGGGAAGCGGAGCTGACCTCCCAAAACTTCACAGTATTGTCGTTTGCACAAGTAATGAGTTTATCGTTGAAGCCACTGAAACTTAGACCATTGATTTTTCCAGAGTGAGCATTTTCGATCTTCAAAACTGGATTCGATCCCTTTCGTGAATCCCACAAATAGAAACTGTGGTGATGACTTGAGCAGATTTGGTAGGAGTTAGCAGTATTCCATTTGACCTGGGTCGCTCCAGCTCTCCATTCTGCCCATTTTCCCACTGGCCTTCTTGGTGTTCTCATATCCCAGCTATAAACAAAGGTATCAATTGAGCAAGTCGCTAACATCTCAGGGTCTACTGGATGGAAATTGATGTCCGTGATTGCCCTAGTATGTCTGTGGAGTACATTCTGGATAGCATTGTTCGAAGGTCTGGCTAAGTCCCATAATAGTGCTTTCTGATTCGACGTGGATATACACCAGGATGGTTTTGCCAGGTGAGGCGACCATTGAACGTCCGCAACTTCCCATGATGTAATGTGATGGAGCCACCGGGGCGCCTTGAAAGGGTCATCCAAGTCTATAATGAAAAGGCCTCTGCGTCCGGCCAAAACAGCATCTCTCCCGTTAGGAGAAAGAGACATTGCGCCAATGGCACCGTCGACACGCAAGGATAGTGAGTCCCAAAACGTCGTCGACTCGTACGGATTGGCCATATATTTATTTGATATTTTTATGGGGAACTTCTGTGGCCCTTACCATATAGGTTTGGAGCTCCACTATGTTTGCACCCGTGCCTCTTCATCTCACTATCTCTCAGTTGAACATATCCTTTTCAGTATTTTGAGTGCTGAAGCTATTTAAGTAGTGAGGAAAATGCCAAATTTGGAAAATAGGGGTTCTCCATTAGAATTTGATGATGACGAAGTCGATGTGGAGTTTGATGATGCACCTCAAGAGCAAGAAAGTCAGCGCACAGAACCAAAGGAGGAGCCTATCACCGCAGCATCTCTTCTGGAGCTTCCTGAATTGACTAGAAAAGATAAAACCTTACTGGAAATGCTCGAGCTCATGAAGGGAGATTTTGCTCCCATCATTCCTGATGCTGTGACTGACTATTATTTGGCTAAGAATGGATTCGAGACTGCTGACGTCAGGGTGAAAAGATTGTTAGCTCTTGCAACTCAGAAATTCATCTCGGACATTGCGCAAGACGCTTACGAATATTCTAGAATCAGAAGCTCTTCAACAGTCTACAATTCGTCCAACCCACAAACCAGGGCCAAGCAACTTTTGCAAGGTCAGCAATATGCTAATCAGCAAAACAGCGGAAGCAATGGGAACTTAGACGGAGCAAGTGATCAACAACAGCCGCTGCTGCATGCTACTAGTGCCGGTAATCAACAAGGAAAGATTGTTCTTACAATGGAAGATTTGAGCAGTGCCCTTAGTGAATATGGAGTCAACACCAAAAGGCCTGATTTCTACAGGTAGACATTGGTCAGTGAATCTAGATGGAGCTACATTAAGGAAAGATGATTGCATTATATGTTGAAAACTGGGCACTAAATTTTTCTCGTGCTGTTACAGTTTCGAAGTGTATAGTATTGACGAATAAGACATACGAACGGAAATTCATCTATCTGAGGCAAAACCCGTCATGCATAGAAAACCAAAGCGATGAAGACAATAGTCAAATAAATTGGACGTAAATGAGAAAAAATAACGACAACTGCAGGATTCGAACCTGCGCGGGCAAAGCCCAAAAGATTTCTAATCTTTCTCCTTAACCACTCGGACAAGTTGCCTTGTTCGTTAGGGAATTAGGAAACGTGATCAATCTATCCTTATTATCAATAGTTCATCTGATTTCAAATGTGGCGAATCAGTTGGTTATGATGCTGAGTGTTCACCAGCTTCCCGAAAGTTCTCACGATCCCGAACGGGTAGGCATCGGTCCGCCGCCGCCTCCTCCTCCGGATGACCCATCCCCAAGCGCTCGCGAAGATTCCAACACTGTT
>Ga0160505_100636_pt1 | contig 18936 bp, 7 predicted proteins | sample DIDeMG_FD_108225 | JGI IMG/M metagenome (GOLD analysis project Ga0160505, IMG submission 108225) | Enriched chicken feces microbial communities from UW Madison campus, WI, USA - DID2874_E49_Stillage MG | ecosystem: Host-associated > Birds > Digestive system > Large intestine > Fecal ... | reverse complement strand
CTGAAATAGCGATAAGTTTCCCGTCCAAATAATAGCACTCGTGCGTTGGCCCCACCCTTCCGTGCTTCTTTCGTTCGCTCGGTTGTAGATGGATCCAGTTATTGAGAATTCTCCATTGTTCTGGAGTACCTTCAATTTCTTCGTCCAGAAACGGTGTGTCGCATAAGAAAGATTTGAATTGGCCCTCAGAAACCTCGTCCGGATCGTCGTTGTGAACTTTCACCTGGTACTTTTTGTATAGTTCAAACTTCTCTCTGGTGAATCCAGACAGTTCGAATCTGGTGTAAAATTTACCACCACAATTAGCTTCGATTTCGATTAGATCTCTCAACTTTAAACCCACATGACCCTTGGAAGTGTCCGTAGTGATACCGTTTAATTCCCGATTAAACCTGTTAAGAATTTTGCGGTGACTCTTGGTAAACTTGAGATAGTCGATATTAGTACGTATAGTGTACATGCGGCAACATCCGCGAAGCATATCCCCTTTGTATAGGAACCGTCCCAGTCTTCTAAATCCTCGATTGACAAATTTGCTGTAATCATAGGTGCCCATCTGGTGGGCAAATGTACCTATAGTTATATGTGTGCATGATTTTGGGGGATTGGCTTCTTGAGGAAGTGTAGGAATCCCTAGGTAATTTTCTTTCTGATCATGACAGTATCCACAGTCCCCAGATTCAATGTAGTGAGGCGTAGATAGCAACAATACCGTCGACATTATTGACTTCGTATCAGCAAGTTGAATTTAATCAAGAATGCTGTAATGTGGGGTGTGCAGGTAGAGTCGGAGCCCATAAAACAAAGGACGAGAAGAATAGTAAAAAAAACAACCATTCAAAGATTATTATCAATTAAAACCGCTCAATTGGTACAAAATAAAACATTTAATTTGAAAATTTCTCTTAAATTGCCAACCAAAACAGAAATAAATCAAGGATGTAGAAGCCAGAATCTCACACCTGTACACCGCGGAATCCCATCAAGTGCTAAACTCTCCGAAACCTATTTTCAAGACTTCAGGGTCTTTACATCGAATTGCACTTCCAACCTCAAATTGCCACGATGAGTACTAAAAGCCCTCTCAAAAAAATCATCAAGGAGACGACAACTGGAGTTCCAAGTGGAAATTCCCCCGCGGGGCTGGGAGCAAATCTGCAACAGAACCAACCTAAGCAAGAAGAAGATGATGGCGTGTCTCTCCTCTCGGATCCAGAAGACTACTTGGACGAAAATGAATCGCTTGACATGAATTTGGCACGCGGAAACCAGAAGGTGTGGTTCGTCAAGTTGCCTCGGTATTTGGCAGAGAAGTGGACTAACCCAGATAACTTAAATGGCCAACAACTTGGCCAGGTCAAGATCAGACAGAACACAGGGGGCAACGGCAAGAGGAAGTTGGAAGTCAAACTTGTATTGAACGATACACCGGACTCAGAAACGATTCCTCACGAATATGACCTATCGATTCTCAACACCCAGGTGCATAACTCGTATGTATTCAGCGAAGAGAACTTGAAGAGGTTCAAGCAGGAGGTCACAGAGATCGCAGACATGCCCGATGCACCGGAGCTCCCCGATCTTAACCAGGATGAGTCCCTCGACAGGCGGCCCAATAAGTTCTTCCGTGTGCAAAAGAACGGAGAGGAAGAGAAGGTGATTCCGTTTGTTAAAACCATCCCCAAGAAGACCAATCTCGTTGGAAAGATCGTGCATGACTGCCAAATAGTTCCTCTGAAGTCAGACCGTAGATATGCACAGATGTTGGCCAAAAGACAGAACATGCCACTCACCAAGGCTAGACCAAAGGTTACATTTCTCAATGAGATTCCCGGAGTGGTGCAATCGCAAGCAGGACCATCGATCACAGGAAGGAGCACGTCGTTGTTTCTCAAGTCGTCCAATGCTGCCAAGAACAAGGCCGATGGCCGTGCCATTAGAATGCCCAAGAAAGATCTCTTGGATTTGCTTTTCCGTCTTTTTGAGGAGTACGAGTATTGGTCCATGAAAGGCTTGAAGGAGCGCACAAGACAACCAGAGACGTACTTGAAGGAGTCGTTGGAGCTGATTGCCAATCTCATAAAGAAGGGCCCTTATACATCCAAGTACAATCTTAAACCAGAGTATAAGAGATTGAGAGATGCCGAGAGGGCAGCACGACTTGGTCAAGCTGCAGGTGAAGATAACGACAACGATAAGGATGAAGATGATGACATTGAGATGGAGGATATCATCTAGAGGTAATGAATAAATAGAAAATTAAAATACGAATCATTTAGGCCAGATAACTAAATTTTAACTGAGGGACAAGTTTCCCAGTAGCGACTTGGTATGGACGTAGGCTTAGGTTATCAAATAGACGAAGTAGCGTGTTCTTCTATGATAATAATTATTCACAACATGAACTCAATACAATGCTCTCCAGAAGTTCGTATATTAAGGGATGTGTAACTTACAAGGTCTTGATTTCCAAAGAAGGAGGCAAGGACTGCTGCAACTTCTTGGCCTTGGAGACGTCGTTGACAACCAAGGTGTACTGGTATCTGGAACCTCTGACCTTGAACTTGGTCTGCTTGAATGGCTTACCGTTAGCGTTGATCTTCTTGTTGACCTTGACAACGGCAGACTTGATGTCAGCTCTTCTAGCCAATTCGACGAATTCCTTGATGTCCTTGATTTCTTTCTGTGGGTGTTAGTACATGAATTGTTTGCAAATATGAAGATATGGAGATTCTTGGACATTTGGACTATGACATAGATATCACGGATTTAGACTGTAATATGACAAGAATTTTTTCTCGAAATAAACATGGTTTCATTCGCATATCCATAACAATGTGCCTGGTGGTGTTTCCCCTCTATTTTTTGTACATACAGCCATCTTGTTCAGTAGTATCGATACTCTAAAAGAATAGATGCGATGAAAGTTCTTCACTGGGGGAATTTTTTTCGCGAGAAACATCCGTGCACCAATACGTCCCTGTAAATAGGGCATGTGCCCTATGTGGTATCACGTGATGTGTGTAGCTTATGAGAAGACTCCCACCAACTAATCAACCGTTTGATGGCAATAATCCATCGCCGGGTGTGTTCGTTCTGCATGATATTGGCTAATGTTTCCTTATTGTCTCCAGTGATTTTTTGGTCCGCACTACGGGCATGTATACCCACATCTCGCACACCAATTGGCCATGCGACATTGCCTATGGAGAGTTTCATGTAGCTTTCATTAGCTTTTGTGAATTGCTCCATCTGGATGTCGTGAACTATTGTAGAAAGAGTGATCACCATATTGGGCTGGAGTTTGCCGCTTCGGAGTTTGTATAAGAGCTTGACCAAGTCTTTCTTGGATTCCTGTAGTACAGACTGAGGAAACTGGTCACTGATATTGCTTTGCCAGCCATTTAGAGACACTTTTAGAAACTTTCGGATCTGTAAACATAGGCGTCGGTACACTTTTGGATCGGAGATTCGTGCTGCATCGGCAGGGTCAATTGAGTCTGGGACCTCATTCTCTTCGTTTAGAAACTCCAGATATTGCGCCTCTTTCCGCTCTTGTTTGACCAAGATCTCGAGAGTTTGGAGCTTTTCTACTTTCAGAGTGCTGTCATCAAACTCTTTGTCGAGCGTTTGAAGAGATTGCTGCAACTTTTCATCATTTATTTCCAGTAAAGCGTCGGTATCTGTTTCCTGTGGCTGTGGTGGGGCATCAGGAACCGCAGAAGTCTCTGTGATAGACTTTTGACGCTTCAGCAGCTTCTTCGTCTTAGCTTTCTTCCGTTTCCGGTCGATTTCCTTGGATAAAAGACCGCCAAAATCCATAAGATGCTTATCTTAGGCGAAATCTGTTCGATGATGCGATATCTGGGGTAAACACCAGTACACCGGAATAAATTGATTTCTGATGCCATCTTCCAAGGGACAAGAACAGACTTAATTTTAATAATCTTAGATACCGCCTTGAGTATCCTTCAATATGTGTCACTTCTGTTTTTTTTTTTTGAATTGCAATTGTCTGCTGGTGTCAACTTTCACATGCATGGACTCATTACATGTTGGACGAGCCGAACCCCTCGGTCGGATGGGTTATCTTTCCATCACAAAGTCTAATTGCTGTCATCTTCGACATAATCCTACTCTACCTCCATTTAAATAGAACGGAACTCAATTCCCTCCGCAAGGGTAAATCTCAAGGTCTATAATTTCATTGATACTTTCAGGTATATATTGCAACCAACATTCCCAAATTCCCAAAATTCCTACCAAGACTTATCCAGAATCATTTCATAACATTTTGCTTTAAGTTTATTTCCTATTCGGTTCTTCTCTTCTATCATTGGACGACTTTATGTCATTTCCCCAGATGTTTCATTTGAACACCCGTACACCATGGGGTTTCTCGCCTACCACAGTCCCTTAAAACCTTAAAACCATCATAATTGCTTACAACTCCCAGGCTCTTTTCACCTAATCTAATTCGCTTTTTTCCTCCTTGCTCTAGAACGTGATCTGGACTCTGACCATTAAATCATGGCCGACTCCAAACCTGATCCCGTGACTAAGCACGATGAAACTCCCCAAACTAGTGGTACATCTACTCAAGGTGACCTACGGGCACAATTCTCGCAGGAAGTAGTCCCTAGTGCTGTGAATAAGAAGGTTTTGCCCCAAACATCACCACTCCTCTCGTCAACGCCACCCACCGTGGCCAAGGCGTTGATTAAGGCATATCCTTACTTGCTCATTGTCAATAAATGGTTGCTGATTGCTACTTGGACCAACGACGACTACTGGATCAACGTGGTGATCATGTGCATATACTCATTTGCTGTTCTCTACTTCGAGATCTTGGTGACGTGGCTGGGCCACTTGATCATGGCCCTGGTTGTCATTTTGTATGCGGTGCTCAACCTGAGAATTGTTGAAGAAACAAACTTGCGTCCAACCTTGGACGACGTGGTACAGGCATTGACTGCTACATGCATCAAGGCCGACCTCTTGTTGAGTCCAGTCACTTCGTTGGCACTCACGGCCTACGACATCAAACGTCTCTTGTTCACAACGGTGTTCCTCACTCCCATCTACTTGATCTTGACCTTTTTGTTGATCACACCCCGCAAGATCCTCTTATTCACAGGCTTGTACCTTCTACTGTACCACCTGACATATCTGCGGGTTACACGTAAGCTTGTGTGGAAGTTGAAGATCACCCGGGTGTTTTTCTTCTACTTGACTGGACTCGACTTCTCGCAGGCAAGAAACAACTCGCTTTTTGCTGCTGCATTTGCAAAGGTCCAGAAATCCGGATCGTCACCCGTGGTAGCAGGTGCAGACTTGCTGAAACCAGTCCGTTTTACTTACGTGATCTATGAAAACCAGCGTCGCTGGCTCGGCATTGGCTGGACTTCCAATTTGCTCACCTACGAGCGTGCACCATGGACAGATGAGTTTCTCAACGAGTCGTCTTCCATTGACTCCTTCGAGTTGCCCAACGCAGACTCGTCATTTTCTCAGCTGCATCAACAGTACGTACAGCAACACCCTTCTATCAGTGGTGCGAGATGGAGATGGGTCGATAAGACGTGGAGATTGGATTTGACCAATGACGGTGCCATAACCCTTCCTAGTGGAAAACGCTCGAAGACCACTGCTAATCCAACATCTGACGAGGGCTACCTCTATAGTGACAATGTGTGGAAAAAGCCTACCACTGACGATTCGTACTCCAAGTACACACGTAGAAGGAGATGGATCAGAACTGCCGAGCTTGTTTACGACTCCTCCACTCCTAATGTGGGCGAATCCAAGCCATACACTCTGTCTTTGGCTGATTCTTCGACTCAGGAAACCGTGAAGAAGAGAAAGAGCTTGAGGTTTGCCGAGGATGATACAACAGAAGCTCCTACTCCAGTCGAAGAAGTAGAAGCTGCTGAACCTGTTGAAACCCAGGCAACCGATTAACTATGACCTTGGCATTCATACATAATATATATTACATGGCCGAAACCATGGATGTTCCGTCCTGAAATCTCGTCCGGAATACCCTGTTGGCATTCGTAAACATACCCTCTTTCAACGATACCACAATAAATTGTGATCCCTTGAACCGAGTCTTTATCAAGTGGCCAATGTTCTGCGTGTGTGACAAGTCCAAAGCGGCATCAACTTCATCCAAAATGTACATTGGTGCTGGTTTGAACTGGAGCAAAGCCATAATCAACGACAACGCAATTAACGAACGCTGACCTCCTGACAATTCCACCAAACTCTCCTTCCACACGGGCCCAAGTTTCACCTTGACTTCCAAACCCTTAGTAACATCCATGAGGTTCAAAGGAACCAACTTTGCGAACGAGCCGGGAAGGAGGTCAGCAAAAATGTTACCGAAATCATCCGAGACTTTTTGGTAAGTGGTGTTCAAGGTGTCTCTCTTATAGCCATTTAACTTGTCAACTGTATTCTCGATTTTTGATTTATCCTTTTCGATAGTACGCATCATGTGTTTCAAAGCCGCTTCTTTCTTCTCCACGTTGTCAATCATGCTCATGATGTTGGGATTGACTTTCCGCTTCATATTCTGGAATCTCTCTCCCAAAATGGAAGCCTGGCTCTCGTATTCTTCAATGTTTATATCAGGATACTGACTGAGAATACTGCTTGTGATATTTTCATCAGTTAGCCATTCATTTTCATTGATCAACTCGTCAAGTTTTGTTCTCAAGGACTTCGTAATTCCATTCGCTTTCTCCAAGTCGTGGTTTAACTTCTGGATTGAGAGCTTGGCTTGATTTTGCTCTTCCGACTTTGACGACAAAAGATTGGTCAATTCATTGATTTCCTCGTTGAAACCCATCATTTTTGCCCTCTCATCATCCAATTCGGCCCTCACTCTCAACAACTCGCCATGTAGTTCCCCGATCTTCAACTCTGAAGATTTGATTGATTGTTGGAAATCAGATAATCCACTTTCTGTCGAACCAATCGATTCATTTAAAGCGGCAATTTCAGTCTTTTGTTGGTCCATTTCAATCTGAATACCCTGATACTGTTCGTCGTGCTTTCTTACGGCAGTCTCTTGCTTGGATAATACCAACTTGAGACTTTTCAATTCTTTCTCAAGCTCCTTAAGTTTTGATCCCTTGTCTTGAGAGAATTCCTTTATATCCTTCTCAATAGAGTCGATGTTTGTTTCAAGTTCTGAGCATTTTCTAGTTTCAGTCTCAATCTGCTCATTGAGACTTTCTATTTCTTTCTGATTTCTCTCGTTCTCACGAATGATCATAGACGCTGGATTGTTATCCAATTTCCGTTGCAATAAGGATAACTCGTGCCTGCTTAGATTGAGCTCATTCTGCAAGGATTTTGTTTGTTGGCCCAATTGTTCAAGTCGGTTAAGCTCATGGTGTATTGACTGAAGCTTTGGCTCAAGCTGCTTTACCTTCGACGATATAGAGTTGAATTTTTGCATGGTCAAAAGAATAGAGTTTGTATTTCTCCGCGAGCCTCCGGAAAGATTTCCTTCAGGATCATATACATCTCCGTCTAAAGTGATTGAGCGTGCTCTGATTTTTGGGTCAAACGTGATTGCCTTTGCTGTGTTGGGGTCTACACAGATGAAAGTCGAACCGAAAATATAAGTCATAGCTTTCACCAATTGATCTTCAAAATTAAGAAGATCCAAGGCCAATTCCACCCTGCCGGGGCACTTTTCTTGGGCATATGATACCACACTAGAAGGCACCGAACGGGCAGAAATCTTATCGAGTGGAATGATCGTCACACGTCTCTTTAATTGACCTTTTTCCAACAATGCCGAAGCAGTGTTGGCATCATCGACCACAACATTATACAACCTGCCACCAGCACAAACCTGAAGTGCCAATGCCTTGTCTGAATGTTGGTCCTTAAGACCTAATAACTGCACAACCACTCCTTTCACTGCTGAGTCGTTGAAGTCTGGATATGGTCTCGTGTAGTTGAAGTCGATATTGCCTGCTTCGCGCTTTATGTGGTTGAGTTCATTGTGATACTGCTCAATTTGTTTCCTTATCATACTTTCCTGGTCCCTTAAATCTCCGTACGTTTTTGGATCAAATCCAAATTCACGGAACTTGGACTCCTTGATTGCGATTTCATTCTTATAGTCCTCCATATCCTTCAATAAGCTCTTATTTTCCTCCTTTGCCTGATTGAGGCGAGCAGTATCGTCTCGAATTTTGTCTGTCAAATGATTCACTTTTAACGTAGACTGTTTGATCAATGTTCGGCTCTTGCTTAGATCCTCTTTGGCCCTTTTTAATTGTGCCATGTAGCCCCCACTAGTACCACCCTGTGCGGAAACACCGGTGGAGAGAGTGGAAAGAAGCTCTTCTTTGGTGTTATATGCCTCTTTAAGCTCGGCAAGTCGAGCTTTACTGTCAGTGTGCTCCTTCTCAGCACGAGAATAGTATTCCAGATTGTTGGCCACCAGTGCTTCCAACTGTGCGAGCTGCTCCTTGAGAGAGGCGAGTTTTGAAGTTTCTTCCTTGAGATTGTCTAATGTCAAGTCTCTGGAGGTTGTTCTACGAGTAATTTCGTCCAGAAGCTCCGATTCTAACTTCTCGAGAGACTCCACGCGACCTCCCTTGACAAGTTCGCTCTCTTTCTGCTTTTTGACTTGTTCTAGGTCCGCAGTTAAGTTTGCAATTTCGTTGGTCAAGCGCTCGGTCTGAGCATTCAAGTTGGTCATTATGGATTCGTGTTCTGAGCGAATTGTTGAGTACCGATCGAACTTCTGGGAGTATGTGACGTAGTTATGGCTTGCAATAACACGCGAGAGCTTCTCCAAGTCTGTTTGAACGGTCTGGAATTCCAAAAATGTACGCTTCTCCGAGCGAAGTCGCTCCAATTTGGGTTCGATTTCCTCGTGAAGTAAATTGCGGATTTCCACCAACTTGGCCTCCTTTTTAGCCATGGTCTTCTGTGCCTTATCCTTACGGTCTTCGAATGTCCTCGTTCCCGCAGCCTCCTCGATGAGCGCCAAGATCTCTGCTGGCTTCATATTCAAGACCTTGGTGATCTTACCTTGCATGATCAAGAAGTTGGGGTTGTTGATGTTGAGTTGCACGGACTGAAACAAATTAAGCACTGTCTGCTGCTGTGCCTTGTGGCCGTTGACCAAATATTTGGAGGTTCCTCCTAAGATGATCTGACGAGTCACACTGATCTTGGGCAGGTTTTCAAAGCCAATTGGCGACTTGTCCTTCTGAGAATTGTCGAAAACAATGGTGACACTGGCCTTGGTAACACCGGCCTGTCCACGTTTATAGATCAAGTCTTGCAAGTTGGCAGCACGCACTGTGGACATGGAGGCGATGCCTAGTACGAAACATATGGCATCGAGAATATTCGATTTCCCAGATCCATTAAGCCCTGTGATTGCATTGAACTGTTGATCCCATCCGCCAATGACCGTACGAGAGGCGTACGACTTGAAGCCGTCGATGATGAGCTCTTCGACTTTCATGGTGTGGTGGAAGTAAACAAACACGAGGTGTAGGAACGTGATGAGAAAACCCATGGGGAAGGAAATATGGAAATTCGGAGAATGAGAGGAAGCGAAGGATTTGGAGATAGAAACCGATAAGAGATTTGGGGATAGAGCTAGAAAAATTTGGAAATTTGGACTACAAGATTAAATACGTAATTTTTGATACGATATGGATGTGATAGTAAGTGTCCTTAATGAGTAATAATACAGAACTGATAGTTGAGAGGGAAACTTACAGGAGGGATGAGATTCAATTGTCGATGGAAAATGGTAGATGAATGATAATGTGAATAATTTTGAAGTTATGAAAATAAATAAAGAAAAGTAGATGTTTATCATTGTATTTATTTATAGTATCACAGGTTTTGTTTATTGTTCTTTTTTCTAATTCCCATCACTTTATGTCAATATACAAGTTTGACAGGATACATCATTAATTGGGAAAAAATCGAAAAACCACTCCAAAATTCACCAAGTCACGAAATCAAAGAAAAATTATTAGCGTCAGTTGTATAATTGCTTTGTTTTTATTATTTATCGACATCGACTATTTTCTTTTCGGTGATTGTGACTTTCCGATCGTCTGTCGAATTCTCAAAGCATTCTCACTAACAGGATCTACTCAACATTTTATCATTTGAGCAATCAAGCAAAACTCATTATTCAAAGTTCAAAGCTAAAGCACCTAAGTTAGATATAATTTAACTGGATCAGGAAAAGTCTCACTATAGAAATCCGCAAAGAATCGAATAGTGTCTAATGTACAAAATCTTCCCCTTTCCAGATCTGCCATCAGATCTTCAACTCTTCTCATGGCTTTCTTGCAGATTCCTCTCAATTTTTATCTGAAATCCACCTCCAATTGACCATATTCAATTCTGATTTCTCTTTCTATTAACCAATCTAACTATTCAGATCTACATCCGTCGTGAAGGTGCCGAACTACGGCCTCTAAGCCCCTGTACCTATCTTCGTGCATTCACTTCAACAATGTAGCTGATCAACAAGTTAGAGCCCACACCATGCACTAAAAGTGTCTATAAACCATCAAAATCAAAAAAAAGAACATCAACTTAACATCAACTGAACCCATATAATTACAAAACAAGCCCTTATCTCCAAATTCCATGGCCCTTGATTCCTGATGGGTGCCTTCCTTCATACAAACCCAACTCATTCATTTTTTATCTTCACTACCGTCGTGACAAACACATTCTCCATCACCGTACCCGAATAGACACCCCCATCCCCAAAAAGGCCCATCATTAACATCATGGCACAGATCATTCTGATGACGCCCTACGACTACGGCGACAAGGGATCACCCTCGGACATACCCTCTAACTGGAAGACTACCTTCCGGCGAATAGACGTGTCCGGGACGTTTGTCAAGCACAAGATCAAGATCGCTGTTGTTTCCGCTGTTTTGTTACTTCTAACCTTCTTGGAACTCATTATAGTTTCGAAAAGTTCACTTTACGTGCCCAACTTTTCCAACACACCCTCAGTTCACTACTTTGACTTGAAGAACTACGACGGAGCCCCCGATGGCTGGCAAAAAGAGGACAGAGTATTGTTCTGTGTGCCTCTCAGAGACGCTGCAGCCCACTTACCCATGTTTTTTGGTCACATGAAGAACTTGACATACCCACATCGTCTCATCGACTTGGCCTTTTTGGTCAGTGACCTGAGCGACGACACTATGGGCGAGTTGAAGCGCCACTTGCGCGAGATCCAGACCCACCCCAACGAAGAAATGCACTTTGGCGAGATCGAGATCTTCGAGAAAGACTTCGGCCAAATCATTGGCCAATCTTTCAGTGACAGACATGGCTTTGCTGCCCAGGGCCCTAGACGGAAATTGATGGCCAGAGCAAGAAACTGGCTCTGGACCGTGGCCTTGAAGCCCTACCACCTGTATGTGTACTGGAGAGATGCCGACGTAGAGACGGTTCCACCTACCATTTTGGAGGACTTAATGCACCACGACAAGGACGTAATTGTGCCCAACGTGTGGAGACCGTTACCAGACTGGCTAGGAAACCAGCAGCCTTACGACTTGAACTCGTGGCAGGAGTCTGATGGTGGCTTGCAGTTGGCACAGACCCTCGGCGAGGATGCATGCATTGTTGAAGGTTATGTTGAGTACCAGACGTGGAGACCTCATTTGGCCTACCTTAGAGATCCGTATGGAGACCCGGAGGTTGAGATGGACTTGGACGGAATTGGAGGAGTGTCTATTTTGACTAAAGCTAAGGTGTTCCGAACTGGGTCTCATTTCCCTGCGTTTTCATTCGAAAAACACGCTGAGACTGAGGCTTTTGGCAAGATGAGCAAGCGCATGGGATACTCGGTGGTGGGATTGCCACACTACGTGATTTGGCACATCTACGAGCCATCTCTGGATGACTTGAAGCACATGGAGTGGATGGCATTAGAGGAGGTACGGAAGAAGGAGCAGGATAAGATCATGGCTGTGTATGATAAGGTCTGGGACAAGGGCTTTGCAGACCGTCTGCTGGTTTGGGAGAAGGAGAGAAATTTCATCTTAAAGAATACGGACACAAACAGAAACATTTTCGTGGATTGGTCTGGTCAGGACGAATTGTACATCGAAGAAGATGAAAAGAAGCTTGCAGATTTCCAGCCATGAGCACAATTGGATTCCGGCTTTTTGAAGCAGTATTATCACTGAGAGTCCTGAAGTGTGATTCTCAATCCCATACTTTTCTAAAGGTGCGATTTCCACACTTGTTCCTAAAATATCTATCCAAACTCCACCTTCTCCACCAAAGAGCCGACCTACTGATGCTAGTCGTCTCACAACCTCCATAATTCGCCATGTCAAAATTAATGGCTTACTTCGCCGGAGTTTCTCCCTTCCACTCGTTTACAAATCCCCGTTTGCTCTGCGGTGTACCTTCTGTTTTTTATTTGAGCTCATAGGTGAGGCTTTACGAACAATGCCCCCAGAGGAAATCTAACAAGGGCGCGCGTTCGCAATGGCCAATCGGTCCATGCATACTCACACCAAACTGGTGACATCAATCTACACTTTTTCACAATGACAACTTCACCCCATAAGTAATCAAAGACCCTGTCAATGAAGGTTTTCTCGAGTATTTTCGAGCCAAATCCCCCGAGATGAGGCCCGTATATATCAATTTAAACTACATCACTGTCAATTTCAACTTTACCATCTTTTCATTTAAATTCCACTACACATACAACTTCTCCTTCGGTAGCCCTATTGTCCTGTCAGTCGCACTCTAAATCTCAACTCTTTCCTCATTCGTAAAAAATGTCGCAGCTATATACAAGACGTTTCGCGCAGCCCCAAAGAAAACCTTCTACTATTCAAGTTTCATAATAGAATCCATTCCCATTCTTGACAAAAATTCGCACCCGTTGCTACCTAACGGGCGTCCCTGCCGCTAATCATTATTTCCCCTAGTACTGCACGTACTTCCACGTCCCCAATTTCTCTAATAGGAATCACTTCACTAACTCCAACACGTCACTTATCTTCTTCTACAACTTGGTCCCCTTTGCAGGCACCCCGCTCCAATTTCCTCTCCTCCATCGCTTTCCTACCAACTCCTCTAAATAACTGGCCCACTATGGCCGCCGTCACAAGAGTTTGCAAGAAGTGCAACAACACAATTTTAGAGGCTCATGCTTACGAGCTTGGAGACGACCGCTGGCATACCAACTGCTTCAAATGTCTGGAGTGCGACCTGCTGCTTGGATGCAACTCCAACTTTTTAGTTTTGGGGGATGGCAACTTGATCTGCTCTAATTGCACCTACAATTGCAAGCAATGTGGAAAGAAAATCGACGACTTGGCCATTTTGACGGGTGACCAGGCATACTGTTCCAACTGCTTCAAATGCCGCGTTTGCAAGCTGAAGATCGAAGACTTGCGTTACGCTAGAACACTGAAGGGTTTGTTTTGTATGTCATGCCACGAGAAGCTCGTAGCCAAAAAGAAGAAGTTCGACATGAAACGCCGTCAGATGGCCCAACTTGAACTGCTGCTGCGACCCACCCCGGACCCCGATTTCAAGGGCCAAAATGGACACAATGGCAATGTATCTGCCAACACATCTGCCGTCAATACCAGTGGTATCAGCACTAGCACTGCCAGCCCCGGCTTTAATGGCTCAGCTCTGAGCCCCATGGCCTCTGTCTCGCTGCTTCCTTCGGATATGTACCTGGTGACCAACATTAGTCTGGCCTCATTGTTGAACAAGCAATTGCCTCCACAGCCTGTTTCTCTGGGCATGGTACAAGTTGCCAGCATGGATACGCCTATCATCGGCTCCAACGCGTCAATCTTATCGAGCCATCTGACCTCCAAAGCATCTGTCTTCGACGAAGGTTACTTATCTCCACTGACGCCGGCACAGAACACAGTGCCAGGAGCATTCCCTTCGTCGGCACAGGCTTCAGCCTACTCGGTTCCTTCTATACATACCGCCCACTCAACTCAGTCTGTCACTCCTTCTATGCTGTCCTCCACACATGACTCCACGACAAACGCATCCGCGGCAGACATTGAGGAGGTGAACGACTCTGATGACGAACTCAATCTCCGTCGCATGCGCGAGAAGTTGGAACGTCGTTTTGACCGCGTTGCCAACAAGGACCTCAAAGACTCGAAAGACTCCAAGGACGATGGTGCCATATTGGATCTCATTGATTCATTTAGTGGACCTAACACCCCGAATACAATCTACACGGCTACTGATCCAGTGGACTCGTCTCTGGCTTTTTCGGTGAGAGTGGATTCAGAGCCTGCCAAGAAGCCAATTTCACTCAAGGAGTCCGAGTCCGACAAAACTAAGCTCAATGCCACCTCCTCCCTTGATCCAGGCTCGCCTCAAAAGAATATCCTCCTTTTATCCCCCAACCAATTCCATGATCGAGAATTCCACAAGGCCAATTCTGTTGCGTCTGAGATTCATTCACAATCCCTTTCTGCTGAAGATGTCAACCGTCCACGTTCCGCGGCTTCCTCTCCAATGGCCAAGGCCAATCGCCAGGCCAGAGTTATGGAGATGAATGACGAGATCCCCACTAGTGAGATTTCAACAGACAGTATTGCAGAGACAAATCCTTCGTTCAAAACTTACACAGAAACCTCTGCTTCATTAGAGAATGGTGCCTCGAACACATTTTCACAAGCTACTCCCAACGGAATTGCTCAGTCTCCATTGTATGATAAACAAGGGGACACCTTCCAACCACTCAGCACTCCCAAGAAGTCATCAGGTGTGGTTCATCAGATCTCGTCGCCTCCTCCACGTCTTGCCTTACCTGAGGTACCATCTACGCCGCAACTGAAGGTTTCACGCGACACTTTCGAACCAAAGGGTCTTGGTCTTGAAGGTGTGGAGCTTCTGCGTCCAAGTCGAAACATCCCATCGACCCCAGCTGTCACAAACTTGGAGGACACCATTGATGAGGATTTCCATGATGAAGATGCTCAAACTTTAGGTCGGAAACTGACAACCTCTAGAAGAAAGATTCTGTTAAAGCATAAGCGTTCCACGTCCGGAGGCCTGAGCTTCAGCGGGAAGTTTGGCTTTTTCAAGACCAAGGAGGATGACTCCAAGGGCCACGTGCGTCGTGTGCTGGATGGCTCAGTCCAAGGTCTGGCATTTACTACTCCACCATTGCCATTTAGCTCCCCGCTCCGTCAAGGTACTTTCCGCGATAATCATGCTAGATCCACCTCTGATACACAATTCATTACTCACCCTGATACTGAGGTCTATAAGAATGAGTTGGAATTGAGATCTTTGAGAACTGAAATTTACCAGCTTGAGAACCGCAGACAAAACTTGTTGGCAGATAATATGAAATACAGTTCTGACAAGAATAGGATCCAAGAAGCCATTAAAGCACTTCAAAAGAGACTCCAGTCGGATACACAAACTCACGAGGAGTTGTCACAGAAGCTCAAGGAATTGGACGGCACAAGGAAATCCCTCATTGAGGAGAATGAGCGCCTTGTTGAACAGAATGAGCGCCTCACCGAACAGAATAACCAGCTCAAACAACAGATATCCGCATCTCATTACAACAATGCTCGCGTTTCTAATGCTGCCAATAGGCCAGACAAGGATGTTCACCAGCGGACAGATTCTTGGGGCGACACCTTAGACACCGAGATTCTGGAGGAGAACATGGAAGCCCAGAAGGCCACCAGACTTAAATTCTGGCGTAGACCCAAAGCTACCTTGGCTCCTCACTTGGTTAATACACACGCAGTATCAAGTCCTCAGCTGCTGGCAGCCCACGGATATGGAGGAAATTCTAGTGCTGGAGCTAACGGATCTCAGAATTCTGGAGCCAATAAGTTGAGTCAATCGTACTCTTCCAATGCACTTCAAATCCCGAACGCACAAAATGATGAAGGTGGTACTCGAAAGGCTTTGAATTCCTTCATGAGCAAGTCCAGATCTACAACCATCTTGGACTCGTTTACTAATGGCTCATCCAACGGGCTGGACGTTCCCTTGTTCTCGTCTACCATCCAAAGAAGAGCGAATTTTGAGAATGAGAGAGTTCCGCTAATAGTTACAAAGTGCATTGAAGAAGTCGAAAAGCGTGGATTGGATATGGAAGGTATTTACAGGTTATCAGGAGGCAGCTCAGCTGTTACTGCTATCGAGAATGCATTTGCGTCGCTCTCTGGAAATCCATCGCAAGACAAGAAGCAGATGAATAAGTTGAACGAGGTGATGACAGGGGATATCAATGCAGTGACCAGCGCATTAAAGCGATATTTCAGAAAGCTACCAGATCCATTGATTCCATATGCGTTGTATGAGAACTTCATCAAAGTGGGCCAGAACACCAATTCTAGTGTTGCAGAAAGGTGTGACGAGCTCATCAACAGAGTGCTCATCCGGTTACCACCGGCAAACCGTCATGCCTTGTACTTACTTGGAAAGCACCTTGAGGGTGTCAACAAGTATAATAACGTGAACAGAATGAATTTCAAAAACCTCTCGGTGGTGTTTGCACCAACGCTTGCCCGAGATGCTTCCGGAGACCGTGAGATGACTGACATGGGAGCACGTAATGAGGCCACCGAATTCCTCTTGTCCAACTTTGCAACAGTACTGGCAGGCTACGAGGGCTAATCAGCATTTCCAAAAAGACACCGAGATATTATCTTCTCGAAGGATCATAGTTTATACATTAATGAATGTCCTTAATTGCAGGACTCAGGTACATTTCGTAGCGACGATGCCCCACTCGAAGCAAATGTTCAATGACAGAGAACGATTTTTTTGGGAGCTTCCGGTGCTTGCCAAATTCTTCTCTCACATACTGGCGCCAATGTTCTTGATTTTCCACCGGTTTTGTCTTGACCGTCCTCATGCAGGCTCGATATAGCTTAAGAACTTCTCTTTGTAACCCAGAAAGTCTCGCCATTGTGGTTTAGAAAGAAAAGTAGAACTATCTGGAGAAACTTAAAGAAATGTGAAGGTGCACGGGTGCGATTTTGTGATAGCTCCGGGACAAAAGCACGTGACAAAGACCAGGTGATCTTGAAAGAAATCAATAAGAGAGTTGAAGTGTTCCTTGGCTTATCTTTCCGATCTACAGACCTACACATCTTAAGTCCCCAAATTATTATTATTATTAATAAAAACCTCTATATTCCCAAAAGTTAGCAATTAAGTAATTACAAAGTACCAGTGAAGTCAGTCTCTCCATCTCTAACAGCACACTTCTGGTCGTTGATACCACATGTGCACTTGCCCTTAGCTCTCTTACCACAGGCACAAGCAGAACCCAGCTTTGGCACAGCATTCTCAACTGCAGCTCTTTCACAAGTGCACTTCAAGGCAGCCTTCTTTCCACAAGAACAGGTAGACTTCTTGGCACAGATACATTCAGCAGCAGAACAGGTCATGATGGTATAGCAAAGTAGTAGAAATAATTGATACTAAGCAGACTCCTGGGAATGTCAAGACTTTATATGCGACTTCAGTTTGCAACCAGGTCAGGCAATTACTTCGGTCCTGCAGATTCGCATGGAAGGTGACTAATGAGGTACGGGTGTCGCAATCGAATTGGCCAATCATAAGCGCGCTGATTGTCAGCAAAGTCAGCCCAGTTAGGATTCTGTCGGCCCACTGTAGCAGTTTCTTATCGACAGAATTAACGAATTGGTACCATGACCAAGCCTTTTTCCCATTGGATGTGAAACATAAACACAACCTAAATTCTTGATCAGGGCTGGTTATGGTTCACTAATTTAGTAATTTGACAATATTTTGGCCGATCCTTGGCCTATCTGATGATCACAGGAAGTCTGGATCAAGTAGGAAGCCTTCTTCGGAATCTGCATCTAAAAAGACTTCGTGGGTTGTTGCGTTGACACTTCCCATCATGGTATTCAAAAACATTTCATTGTCCAAGAATTGGTCATTGAAATCCATGACTAATTTCAGCTCCAATGTTTCTGGCATGTCGTAATGGTCTCTGCTTCCATAATTCTTATCGCTGCTGTAACCCTTATCTTCGTGTGTTTTCTCATCCGTACTCATGAACATGCTAACAGTTCGCTGGGGAAGAGGAGCAACGAACGTAGCTGGAGTTATGTTGCTACCTCCAACACTACTGAAGATGTTGGATGAGACGTTGTTCTTTGGCGGAGCGTATCGATTCTTGTTTCTCTCCCGGGCACATTGCTCAAGAACCTGCGCACTATGAGCTTTGAATTTGTTGGTGTATTCCTTAGCTGGTTCGTAGCAGATCTTACATAGCTCATTAAACACCAAGATCACTCCATCACAATCATTCTTGAGGTCATCCAAATCCACCTGCGCCCGAATGCGGTCACATTGCGTGATCAGTGACAAATGTGCTGTTGCACCCATGTATAGATTGTTGATGGCAACCCAGGAGAAGTTGATCATTTTTTGCTCCACAAGCTTTACGTAAGTCTGGATTATCTCGCGGCCTGAATCGTAGAGAATCTGTTGGTGATGTTCGTCAGTTATGATGGGCGTGACCGCGCTCAATCCATAGAGCTGAATCAATGTTTGACTCAAATTGAGCTTGCAGATCATCTGGTTAAATTCGAAGCGTTCCAGATTCGAAGAAGGAGCACTGTTGAACCAGTCAAATAATGCAGAATGCTTCTGAGATTTCCATTCGTCGATTTGTCTGACTTTTGCTTCATAATTAGAATCCACAAACCCTCTAAATTTGGGTTTCTGAATTCGGTGGGAAACATCGTTGATGAAATCGTATATATCTCCTTGTAAAACACGAAGATTGATGAAATGAATAGACATAAACTTTGTTTGTGGCTCGTGAGCTAGCCAGGCACTAACATTGTAGTTGCTTGAAGCCCCATAACTGATCACCAGATCGTCTCT
>Ga0160505_100635_pt1 | contig 18978 bp, 6 predicted proteins | sample DIDeMG_FD_108225 | JGI IMG/M metagenome (GOLD analysis project Ga0160505, IMG submission 108225) | Enriched chicken feces microbial communities from UW Madison campus, WI, USA - DID2874_E49_Stillage MG | ecosystem: Host-associated > Birds > Digestive system > Large intestine > Fecal ... | reverse complement strand
TGCTCAGTTTGAGAGTTGGAGGCAGAAGCGGGGTGAGATGATGAAGCTTCAGATGACTGAGACGAAGAAGCTTCAGATGACTGAGACGAAGAAGCCTCGGACGACTGAGACGAAGCATCGGACGACTGAGACGAAGAAGCCTCGGACGACTGAGACGAAGAAGCCTCGGACGACTGAGACGAAGAAGCCTCGGACGACTGAGACGATGAAGCCTCGGACGACTGAGACGATGAAGCCTCGGACGACTGAGACGATGAAGCCTCGGACGACTGAGACGAAGTAGCTTCAGATGACTGAGACGATGAAGCCTCGGACGACTGAGACGAAGAAGCTTCAGATGACTGAGACGAAGTAGCTTCAGATGACTGAGACGATGAAGCCTCGGACGACTGAGACGATGAAGCCTCGGACGACTGAGACGAAGAAGCCTCAGATGACTGAGACGAAGTAGCTTCAGATGACTGAGACGAAGTAGCTTCAGATGACTGAGACGAAGTAGCCTCGGATGATGTTTCCGAGATGCTTGACGAGGAGCTTGCAGATGATGAGAAAACGGACGACGATTGCTCCTGTGGTTCACAAATACATTCCCCAGGAATGTCTCTTTTAACAGGATCGTTTCCAACATATCTCACATTGTTGCTGGATACGGTAAAACCTGTGGGATCGTATCCTAAACCTATATCATAGGTTGTTGAAAGAAGACCCAGTGTCAATGTCAAGATACCTGTGAATGGAGAGTAAACAACACTGCCAATTAGAAGTGATGAGGTAAGGAAAGTCATTCCGTTCTGGACTCCATAAATAGTATAATGTGAACCCAACCCCACACTCGAAACACGGATCGAAGCAGAAGTATCATTGAAAACAATTGTCTGCGTATTAGCCAAACGAGCAACATGCTGAGTGAAAACAGAAGAATCAGCTAAAACCCAACAACCAGTTCCTGAAAGCTTTGCTCCACCATTATAAGTTGTATGTCTGAGACAAATGGAACCATCGTTCACAATGGGTCCATCTTGGTTCATGTTTGTAGAACCAGTGGATCCATAAATATTCATGATTCCGTTATTCGTGTAAGTGGACAACAAGCTGGAGAGACTGAAAGCAGTACCAGAGTTCAGACCATAATTATAAACAAAATAATTATCATTGACAAAAGTGTCCGAGATCTTAAAGGTATCAGATACAGAACTAGAAGTTACAATCATGGTTCCTGAGTTGGTAAAATCACTAGAGAAGGAGAACGTTCCCTTTCCACTAGCAGTGAAACTAACTTCTTCTGAGTTTATGAAAACTTTCGAAACAGAAATAGCCATGTCGCCACCCGATTCATATGTCAAGGAACCAGAGTTGAGTAAAGTGTACAGGGAATCAGTCAAATCGACTTCTAAATCGCCAGGTGTTGACATGACCCATGAGCCCTGGTTGGTATATGTGTTAGAGCTCTGGAATGTTAAGCTTCCTCCAGAGGCAGCTATCTTAACCGAACCGGTTTCATAATTAGTTAAGGAATCCATTTCCAAAGTAGCACCTGGGTTAGCGTTCATGATCACATCGCCATAATTTTCGAAGTTTTTGCCTGTTTTCAAGTTCAGAATACTGCTGAAAGTCAAAGACCCGTCTGTCTCTATGAGCCATTGGTCTGTAGAACTTTGCGAGTAACTGGTAAAGGGGAATGTCGATGTTGTTGAAACCGTTGTAGTAGCCGCTTGTACGACGGTGGCTAGAAGTGCCAAACTCACAAACTCATGCAAAATCATAGAGAGCACTATTTTAAAAAATGTAAGAGTTTCACATCCTTTTATATGGTATTTAGGAGAGCCGTGGTTTCAGTTAAAGCAGCTTACTTTGATATTAATGCAGTTGCAAATTCATGCATAGGAAACATTATACTGCGCACACATGACCATCGGAACTAACATTTTATAATCTCATGAGACGCAGTATCAATCTCTCACTCACCATATACCTCAAGAACATTCAGTAAGTGATTCCCTTTCTATGTTAATATTTCAAGGAATAAATTTTTACTAGATCGCTCACGGAACGCCCTGTTGATGCAATCATACGTCCATCTTTCTTGCCTCGGCTGCTTCGTGGTCATATTGAAACTTCCATTGTGCATGATCATTTGGAACTTGTGACATGAACGCTCTGTGTATTCCTTCGATCTGCTTCTGCATTTGCAGTGAGGACAAGTGCTCAAGATTTTTTCCCCTACAGGAGAATTGTCCTCATCTCCCACTTCACGTGCATAACCCTTAAATTAAGCCTCGAAGAGCTGCTGCTAGTTGTGCAGAAGCAAATATAATGGTGCTCTTAAACAAATAATTTCGTAAGTTACACTCTCAGTTGTTGTCAAATTGGTTGGTCTGCGGGATTATCCTAGTGCTCGCAAATAAGATGAGATCATTGTTGAGGCACCTAATGACCTTTACAGGCTACAACCGTTCAATTATCAATATTACACAAAAGTTACTATGAAGTTCAAACTTTGAGCAATATCTTGTGCGTGCACTTATGTCTTGGAAGAAAGGTAACCATTATTAGCACTTATGCAAATCTAAGATTATTGTAGCACGTTGTACATTTCGTTAATAAAAATTGACCTTTCTCACAACTCAGGGCTTGGAATTCTATTGCTCATAAATTCGGAGTGTCTCATTCAAAGCTAATTTGATGGACTATGACCATGTCTCTTATTTCTACCCTTGACAGTTTCCAGACGCAATGCACGTTCATTCAGATGTTGGTTTGTATAGGAATAAAGGTGCATAATAAAGTTTTGGCAGGAATTCACGCGCATCAGTCAACTGCAGGTAAAGAAAAAAATAAAAACGGCAGGAATGGTAACACATCTTCCAAATTGAGGAAGCTATTTCCTGCTCTTGGAGTCCTTGGTTAGGTAACAGATAAGTTGTCGTGATAATGCTTAGGATTGGTACGTAGGTGCGTCATTTTGCAGGTAATTTGAGAAGTGAATACGCTCGAATCGGAGTTTTTGGTTACTTTGATTCTGATTGGATTTTGAGATCGATGCGGAGCTTCAAGAAGCCCTTGAAAAGTTGACATGCTGTATGAATTATTCAATACTAATCCCAGGCAACAGACACAGCATTACAAGAAATAGAGAAAGTAGACAGTTGCAAAGTGACCCACGCTGAATTTTAACAATCATTCAAGTATGTTACTGGACACCAATCAAGACAGCTGTAGCGTTTCCAGAAAGAGTAGTCAGAAGGATTAATGACCATGATCCGTACTATTTTCAATGATATTGCTTAGTCTCATATATTAACTACAGCGGTTGCAATTTATGAGCAGAAGAGAAAATGAGCAAAGATGCTCCATAGTGATTATTATCTGCGACTCATCTAACTCACTCAAAAACACCCAAGAAGTTATTAGATATATTCTTAATAAGTGGCAAAATATGAATTAAGAGGAATATTTTCACCAGAAGAGTCGAAGTATCGTAATGTTTCTGCTAATTTACTCCATCAGCATGGCTAGACGCGGTATTGCCGATGTACAATAAAGCCGCAATGTTTGAATGCTAACTAATACGTACAATTGAAAGACTATTGAGTGGCTTGTGCAACGATTTAATATCTTCCTAACTTGAAATTTTTCTTCTCAAAGTCTTTATTCGACTTATGATATTCTTGAACATTTCTTGTTCAGCTTTATTTTCACAATAATTAAGCACAAATCCTTATCTACTGCAGAACAAAATTATTGCGAAGTCACCGCAAAAATCGAGTTTTATTCGAGAATAAACAGCGAAATACCAAGTTCATCATTTCACCTGTACCCATGAATTGGATAAGTCTTGGAATCGTATTTGGATCTTTTTTAAAGATATGGTGATATTGTCCACTTCGTCATCAATATCCGGCATACAACCATCGAAATGATACCCTCATTATGAAGGTTAAGTTGTGATTCAAAGTCCTAATGATCAAAGCAAAAATGAGATCTTTTCTTCATTCCAATTCTTTTACTCATTTGAGAGTAAGATTATTCTATAAATTTGTTTGTAACCAAACTACTATTTTCTTTACCGAACTATCGCATCTTTGTTGACTGTAACTCTTACTAACGGTACCATCCATCTTATAAGTTTAATTTTGCAAAATTTCATTATTGATATAGTTAAAATAACAAAAAAGAAAGGAGAACTAATGCATTGCTTTCCATCTTAACGATAAAAGGAAGCTACTACTGGAATTTTAGCTTTCGGCATGAGTACCTAGAATTTTATGGACATCCTTGATCCAAAACTGTTTTCCTACACCTTTAATCTTCATCAATTAGCTTCTATACTACACCTTATGTCAAGTTCAACATCAAACTCTATGTCTTACGAAATGGAAGGTCACCACCTTTTTCCATAATCTCATTTGTCAACTAGAGTTCACTTTCAATTTTAAAACATCGGTATGATGGATTCTGGGACTATGCCTCATTACAAACTCAAAAGCCCGCTTACTCAGTGACTAAAACTCTGCTTTGTTGAGATGCCGTTTCCCCATAGCTTTACTGGGCATCTACATCCCTCCATAAGGAATCTTTTGTGGACTCAGAAAATCCTCAAAGTTTGCTTAATCTTATGGTGACCGCATTAATTTTTCTTTGAAGCAGCACGAAACAAATTCTATATAATGTAACATGGTCTGAAGTATTGTATGTATAAATAAGGGAAATACAAAAACCTTTTTACTGCCAAAAACGTAGGTCCTACTTAAGGTTAGGTATGATGACCTCCATCTAAACACTACGCGATGAAAAACTGTGGTATTACATCACTTCTACCGTCTAAATGTGTGAAGTTCAACGGTATATCCGGGAATCCTATTGTCTTCGATTACTACTGATGAGCCAGTTTTCAGATGGTTTCTTGATTAGCGTTTCTTAAAGACACGTTTCTGCCTAACAACCTACTCTCGCGTTATTAAAATAGCCATAGATTTATAGAAATTTCTAACGAGGGTGTTGTGATGCTGTCACGAAATCTCTCGCCACTGACTAGACAAGCTGCTGCTTCCAGAAAATACCATGTATAGTTGCGAAGACCAAAAATCCAGCTTTAACTTAGGTCCTAACAATAATATTGGGTGTTGATAAAGCACATCATGTGGCCGGAGTGGCAGTAATCTGACTCTTTAGTCGACGATGAACGTAACGTACCAGCGATGCCAATGTACGTTGAAATTGATTGACAGGCTAATTAAGAGCTATAATTAGTAGGTTGCCAAAGTTCACATAATTGAAACTAGATTTGACGCTGGTCTCGTGCTTAATAATACGAACAAGGCGGTGGTGAAACTCTATTCTTTGAAAAACTCTTTTTAATCATGATATAGTAAGTGTCTGGTACCATACTATAATATCATGTTAATGGTTCTATCGACAGTGGTTAAAGGAAAATGGCTGATTTTTTTCTTAAAATAACGTTTACTAGGTTCTATATCATGGAATACTTATGCAATCATAGACCTGTTAGTGTAGCTGCTGAAATAACGGTGTTGGAATTTTAGAATCAATTCTTTTGATGATAGTTTAATTAATTTGGTTTTCAACAACAAATGGTTTCGTGGTCTAGTTGGTTATGGCATCTGCTTAACACGCAGAACGTCCCCAGTTCGATCCTGGGCGAAATCATTTTTTACCACCCCATTTGTTTCATTTTAACCAATTTCAACTGCTGTGGCAATAACAATTTTTTGCTTGCTCATGTACTTTCTTCTTTTGTCGGTCTGGTACGCGATGCAACATTCTTGCGCTCGAACTTTGAAATGGAACGCTAGATTGGAGATTACTGTACCGAATAATCAATAAAGTTTGAATTAGGCAAAGTAGGTACCACCTGTGTCCTACCGAGTATATATTAGTGTTAATTGCATTTAAGAATGCTGAGAGGGAAAAGCCTCCCTGTCTCTTCTTTTCAAGTTAAGGTATAGTTGAGGATGTAGGTTGTAGAGGACTTTGTAGAGGACACTTCCTGTTCTCTTAGTTAATTGCATGGAAGGCTGAAGCTTCAATGCCTCAGGATGGACTTGATCATCAATAATAATATAGAGGAAGATAATCGCCAAACGTGGAGCGTGCTGAGTGAAGACAGAAGATTGCACAAGCACTCAATATGTGGTACCTTTTAATGACGAGCCACCTCTGAATTTTGAATGCCTGATGCTAGTAGAACCATCATTACGAAGTGAGTCTAGTTGATTGATAGAAGATCCTGAAGAGCCGGAAAATTTAACAATACAATTATTGTGAAACTGGATGCCAAACTCTACATCAGAGTTCAGGTCATAGTTTTAACGAAGTGACCATTGTTGATAATATTACCTGAAATTATCAAATAATCGGAAGTTTAACTGGAAGTATTAATCATGGTTTCCGCGTTGGCCATGTCGTTCGAAAATATGAAAGTACTCCTTCCCACCTGCTTCGGATTGTAACATCTCCGGAGTTTGCCAATTTCTTAAACGTCCACACTTCCAGAGAACCGTTTATAATCTCTAAAAATGGGCTAATGTATACGCTGGGCCTGTCAAATCGACCACCACGACTATTTATTGTCCATGTACGCATATTTGTGAAGGAGTTTGAGCTTTGTGAAACCAAGTCTCTTCCATCGACGGTGGTTATTGTACTACAGCCGTATTATAGTTTGTACTGGAATTTATTACTAAGGTTCATGATGACCTCACCGTAGTTTTCGAAGTCTTTTCCCGTTCTCAAATACAACAAACTACTGAAATCTAGATATCCGTCTGTCTCTTCCAGCCATTGGTCCGAATAAGTGAATAACTAGAATAGGCAGAAGCGAACGTGGTCGAAATGACAACGATTGTGCCTTGACAACGCTTGCATTTACCACCAAACTCATTAAATTATGGAAAATCATGACTTGCATTATGTGAACCTGTGTGAGAATTAACAAAAGGACGTTTTAGACGGTGGAGTTGGTACTAGTATTCGCAATTTGCAGCGTGTGAAGTATACGATTCATGTGCATGTGCATAATGACTGTGTTACATATACAGCCTGAACTTGCATCCGCAGTACGCAGTTCGGTATGAGAGAATAAGACGAAGATCCCATACTTGACCCTTGCATTTTGCAGTGCTTGCAATATTGAGACCAGCCTTCAATTGAAATCAGTATCATTGCTAACATAAATAGCAGATAGTTTGTGACTGGTGGCGAGAACCAGTTTTTACTCTTTTCCTCAGCGCAATCATTATTCCTATTCGAATTTTGTGCGTGGGTACCTTTCACAGGCTCGAACTCGGGACAACTCATGCAAAACCGATTTGACTTGTCCTTGTGTGACAGTTTTGAAGGGAGGAAAATACATGAGATCAGCGCTTATGCATATGTGGGAGGGGTATTTCGAACATGAATAAGCATGGGTTCAATTTGCTTTGGTTCTCCATTTCTCTCCTGTCTTTGGCCTGTAATCCGTCACAGTATTATGTATAACCTATATCATTCCAAAACAGTAGTGAAGTCGGAAAGCACCACTATATTGCGAGCAACTGGGTCAAGATTTATCAAAACATTCTGGCAAGCATAACTCTCTCGAAGATCAACGAGTAAAGCAATAAGTCATCCACGCATATTGCTCAGGTTACTCGTTCGTAATTCTATTGTTCATCTATCCTTGGTTGCATTCAATAACTTTAGACCGTATTTTTTCTTTCTTTTTGAGTATTCAAGATTTTGCTTGAGTGGTTTTGAAAAGGTGCATATTTACAAATGTGGAAACAAGAATGCTCAACCGCCAGTTGCATGAGAAAAATGTCTGCATCTTCGGATGCGCAGCATATTTTTCTCTTTAATGGACCAACAATACAAAGAAGTACCTGAATACGGTTGTATACGTCATTCTGCAGACAAATTTTACTTGCCACAAGGTCAAGTACGAAATCACGAGACTGAAACACCACGCAAATATAATTTGCGAAAAGCGTCCGCAATTGAAGTGAATTAGTGGACGTCTGTTTCCCCGCTATCCAATTTTTGAACTCAAATTTTGATTCTAACCACTTCCACAAGTTTAAAGTTTCTATGCGAAGTTATGACCAATGTAGATCGGAGCATTGTCCATATCTCCACTAAAGTATATTGAGAATTCCTTAAACCGTTGTCAGGTGAAGCACGGATCGTTAATGATCGCTGCATCACATTTCGATTAACGGTTATCCACTACTGATGCACTACAGCTCACCCAGAACGTAACAACAATTCTTTTCCCAATCCTACGTAAGAGCAGTTTTCGTGTTGTCTAGATCAGCATTTGTTAATGCACGTCTCTGACTCAATCCCAATACCGCAGTTTAATAGAAGTATTGAAAAACCAATTACTTTTCATGTCAGTTTTTTGAAATTCTTTTTGATGCTTGACCGTGCAAAGTGCAAAATCAGTTGTCATCTATCACTACTGATGAAATACAACAGAGTATTATCTGGACTAAGCTATATAGGTTGCAACGAACAAAAGCTACAAAAGAGGGATTATCTCCGTTGGTTGAACGCAGAACAATTTTGATTTGCGATACCCAACACCCTCAGATTTACAGTTCGTGAGAATCGGCTGCTCACTTCTAGTCCAATCAGATGACACTGAAGACATGATGGATATTCTGAAGTTGGATTCACTGACGTGCAAGAGTTGACACTGGCAAAGGAGAAAACAACAACATTTCATGCTGAACTGATTGACACTGTTGCTTTCTCTTCATTATATTTGAGTTTCTCCTTGAAGTATTTGACCATGGGAACCTCGTATATGATGCAAAAAAAGGGAGTGGAGATTGAGTCAGAAAGTGTATCGACGAACGCTAAATGAGAGAACAATGCGAAAACTGGTAATGGTTGACAGAAGGAGTGAGACAAATATCAGATAGTTTCTCTAAAGGAGCCATCTGAAAGTAGACCATAATGTAACAGTTTGTGAGGGCAAGTGTAACCATGTAACCATAACGAAATAAAGTAGCCAAAGTGTCAGTTCTCAAGACTGTTGCATTGAAGCCAAGGAGAAGTGAAGTTCGGTAGATGAAAGTCTCTAGACGAAAAGAAGGACAGGACCTTTTTGTTTTATTTTGGAAAGGAAACTTTTGCGCTCTATTAGGAGATTCTGATAGTTTTTCCTTTATTTTATTTGGTACGTTTTCCCATGGACTGAAGGATCAAGTGGCCATAAAACTAAACAATAAGGAGGTTAAGGACCTATGATCTCAGGGGTGGAAATTCTTTACATTGTCCTTTCTTTAAATAAACGATATTACTTGAGATTAAATTCTATATCTTGACTGTCAACAAAGCAACGAATGAAGCTCAATATGAATCGACGCTACTGCAGAATGGCAAAATTGACTTAGGGCACGAATTTTGAGAAAGGGGGTAATCAGCAATTCCCATACTGCATGTATCCTACACAAGAGAAACCAATAAATCAGGGTTCGCAACTCTGAGTACATCCGAAAGCCGAAAGGAGAATTAATTCCAAGTCAACCAAAAGAAGTTTATTTGATACAAGGAAACAATGACTACGAATTATGTAAGGGAAGTATCGATAGGTTTATTTTCACTTCGATATTTGCATTTTGAGAAGAAATTATGTAGCAGAATAAGTCGTTTGCTTGTAATAACTATGCAAGATCGTTTTTGAAAGTACTTCACTAATGTCTCCACGTCACGAAAGTAGTTTATTGACCAATTACATTAGTCTGTTTTTATATCTTTTTCCTTGCGATTGGGACTCCTTTGAAATTTAGGACGGTGAACATTATAATCCAAGCTAGACTTTACTACATTTATGCTAGTGTTTCTGCTAATTCGAAATGGTTCTTACCACGCCTCTCTTTGTCCGTTTCCTCCTGTTAAACACTTGCATTTATGATACTCAATTTGGTCACATGAAACCATCAATTTGCCCTATTATTCATTAATTTATGCTCAGTGGAAACGTTCTAGACTTTTGTATCAATGGAGACTTAGTCAACCGTTAGATGTGGAAGTTATGGCTGAAATTGCTTGCAACTATAGGAAGTACACCTGGATAACTTCAGCTACTACTTCAAGAAACTGGCGACTGAGTGTAGAAAAATAGTCTGTGAACTTGACATAGCCACTTGATCCTTATTCATTTAACAGCCACAACTTTAAAGGAAGTATAAGCTCAGGATGATCCACCTGTTGGGCCAGTTTTGTCCATTGCGTACTACGAAAGTATCCTAAAAACCCTAATTTCCAACTTCCGACAACCTAGTACGCTAAACTCTTGGATAATCTTCTGATTTTCTTATAGACGTCGATGGATTAGGAGTTGAGTAAGGAGATTACTCATGTTTATTTCTTCTTACTTTCACATGTGCTAGATTCTAAGCTCGAGAACAATGAAACCACAAAGTACCATATAATGGCACCAGTTTTGAGAGAGAATAGATTCAAAAGAAACTACCCTTGAAACACCCAAATAGCACTGAAATTTCTTTGCAGGATTGGATAAGAAACGAAAATGGAATAAAAGAGAACAACAGAAGTAGAATTTTGATTACTAGTTTAACAATGTTTTTTTTATCTACTTCTAATAGGGGTGACCGATTTTTTTTCTTATAAATCCTACTTCTCTATGATTGTAGTTCGATATTTTCGTATTTCTGTGTGGTCAGCTAAGTCTCCGACTTAATCAACCTGTGTGATTATCTGAGATGAAAGTTATAGTTCTGGCAATTACCCAGTAAGTACGATCCTGAGCAAGAAGTGAAAACAGGTATCAGATCGGGGCGATGTCTGAATTCATCAGAAATCAATACTGAGAGCAGATTCTTACATTAGCAATGGTGATTAGGCTTAGAGGGATTTAAATGTAAAAGCTACTACGAACATCCAGCCCGAGGTCCCAATTGGACCACGAAATCAACGCAGCAAATGTGAGGTAGGAAGGCAACAGAGAAATAATTTTTCCCCTTTGATCGCGTGGGAATAGAAAATATTACAATCAAGTTGATCTTTCCCAAAATATACATTGTCGATTCTTTTGGGACAGTGTGACAACGTCGGGACAACCTAAGGGTAAACCATAGTTCTTTACCGCAAAGTTGGGAAGCTCACGAGGAAGCAATATCATGATAAATGAGACCTCTGAAAATTAGGCAATAATAATTGGTAATGAGAAGAGAACGCTAACTTAAGATTTTCAGTCGGACAGGTGATTTAGAAATCTGGTATTGATCTTCAGCTAATTCTCATGGTCGCTGATCTCTGGCCCTTATTTTGAATTCCAATTATACATGTAGTTATTTGATGTTAAAGGAAACAGTTTTCCTACTTCCTGCTAGAATGTTGTAAAGTGAGTCATCTGCGGATGTAAAACTATAAAGGACCTAGACCTACAATTCGGAAACAGACAAACGGACAATTTGTGACCAATGTGTCAAGTAAATCTGAAAAACGTAGGCTAAGAGCCAAGAACCATAAAAACAAAAGAAAAGCTGGCTAATTATGCTATTATTTTAAAAGTCAAAAGGGTATCTCCTCCACTATTTCGGAAATCCATCCACCACATTTGAATATGGGGATATCGGGGTAAGTACATGGAGAGTGAAGTGCTCAAGTCCCCTCCACATTTTGACTGGGCCAAGAAATTATTTTTTCAGCCTCTATATGGACAGACTTGTTCAGGACAGACACTACCAGCCAGCGTTCGATCGAGGAGGCTTAAACACGATGGTACCTACATATTCCATTATCGAAAGTTAAAAATCCAACATCCGCAGAAAACTACTTCAGAGGATTGAGAAATGCCTACAGAGAAGGGATAATATGAAAGTACATTTCTACCCAATTACTGCGATCGATAAGATTGACTCAATATGCCAGAGGAGCATTAGTTGTCACTTACAAGCACCTTGCTATGTGAAGGAACTAAGTCGTGCTCCCCATCTGGCAAGAGTCCCGACCCCGACATCCGGGGCAGAAGTGCAGAGCCGTGCGGCAGGAGTGTAGATTCAAAAGATATGCAAGGTGCCACGCCTCCCCAAGCCGAATCGGAGAACACACCTCACACTCCCCAGTCATTTCAAACATCAATGCCCAGCCATTTCAGATATCAACGAAACACAAACAAACGGGCTCTTTTGTAGACTGTCATCTTTTGTCATCTTCTTGAGGCTGACGTAGCTTTACTCCTTCAGCTGATTTCAGTTTCCTCTTCGTATTCGTCGAATCGAAAACCCGATGCGAAATGGGTATTCATTACGCCGGGTTTTGCGGGTTTAAGGCTATAGCGAAATCACCGAGGATCATGAATTATTGCATATTCTCATCAGGATGAATGAAAAGTTGATAGCTCATTGAAGCGACATTTTTTGGGACAATAGGAGATCTTGATCCTTATGAATGCGATTTTCAATAGCAATAAGCAACTTACCATGTGATCATCTAAATACTACTAATAAACTTGAATAGTCAATTACCCACCCACGAATTCCTTGTCATCGGAGATCTGCAAAGTTCCGCAAAATAAGTTGGACATTAGACCGGAACCTTAGTGCATACAGCCACAGGCGTCTCCAAAATATACAATTGGTAGTTGCCATCTTTTGAACGTGTCGTGGAGTAAACATAGAAGTGTTTACCCCAGTAAATGCTTTCAAAGCCCGGTTTGTGTATGAGCGTGTGTTTTTTAGCGAGTTACTAACAGCATTAGTCTTCCATGTGTTTGAAATTGATTTCGGAAACAATGAGCTTACAAGTGCAAAGAATGGCACTGCGGTCATACAGTGACAATTCTGAATAGGCCAACGGACTCTGAAGCCGCAGGACAAATTCTCGCTCCTATAGCGAAAACGCATGATTTTACACCGAATGCGTCCCTCATCATTGTGTAAAAAGAAGTCTTTTTTTTTCCCACACTCAGGCGATCTTTCTGATTTGATGCAAGAAGTGCACTTAGTTCAAAAATATATTCGCCAAGCTTCTCATAAGCCGAGTCGGAGACCTTACTTTCTATCCTGACAGATATATGCTTATCCGCGAAGAGAGAGGAGATGGAACCCAACGTCGTCTTGGATATTAATGTGGAATTCCATCTGCTTAATCAAAACCGTATCCTTTTTTGGATCTTTCCCCTTGAACTTAGATTCTCGGCCAACCTGATGGAATTGATAACCGATTTGTCCGAAATTGAGTGCAGGGACATTAGGCAAATAGTAATAAACACGAAAACGCTACATAAAAGTTTGCATAAATACGATATGACCGAAATCTCCCCTTAACATTGAAACGCGTATGTTTTGAGTAACACAGATCATTTTGCACGAATTGTTTCCATTGATTTTCATTTAATTCAAGGACGACGAAAAGTTTAGGCTAAGTAGAGTGACTACAAGCAGAAAACGGATCTCAAATCTTCCTAAGTGAGTAGTTGTCAAAAGTCCCGAATAGCCGCATGACTTTTTTTTCCTCTGAGGCACAGTTACTGATCTACCTACGGAATTTTGATTTGCATTTTCATCAACATGCATCGTGAATATTGTCCCTATGTGTTCCGAATTCGGCACAATTCGTCAAAAAATTATTCACCCAGTCGTTTTTCATCAGTACAATTTAAAAGGGAGCAATAACCCTCCACCTTTTTGTAGTTCATCAGTTTTATACCCCAATACCCAACTTTGTCATTCGTTAATAGTCATGAGGTTGTCGTTTTTGAGTGCAGCATTTGCACTCATCTCAACAACATATGGTTTTACCATTGATGATGTCGACGGTGCTAAGCAGTTGAAGTCTGACTATGCCCCTGGTAGATACATTGTCCAATATGAGACTCCAGCCTCCCCTGAAGTGCAACTGTCTCGAATTTCTGCATTAGGTTATGATGTTTCTGTCCAACAGAACTACGAAACAAATATTTTCCATGGAATGTCGTTTGAAGTCCTTAATGATAACTCCACTACCTTAGAAGACCTTAGAAGCTTGGAAAACATCAAGAGTGTGTGGAGAGCCTCTATTGTTACTCTTGAATTTGACCCACTGACTGCCACTGCTCCAAAATGGAACCCCCACGCTGTCACTGGTGTGGACAAATTGCATGACTTAGGCTACACTGGTAAGGATGTTGTTATTGGTGTGGTTGATACTGGTGTTAACTATAACCATCCTGCCGTCGGAGGCGGACTTGGTGAAGGTTTCACCGTTATTGGTGGTTGGGACTTCATGGAAGACCCTAACAACCCCAAACCAGACCCTATGGACTGCGCTGGACATGGTACTTTCGTTTCCTCTGTCATTGTCGCCAACACAGCTACCATGTTGGGTGTTGCTCCAAATGCCAAAATCAGAATGTACAAAGTTTTCGGATGCTCCTCGTCTACAACTGACGATTACATCCTCGCTGGTTTATTGAAGGCTTACTCAGAGAAACCTAACGTGATCTCTTTGTCTTTGGGTTCCGACAGTGGTTACAACAGTGCCCCTCTCTCTCTTGTTGCTGACACTATCTCTGAGACAATTCCTATTGTTTATGCTGCAGGAAACTCTGGCCAGGTCGGAGTTATGCGTGCTTCTCCGGGCGCATCTGCCAAAGGTGCGATCGCTGTCGCAGCAACCGAGGCTAAAGAACTTGTTGCATGGCCAGCAAAGATCACTTCTTCTGGTGGAGAAACCCTCGACTTCACTTATGTCTCTCAAAATGGTGCTGTTTTCCCTCTCGACAAGACTTTCGACGTTGACTACCAGCCAAATGCCTGTTTTGTGAGATCCGATCCATCTCACACCGGTAAGTTCTTGATGGCTCCAAAAGGTTCGTGTATTAGCAACTTCTTGCTTAACAACATGATTGGTGCTGGTTACACTGGTGCTGTTTTATTCACTTCAGACATCAGATATTTGAGACTTGACATTCTCCCTTCGTACACCTTCCAATACGCTGCAGCCACTGACACTGACGTGGGTGCCTGGGTTGCAGCTCAAATCAAAGCTGGAAACACCTTGAAGGTGACTTTTGATAGCAGTGCTGAAATTGAAACAAAGGAAAAGAAATACTTGGAGGCTGGTCAAATCAACTACTACACCTCGTGGGGTCCTACTTTCGAGAACAACTTTTACCCTACTGTCGCTGCTCCAGGTGGTGACGTGATCGGTGCTGACTCTGATGGAGGATACTACGTTGCTAGTGGTACTTCCTTTGCAACTCCATACATTTCCGGTGTTCTTGCACTTTACTTGGGTGCCTTCCCAGGTACCGATCCACAAGTGTTGAGAAACAAGGTCATTGCTGCCACCAACCTCTTGGACAAGTACGTTTTTGGAAACGTGAACAGTGACGACACCTCTACCATTGATCACAGCCAGTTTGCTCCACTTATTCAGCAAGGTGCTGGTCAGATTGATGCTGTGCGTTTGTTTGAAGGAAAGACCAGAGTGATTTCCAGCCCATACCTTGAGCTTAACGACACCCAATACAGAGTGAGCGAGCACACCATCACTTTCATCAACGAAGGTGACTCTCTGGTTACTTACGACATCACCCATTCTGGTATGAATGCTGTTGCCTTGAGAACTTCTTCTAACTTGTACCCTAATGTCTACTATCCACCAAGTTTGAATGCTCAGCCAGTGGCCACAATCTCAACTGATTCCATCACCCTTGGACCAGGAGAGTCAGGATCGTTCACTGTGGACATCAAGGCACCTGATGGAATTGACAACGGAGTTGCTCCCCTCTTGCAAGGTTACTTCACCATTAGTGGTTCCAACGGTGACGGCTTGAGAGTTCCATACATCGGTGTTGAGGCTAAGACAAACGACTGGACCCCATGGATTGAGACTCCACTTGCATTGAAATACGACAGAGATGCTGACTTGTTCTACTACCTCGATTACAAGGAATTTACTTTCAAGCCTAGTGCATACGACTCGCCAGAGGTCTATTTCAACATCAGATACGGTACCAGAATGTACTCGTTTGATCTTGTGGACGCCGACTACGATCTCAAGGACTACGTGTTTCCGCCAGTATCCGGCGAAAACGGATACCACGGCCCAATTCAATCTACTCCTGATGTTACTGGTAGCACCATGACTTTCCCAATGGAGTACCCACCATGGTTCACTTCTGTCGGGTTCATTAGTTTCCAGGGATTTGCTGAAGGAAAGAAGTTCAAATCTGGACGTTACAGACTCTTGTACAGAACTATTCCAATGTTCGGAGATATCAATAAGCCAGAGGACTGGCAATTGTTCCTCTCTCACCCATTCATTGTGGATGAAGGCGAAGAATCATCATCTATCGAAGCTTCCCTGTCTGCATTGGAATCTCTGAGTGTCGAGGCTTCCTCTTCAGTCCCATCACTGAGTGCCGAGGCGTCATCCGAAGTCCCATCGCTGAGTGTTGAGGCATCATCTGCTATCCCCTCCCTGAGTGCATCCAGTTCCGTTCCTGAAGGTGCTCTCTTCACTGCCGCTCCACTCAAGAATGATGTTGTACCAACTGGTGGAAAGTACATTACCAATATTGTCATCAGGGATAGAATTACTGGTTCCAATAATGCTCGCAAAGAGGACAGATTCCAGATCGATGTTACTATTAAGAGCAAGGACCGGATTCCACTCGGTACTACTACCCAATTCACCATTCCAAGTGTCTTCTATGGTTTCGAGTCTGACTTTAAGGTGCTGACGGAAAATAGTGGACAAGGTGCACTGGTTCACGGAGACCCAGAGACTAACGTTTTCACAATTACTTTTAACAGTGTGTTCACGCTGCAGAGTGTGGACATTGAGGGAACCTTCAGCTTCTTTGTTGACTTGAGACACCTGGGTCCTGGTGCCCAAAAGAGGGATGAAAAGATTTTACAATTGACTTCACCTTTCGTGCAACCATTGGTGTTCACCACTCCAGATGACGAGTTCACTGCCGAACTTACTTTCGATAAATACCCAACCGACAAGGCATATATGGCTGCAAGATTGGTTGAGGGCAACGCAGAGTGGAATGTGTACATGCCTGGACCGTTCGATACAGTTTCTATCGCTTCGACGCCAGATTGGAATTACAACTTCGTTTGTCAGGGTGCTTCTGTTGTTGTGGGATCTGACCTTGACGCTTTTGGATTTTTGATTGGAGGAGATGAAGTTGAATTCACTGGATGCGGAGCTAACCACCTTGGTTCCACGATTTCACAATCTGTTCCTGAAGGCTCCATTCTCCGCTTGCAATTATCCGGAGCTCCATCCTTACCTGACTTCACTAACTTTGTCTCCACGTTCCAAGTTTCGGGCACACGTGGAGGATCTAACTTCAACTTCTACTTGCAAAACGGACTTTATTCGAGCGAGATCCCATCGCCTGACAATTATGTGCTCAGCGGTAGATGGTATGTTCCTCCAACCTCTAGTCTGGAGATAGTCGAGTCTCTGAGCGCTGTTGAAATTGTTAGCTCCTCTTCTGCAGAGGCTCCTTCAACATCTTCAGGTCCAGAACCTGCCCTCTTCACTGCAGAACCAATCAAGAACAGTGCTGTACCTACTGGTGGAAAGTACATTACCGATATTTCCATTAGAGATGCTGTTACCTATTCCAGTAGCGCTCGCAAGGAGGATAAATTCGAGATTCAAGTCACTGTGAAGAGCAAGGACCGGATTCCACTCGGTACCACCACTCAGTTTACCATTCCAAACATCTTCTACGACTTCCAGGAGGACTTCCCCATTCTGACATTAAACGGTGGAGCTGGAGCTCGTGTCACGGCAGACCCAGAGACGAACGTTTTCACCATCACTTTTGACAGTACATTCTCCCTGGAGAGTGTTGACATTGAGGGAACATTCATTATCTACGCAAAATTGAGATTCCTGGGTCCTGGAAATTCAAAGCGTGATGAAGAGACGTTGCAATTCACTTCTCCATTTGTGCAACCATTGGTATTCACCACTCCGGATGACGAGTTTACGGACGAACTTACTTTCGACAAATACCCAACTGATCAAGCATATGTTGCATCACGCATTGTTGACGGCGACGGAGTGTGGGACGTCTATGTGCCTGGACCATTCGAATCAGTTACTTTTGATACTTCGCCAGATTGGAATTACAACTTCGTCTGTCTGGGTGCTTCTGTTGTTGTGGGATCTGACCTTGACGCTTTTGGATTTTTGATTGGAGGAGATGAAGTTGAATTCACTGGATGCGGAGCTAACCACTTTTCTACTACCATTTCACAATCTATTCCAAAGGGTTCAGTTCTCCGGTTGCAATTGCAAGGTACTATGTCCTTACCAGACTTCGTTAACTTCGCCATCATCTTCCAAGTTTCGGGCTTACGTGATGGAGAGGAATTCTTTAACTACTTGCAAGACACAATTTATGCTGGAGCCGTTTCTCAACCTGACAATTATGTGCTCAGTGGTAGATGGTACGTTCCTCCAACCACTAGTCTGGAGGTTGTTGTTTCCCTGAGCGCCATTGATGTTGCCAGCTCTTCCGCAGAGTTTGAGAGCCTGATTGATGTTTCCTTGTCCTCTGCAGTTCCAAGTGCTGGTTCTTCAGACGTTTCAGTTTCCGAAATTTCCAGCATTTCACAGCCTTCTGAATTGAGCTCAGAATCGGTCTCTGTTACAGAATCCGAGGCAGTCCACGGATCTAGCAGCGAGCAAATCTCTGCTACCGGCGAACCTTTGTCGTCCGACTCAGCTCCATCTGGAGAATCATCTCAATTGAACTCCAGTGGTACCTCTTCCGCTGAGGTGACCGATTCCGCATCTGCAAGTGCTACCTCCAGCGATGGAAATGCTACATCTGCTGGTGTTACTTCTAGTGCTGAAAACGCACAGTCTTCTGGTGTTGCTTCTAGTGCCGAGAACGCACAATCTTCTGGTGTTGCTTCTAGTGCTGAAAACGCACAGTCCTCTGGTGTTGCTTCTAGTGCCGAGAACGCACAATCTTCTGGTGTTGCTTCT
>Ga0160505_100634_pt1 | contig 18983 bp, 7 predicted proteins | sample DIDeMG_FD_108225 | JGI IMG/M metagenome (GOLD analysis project Ga0160505, IMG submission 108225) | Enriched chicken feces microbial communities from UW Madison campus, WI, USA - DID2874_E49_Stillage MG | ecosystem: Host-associated > Birds > Digestive system > Large intestine > Fecal ... | reverse complement strand
GCTCGCGTGATTCATGGTCGAAGATTTCTTGCTTCAACTTGTCCACCTCGCCATTAAGCTTACTGATGTTATCCTCCAAATATTTGAGCTGCTCATTGGAATAAAGCTTCTCTTCCAACTCTCCAACCTTCTTCTTGAGCTCTTGGTTGACATTCTTCAACGTTTCATTCTCTTGCACAATTACCAAATTATCTGTCCGAGCAGTCTTGTATTGGCCATCACTTGTGTCCCACTTCAGACGAACAACCTCAAGCTCTTCTTTCAATTGTTGCTTGTCTGATTCTAACGTTTCGTTGTGTCCGCGAACCAAACTTAAGTTCAAATTGCACTCCTTGAGCTGATCCTCAACATCGGCAAGTGTCGTCTCCAATCGAGTTTTAGCGCTTTCGAGATTACCATTGAGAATATTGATTCTTTCAATTTGGCGTCCATTCTCTTCAATGAGCTCCTTTAATGCTTCTATCTGTTTGTTGCTTTGCTCAAGTTTCCGTTCGTTCACTTGCTTGGTGTTCTTCAACAGCTCAACTTGGGTCGTCAAGGCTTCGTTTTGCTTCAAGAGTTTCTCGTTCTCCTCGTTAACTTCCTCATTTTCTGCAAGAACATCCTTCTTCACACGGGATAATTCCTCATTCTCGATCTTGATCTTCTTGTTCTCTTTGATGATCTCTGTCTCCTTCTCTAACTTGAACTTGAGGTCCTGGTGAAGTGTTCTAATTTCCTCCTTATATTCGTGGATGGTGTTCTTGCGCTCGCTGTAATTGTCATTCAAGTAACGTAATTGCTCTTCGGAACTCTTGATCTGATTGGTTAACTGTTCCGCTTTATGGCGCTGTTCAGCCAACTGCCCATCCAAGCTATTTTTATCCATTCTTAACTGCTTGATGACTTTCTCACTTGCACGGATTTCCTCCTTCACAAGCATTAATTCAGTGGTCTTCTCTTCCAACTCCTTGCGGTACTGCTGCTCGTGTCTTTTACTGATTGAAACAGCAGACTCTGCTAGCTCGAGTTTGGCATAATACTCCTCACTTCTGTTCTTGTATTTCTTCACTGCTTGTTGGAGTTCCTCCTGCTTTTTGGTCAAAGTTTCATTATTGACATTGACTCGAGCCAACTCGCGTTCATAGTCACTGATAGACGTTTTAACGTTGGACTTTTTAAGTTCATAGAGCTCGTCTTCGCTATCTCTCAATAAAGACTTTAGTCTCAACACTTCTCCCTTCGACACATTCAACTCTTCCCTCGTCACCTTGAGAGTTTTGGTTATGTCCTTGTATATTTTCGCAAAGTCCCCTGACCCCGTGTACGAATTAATAGTGCCAATACTTGAGCTCCGAGAGACGGTATCAGGTGTCAGAGATGAGCCTGACACATCCAAAGCATTTCCAAGCTTCTTTTCAAGGTCTGCAATTTGATGCTGGGCATCCTTGAATTTCGATTCATAGTCAGTGAAACCATTGATTCCTCTAGACATTTGAAGCTTGTTGAGCTTCTTTTGTAGTTCTATGGCATAGTTTTCAGCTCTTGATACATTTGCTTCCTCTTGCTGCAAACGACCGGTCAAGTTTTTGATTTCAATTGCATATCTGGACTCGTTCACTTGCATGAACTTAAGATCCTCACTACATGCCAATGACCGCCTGAGCTCACTGCGTTTCAGAGGACTCTCAAATGTATCATCCACTTTTTTTCTCAAAAGATTCACCTCTTGAGAAAGCTTTTGGTTTTCGAACTTTTCCCGCCTAACGGCAGCATTCGATTCATTAAGCTTCAACTTAAGATTAGCAAATTCTTCCATTGTCTTTGGATCCATACGATATTCTGCTGGGGGTCTATTCTCCTTGTCGTGAAGCTTTTCTTGCAAAGTAAGGACGTCTTCTTTCAACTTTGTGATCTGTTCCAGGTACTCTGTCTTGGCTCGAGACAAATATTGAGTTTCATGCTTCAAGTTCTCTAAAGATCGTTCAAGTGAAGCGTACTCTTTGACTTTCTGTGAGAGTTTGCTTTTTTCTCCTTCAATTTGTTCAAGCAACTGTGAGTTTTTATTTTTCTCCTCCAAAAGCATCTTCTCTAAGGACTTCGACTCCTCGAGTTGAACATTGAGAACCTCGTACTTGCGTTCAAGCTCCAGATGACGCCTTGAAAGGTCGATGTATCCAGATTTTTTCTCCCGTAATTCACCTTCCAAATATTCGACTTTTTCAATCGTTTTTGTCAACTGAGCTTTCAACTTTGTAAGCTCTGAGGACTCATTTTGTAAACGATCGATCTTCTTCTCGAAGTCTGCCTTTAATTGGTTGATTTGACTGGCTAATTCGGTTGACTTCTGCTCGTGTGCTGTCTTTTGAGTGTTCAAATCCGCAATTTGTGACAAATGATCTTCATGGGCAGACTTGTATTTGTCAGTTTCGTACTGTGATTCTTTAAGTTTCTTTGAAATATCAGAATGTTGCTCCTGAAGATCAGCAACGGACTTTCTGGATTCATCATAGGCAATGGAAATGCTGGTGAATTCTTTGAGTTTGAGCTCGAGCTTATCGATTTGGGACTGAGACACATTGCTCTTCTCAGCAACCGATGCCCTTAGGGATGTAGCTTCCTTTTCAAGGTCAGCAATTTTGATTTTTGCCTCCTCGTGCTCGTTTTTAACCTGTTTCAACTCCCTGATATCCTTTTGAAGGCTATCTGCGGCTTGTTTGTTTGTTTCGAGTTCAGAGTTCAATTTCTTGAATTGCTCATCCATCATCTCAATTTTGCTTTTCGATTCTTCAAGTTTAGAGGTGAGTTCTGCCCTCTCCTTCCCAAGTTTTTCATTCACAGCTTTAATCTCAGTAAGCTGTCTGGAAACTTCCTCCACCTTGGCACTCTTGGATGATTGATCTCTTTCCAAAACCATCAACCTATCTGCTTTTTCGGACACTTGCGTATTCGCTTTAATTATTTCATCTTCCAAACTCGTCAACCTCTCCTTCAAAGAGTCGTTTTCGGACTTGAGTGCAACCTTAGCATTTTCGGTCTCTTTGAGCTTTCCATTAATTTTCTTTAAGCTTTCGTTCATCTCGTTGGAATCTAAGACTTTGACAGATTCTTCAAGCATTGGTTTCAAGCCCAAGAATAACTTAAGCCATGGACTTTCACCCTTATTGACAAGCTTATCTAACTTCTCAAAATTTCTTGCAAGAACTTGAGATGCTCTAATGACCGCAATTTGTTTCTCTATTCTCTTTCTTGCGAGCTGGCCTCTTACCATGCTTTGGAAGGATGTGAAAGCATTCTTCAAACCTGCGTCACGAAGTTCTTCAAGCTTTCCGAGAATGCCATTCTTGAAAAACAATTTAGTAATACCGATCTTGTAAACTTCTGGATCCAACTGGATATGCTTGAGAATGATTTCACTATTCGTTTTCATGTTTTTCGTGAAAACGACTTCGCTGGAATTGAGGATTGAATATCTATTGAAGAATTCCTCAAATGTCATCTTATTGGGGTATCCTGCTCTGGCAATTCTAATACCCTCTAACACACCGTTGCATCGAAGTTGATGAAGGACTAATTCTTTATCAAATTTGTTAGGGCGCTTAGACAAGTTGGGCAAAATACATCTCACGAAGTGAGGCTCTGTGCTTTCAAGCTGCAGCATCAAATAAGATAACTGCTCTTTGTGCTTCTGGGAGACCGTCTTGAGTTTAGGAGTCTTTCCCAGCTTTGGAACTAAATGATCATCATCGGAAATTAAGTCACGGATGAATTGTACAGAGGAATCCTGTAATAGTTCCAATATATTGTTGCTGACAGGGTCGGTATTCTTCAGGAGCCAGTTTTCAATGTTGTACTCCACCAACCCAGCATAATGATCAATGATGAATCCTGAACGAACCTTGTTTGGGCGGAAAGTCTTGCTTTCGCCATTTCCCCAAGTTTCGAGCAACTTGTTCATGAATGTCTCCTCAGATGCCTTTGGCAATATACACTGCTCATTCAAGATCTCCAAAACACCCATGGGCCGTTTTGTTTCGATCAAGTCTATTGTGGGCTGTAAGTCCAATCCGAAATCAATGAACTCCCACTGGATATCTTCTCTGAGATATTCACTCTGTTCTAGGATAAATGAGTGGTGATTGAAAAACTGTTGCAACTTCTCGTTGGTATAATTGATGCATAACTGCTCAAACGAATTGATGTCAAAAATTTCAAATCCTGCAATGTCTAAAACACCAATAAAGTTCTCACCAGTGGTCTCTTCCGCAAGAAGACTCTTGTTGATCCGCGAGATAATGAATTGAAAGATCCTTTCATACAAGTGTTTGGCAAAGGCGTCAATAGTATTCTTCACGTCAGCGGCCCTCTGCAGCTTCTGAACAAATTCTCTTCCTGCCTTTACTTTAGGACGAAGAAGGTTCCTGGACAATTTGTCTTCATCCACACCAAGCATCTTAGCAATCAAGTCGATTCTTGAATCTGCTGAAAAGTTCGCCTGCTCAGACTTCCAGGACATAAAGTCAACGTTTCCTAGGTGGAGAATCAGCGCCAAACACGTGAAAATGCTCTCCACTTCGGTTTCAGTGAACTCCATAATCTCGAATGCCTCGCGAAGGACACGGAACTCTCGTGTATCGTCCATTTGCGGGACTGTGCCGTTCGACATGCTCAAATACTTGTAGTCTTGGATGTTTTGTGTCAAGTTGTACTTCTCTTTTAGGTCATTCTCGTCCATGCCTTTAAGAAGCTGGTAGAATGCATGATAGTTCCGTTCATCCTTCAGTTGGTGCAGCACCCTTGACTTTTCCAACAAATAATACTCAATCATGGCGCCACTTATCAATCCTTTGCTCTCAAAAAAGATCTTGATAAACTTTCCGAATCTGGAAGAATTGTTATTTTTGATAGTTTTGGCATTTCCAAATGCTTCCAAAATCGGGTTTGCCCGCAAGATCTTCTCATGAATATCGTGATGGTCTGCACTGGTGGAAATCGAAGATAAGTATTGGATGATTTTTTTGGTGTTTTCTGTCTTACCTGCTCCACTTTCTCCCGTCACCAAAATGGACTGGTCCTTTTTGTTGGCCACCAAGTTCCGGTAGGTGTTTTCTGCTATGGCAAAGATATGTGGCGGCAAGCGCTCGTCCAGCAGCTCCACATGGAACTTGTTTAGCACCGCTGATTCGTAGATGGGCAACTTTTTGTATGGATTTATAGCAACCAAAAAAAGACCCGAATACGTGTAGATCATATCGTCATTGTAGCGCAAAAACAAGTTGTAGATGACAGATGGCTCATTGAGATGCGTGAGTTCAGCCATGTCATTACATTTGTTAAATTTGGAAGGATTACAGTTCTCCAAAACCTTCTGGTCAACTTCCTTAACAACTTCTTGAGCTCCGTTTTTCACGGTGACTTTCACCAAGCCATTTTCAAGATATTCGGAGATGTAGCCCCGAACAAATACCTCGTCCTTGTCTGGAACCCACACCCAATTATTTGTGGTGAAATCGTCGTCGGACATAGCTATTTGTTGAAGACGGTTGACTAGAGAAGTGTAAACAAGAAAATCATAGGCGATCGGTCACGTGATGTGATTCATTGATGAATTTTAGCTCAAATCGGATAAATACACAAAAAATCCTGGAGGCAGGGGCCCAGAGTGTGCTGCCATTTACGACAGGAGTTTGAGTTTACGACATGATTTTTTTTTCATGACCTTGATTGGATAGAGTTCCTTTCTTATTAATATTTTTTTTTATTTTTTCTTTTTATATTGGTTTCCGATTCTGGTTGTTGTAGTCGTTTTTCGCGGTAGGGTCTACTTCGGGTACAAATATTGGTGCATGTACGTGCTGTAAGATTAATTACATAAGCATTTATGTAAGCGTGGAACCATGCCAGACCAGAACGCGCCTGGGTGCAAAACATGGAAGAATGTGTCAGAGAGTGATATGAGTCAAAATGTAGCGAATGAATAGGGCGACCTGGCCCACTAGGCCGTCTCCATAATGACTGTGGTAAGCTGCGGTTAGCAAATTGCCGTAGGGAATGAAATGGAGCTTCGACAGTTTCTGGAAAGCGGCTTTAGGACTTCTGATTCTGTGATTTCCTTCAGATTCGAGTCTTAGACAGCGGAATAGGCAGCGCCCAGTCGCTGTCTAGATTAGGCAGGTAACTGGAGAATTGCGCCAGGTCCAGGTGGAGAACCGGAGTCGTGTATGAGGAGTTGTCGTTGAGTGAGAATACCAGCAGCGACGTGGCCAGCGGAGGGGTCAGCGGAAGTGTAGCATGCGAGGCGAACCCTGGAGGCGGAGCCAATTGGTGAGGAGCCAACTCCTGTGCAAGCATCATCAACACATCGGCGGTGTGAGCCAAATCTGAGCCAGGCAAGATCACGAGATCATCGGCCTGAAGCTGCTTCGTGCTGTCGAAAACAGCTTGCACAGTGAGTGGATGTCTGTTCGAGTAGTTGTGGATCACGGGAATGACTCCGAGAGCCTGGTATTTACGCAGCAACACGTCCGAAAGCGAAGCCGTTTGAAGGAAAAGCATCAAGACGATTTTGCGGACGGTAGCGATGGCATTGTCGTCGAGTCCCAGCAAGAAAGGACCCATGACTATGGGGGCCTCGTTCTCCGAGTTGCTCATAGACGATGTAGAAGAGGAGCGACTTCCAAGAGTCGACTGCGAGCTCAACTCCAGACCAGCCAGCAGCCGGAGGAGCTCCTTCAAGTATGAGCTGGCGGAAGGCACGCCGAGCATGGAGCACGCTAAAAGCGTGGCGGAGATACTGATGAGCGAAGTGGGCACCGTCAAGAAAAAACGGTCGTAGAGCGACAACTCGCAGAAAAAACGGCCCACGGCCGTCACTGCAGAAACTTTCAGCAGCAGTGGGTCCGACAATGAGCGATTGTACTTGCATGGCGTCACTTGATTAGACACACCGGCCTCCACGATAGCCAACTGTAAGCACTCTTCCAACAGCGGGTGACTCAACAGCCATTCGAGTGTCAGCAAGATATGGAACTCCATTTGCAAGAACATCTCCTCATCGTAAGCTTGACGGCACATGATGGCCAACTCACGGAGGGTAGGCACTCTCAGTTTCTTGTCTTCGTACTTTCCGGCGATCCAAAGCGCCGTGCACCCGACCAATTGGTAATGGCGCTTGAACACAATACGTTTTGCGCAATAGCGGTCGATGATGTTGATGGCGAGAAAGAGTGTGGCAGGCTGCAAACGAAACAGCTGGTGCAACTCGATGAGGAAGTCCAACAAGTATGGACGCATGTACCATTCGACCTCGGGTTGCAAGTCGATCATCTGAGCATTAGCGCCCGACTGGCCCTCTAAAACTGAGAGCCATTGCTTGACATCTCCGGTGTACTCGGAGAGCAATTTCTTATTTGCCAGCGATTCGAGAACCTCTAAAAGGTACGGGTAAGGTCTAGCCCTGGAGAGGGGAGGGGGGCCGTAAGCTCTGACCATGGGTATCAACAGGGGGAGGGTCGGACGGGATGCGATGGGAAAATCGAGTTAACTTGAGGTACAAGGAGTACTTGAATTAACAGATGGTTTACTTGCGGTGAACTTTTGATGGTGTGAAAATGAAATGGACTTAAACGGAGGAGTTAGCCGAATATGAACCACAGGACCAGGATACACCAAACAATACCACAATTAGGAACGATGGAATACGATACCGGAAAGGAAACGGAAAGGAAGATGGCACGGGGATGTGAAGGGCACAAACACAAAGTCAAAAGATGAAATGAACGAAGGTAGAAGAGCGCCGATGGTCAAAAGTGAATACCTGGCTGGGATGGAGATTATAAAGGCCCAGGACGCGACTGCGAAAAAAGACGAAGGCACGAGTCTCGGTGCAGGTAGCGGTCGTGGTCGTGACGTTAAGGGACAGGAAATGGACAGGAAGTGGATAGGCAGAAAGAAGTAACCTGGGAGATCTCGAACGGGATTGCTTGGAAATGGAATGATAGGGTTTAAAAAGGGTTTTGGGGTTTGGGAATATGGGCTATTGAACTTTCCTAGATTTTAATCATTAATTCCTATTCAATTGTTCTGGACATTTAGCCTTAATGGGGGTGTACGTCAGATGCGCAGACTTACAGTCTGGGGGCCGCGAGTTTTTGGCCCGCGCGACAAGAAAGCTGCGGTAGTCAAATTCGTCTCGAAATTAATTACATGCTTAACTTCCGTTGATTGTCTGGCATTGCATCAGCAATTCCATCTACTCAAATTTAATTGTTCCAGTTCTATTTATTTTGTTTCATTGTTCCAATAATCAAACGTATTTCTAGGTCAGCCTTTTCCATCTTGCACATTTTGGAGCTATCACTTCATTCCGGTCTCCGCAACTTCTCCTGTCTAACCGTTTAACCATCCTGCCTGGCCGCCTAGCCAAAACCTGCCTGCCGGCTTCAGTCCTGCCAAAACGCACTAGGTGGGGCTGATTTTCGCGAGCCTAAAATCCTTCCGTTACTGGGGTGTCTCAGGCGCGAAGTGCCAGGGCTACGGGGCTGGAACAGGAGCCACTTAGCCACGCATTTCACCTGGAATTGTCCGAGGCTTACTGCGACGAGTTGGTGGCTTTTGTCCACTAAGTATGACTATCAAGAAAAAAGAAGGCTGATAAATTGTCCCTTCTCATTTAATAAGAAAAAGAAAAAACTAAGAGCACTTCAGAGATTTTTCACCTCTCAAGTATCTCTCCCTTTTCGTTCTATTATGTTTGGTTCAGATGTTCATTTCCTCAGTATTTTTCTTTTTTGGCACGACTGCAGTGCGCGTTGGAAAGCTCCGCACAAGGTGCTATTTCGGGACTTAAATGAGATTTTGTACAATCTTCCATCTATCCATACAATCTATTGCGCTTATCAATTCGTGTTTGCTTGTTGATGATCAAATCTATTTGAAGATTATACATTCAATCTTTCAAGGTTTCAATTTTCTTTCATTTTCTGGTCGGTTATTTGTGTGTTATCTTAATCATTCCTCTTTCTCATCTCAACCTATTCTCGGATTGGCTTTTCCCACCTCCGATCTTTCGTTTCGACCGCGCTCGCGTCGAATGCTTCTACTCGTATATTGGCACGCTTTTTCCCGGTCTTGCGTTCCGTTCTAGACTCCTTCTCGGCTTTTCTTTTTGTTAGCTACAATTCGGGATGAGAATGGCTTTGAATGTGAAAATGAGTTGTGGAGTGTGGGAGTCAATTCAAGGTGACTTCATTCTAGACAAGAGTTTAGTTCATGTGCTCACAATATAGTTCAACGATAGAACTCCACAGTTTACAATTCTTGAATAGGAATACGCATTAATTTGTAACCTTCTATAGATATTCAATTTCTTTCTCTTTTAATCGGACCATAAAATCGACTCCCCTCGATTGTCTTTTTAATCAATTTCTTTTCTTTGATTGACCTCTCTGCTTTGTTCATGTCGCGATTATCACGTTCTACCGTCTATGTGCTTTCTTATTCCTGCACGGATTTCTACCTTCTTGAAAATAAAGGTTTCCTCCAGTTGTATTGTTTAAGAAATGCCTTTGTTTCATTTTTCTTGTTTTTCTGTGCTTCGATCCCTTTGTCGGTTTGCCCTCGCTATTTCTCACAATGCACCTCCTTCGTGAAGTCGTTTGACTCCAATTCTTCGTAGTTTTCTGCCACCCATGGACCGCCCATTCGTCTTTTCTACTTCTCCAGTTCCTCGTAACCCTAACCTACTGTCCCTTATATCTCCTACATTCAATCTAGACCGGCTCTATTGAGCTATATGATACACTGCGGAATAAACCACATGATTAGGCGACGCTAAACCTTAACATAGGTCCAGTGATTCACGAATTCTCCGTCTCTCCTCCATCTCTCAGTATGCGCCGCGGCCACGGCCTCCGTTGGCTTGATCATCCTGGTTCTTGATGGTCTCATCAACAGAAAGTAATAGCGTTGCAGCCTCGGTGGCTGACTGAAGGGCATTGATCTTCACAAGAGATGGCTCCCAAATGAACGACTCCATATTGTTAGACACAGACTCTTTGTGGAAATCAATACCAAACCATGTCTCGCCTCTGGCATGAGAGCTTCTCAATACATTCAAAAGCTCAATGGTATCCAATCCAGCATTTTCACACAATTGGCGAGGAATCACCTCCAATGCACGTGCAAAAGCTCCGATGATGAGTTGCTGCTTTCCGGCCACAGTTTTGGAGAATTCTCTCAAATGCTTAGACAACTCCATCTCAATGGCACCTCCTCCTGCAACAACAGAGCTGTGTTTGACTGCACGCTTGACAATCATGATGGCATCGTGAAGCGATCTCTCCACTTCAGCAATCACCTGCTCAGCACCTCCACGCAAAACCAATGTGCATGTCTTGGTTTCTGGACATCCTTTGAATAAGTTGTAACGGTCTCCACCAATCTGAACCTCTTCAAACTTGGCACACGTACCCAATGCGTTCGGTTGGACATTGGTAACTGTAGATTGAACAGTTCCACCAACGGCCTTGATCACTCTCTCCATATCTTCAGAAGCTACTCTACCAGCACAGAAGATATTTCTGTCAGCAAAGTACTGGGTGGCCAAATCACCAATAGGCAACTTGGACAACACAATGTTGGCACCCGAGTCCTTGATGGCCTCCAACTTATTGAAAATAATCTGCCACTCGGCGTCCACGATGTCCTGGTAGTCCTTGACCTGCTCCACACGAACTTCGGCGTTATCCTTTTCAGCCTTGAGCTCCAACTCGACGTTCAAACATAAAATTTTAGGGTCAGTGAACGTTTTGGGCTGCTGCTCAAATCCGGCATAACTGAAGGTCTTCTTGAATGCCACACCGTCCACGAAGAGAGAGTCCTCCATCGCTCCACCTGCAACCTTCTTAATTCCAATCATGTTCTCGTCCAAATCATCGTCTAATGACAAGACGGCGTCCACGACCATCTTGGTGAAGAATTCGGAGTTTTTGCTAATCAACTTAGAAGACATTGCCGTGGTGGCACAACGCTCCAAAAGCTCTCTAAATTCCTTAGAGTCTTCTCTCTTTATGTCGACCTGAATCTCTTTAATTTTTGCCACTGCCAAGTCGCATGCTCTGCGCAAGCCCTTGATGATCAAATGAGACGAAATTCCGTCTTCAATAAAGGTTTTGCTCTCTTTCAAGAACTCACCAGCCAAAATGGTTACCGACGTGGTTCCGTCTCCCACCTCGGCATCTTGTGCCCTGGAAATATCCACCAACATCTTAGCAGCCGGGTGAACAATGTCCAACAACTTCAAGATGGTGGCACCATCGTTTGAAATGGTGGTTTTGCCATTGGATGACTTGATCAAGATGTCTGATCCAAAAGGTCCCAAAGTAGGCTTTAAGGTTTCCTGAATGGCGAGACATGCATTGATGTTGTTCAAGATCTGGCCCTTACCTTGCGAGGCGTCGGTGCCTTCCTTAAGCACGACGATAGTTGGGGTTTGGTTAGAAAATGCCATGGTGATGTAGAAGGTAGATAACGTGAATTTTCTTCCAAGTAGTTTGAGTGTATTGGTGAATGCACGACTACTGATCGAAGTTGTGGAGGTTGACTTTGGTGCTTGAAGAGGGTATTTATAGTATTTGAAGAGGTTCAACATCATATATTGATTAGAAAATTGGCAATTTTAGAGCTTTGGAGTTTTTGACAGATTAATTATGTGATAATTTTGATGAGGACCTGAGAGTAGGTAGCACTCTAGTTACTTACTTATATAAATTGAAATCAGTGATTTTTCAAGAACCGAACGAAGTTATTGTTCATCGACAGGCAGTATTAGCTTAAATGTCGAAAATACAAAGGTTCAAGTTAAATGGAAGTATACCGTAATGAATATTATGTGTGGAAATATAGTGAGAATCTTGAGAACACTGAGAATAAAGACAAATTGACTGTGGGCATAGAACACGAAAGACACTTAGATCATAAAACAACAAATAACAAAAACTATTTGAATACACGCAACACTCGAAATTCATTTACTATCATAATAAAGTGATTGGCATTGTATCATCTCAGTTCATTCTGTTAAAATCACAACCTACTCCATCTATTATCCTATACACAGGCTGGGAAAAATTTCATAAACGAACTACACCATGCTTAGAAGACTCGGGTTGGGCGTTCAGTGCCAGTTCACTAGAAATGCGTCGAGAAATGTGGCCATGAAGAATGAGGTACACCTCTCCAACAGAAGAGTCATGAGAAAAATCAAAATGGGTAAGGCTAGACCTGCCATTTTCCACCAGTTCGACACTTTGGTGGAACTCTCCGACGGATCCGTGATCAAGAGAAGATCGCAGGCACCAAAGGACGAGTTGAGAATGATTAACGACCAGAGAAACAGCCCATTGTGGAACCCTAACAGAAGCGACTTGGTTACTGCTGATCCTAACGCAACAGGTAAGGTGAACAAGTTTAAGAAGAGATTCTCGCAGTTCCAAGCGGAGGAGGCTGAGGAGAAGAAGTCCGATGACTTCGTGGAGTTAATGGGCCACAACGTTACTGAGGTTCAGGCCGGAGGAAAGATTCACGACAAGAAGAAGGCTAAGAAATAGACATGTACATAGTAAAGCTGGACGAAAAGTAATATAAGTTGGTAATCTATGCGATAGTAGATTGAGATGTTTACCAGGGCAACAGTAAAAGTCGACTTCGTTTTTGAGTAATCTGTAGTATTTAGAGGAGAGGGTTTTATTGTGATAAGTCATAATTCTCTGTGACCATTTCGACGGGAAACAAGATACTGATTGATTTAGAAAGTGAGAGTTCATTAGGCAGGTTTTTACTTACCTATTAGGGACAAAACCTATTGAAATGGAAATAGATAATTAACCCTTAATCGTATGGACATCATGTTTCAATGTTCATTTGTCGTTAAGTATGGCTGCCACTTCTGGAGTAAGATAATTGACTTCAATCTCGCCTTCCAGAAGTCCCATAGCAACCAATTCAGCCAAGGCCCATTCAATGGTAGTGCGATCCTTCTCGCCAATAGCCCGGTTCAAGATGATGGTGAGACAAGTTAGTCGATTCGACTTGTCGATATGTACAAGGTCATTGAACTCCTTAGGCATTTGGTATGATTGGAATGCAAAATATGGTTTCAGCGCAACGTAAGTGCTCAGAAAGACAATGTAAAGCTTGCGGCTCGCTTTATTACTGATGTGGCCAGACAAATACTTGAATATGGACACAGTAAGGTTTGTTAATGCAGGGTCATCTCTTTCGAGAAGCTTGAATTTTCGAACTGCCAATGCAAAGAAATCATGTTTCAACTTATCTAGTTGCTGAGGTTCAATGTCACAAGCAGAGTGGAGTGACAGTGGAGGATGAGTCAATAAAAACTCGATGGTCCCAACGTAGCCTCCTTTGGCAACACTGAAGTCTGTGCTTTCGCACATAGTGACAGATTGCTTGATCTTCTGTTGTCGGAGAAGCCTCTTAATAATCGTCTTGAAATCGTCTGGTGTCAAGCCGTTTTTAGTGCTGAAAATAGCCTGAAGAATCCGCTCAGCGGCCACCTCATTGCTCTGAAATAAAAATGCAGCGAAAAGCACCGAGAGGGTGCTTCGCAGAAGCGGCGATTTGAGCTCATGAGTTAACTGTTCGAATTTGGAAACCAGCTTCGAATTCTGGCCATAAAGTGATAAAAGCGAATCAATAGCTTGTGGATCCTTTCTGATTTCTGCCGGGAAATATTTGTCAGCGAGCTCCATGGCCCTCTCGTGTTCGTGATCTGCAAGTTTATCGATAATTTTGGAAAATAACACCATGTACTTCTCTGCAAAGGATGGATCTCGTTCATACATTTGCTTCCAGACCTGAACACACCTTAAGGTATTGCCATTCTCCAAGTTGGCGTCAATAAGCTGGGCAGCAAGTCGAAGAAAAGATGGGTGCTTCATGATATCCTTTTGCTCCATCATCTCATCAAAGCAAACATTGGCAAAATATGGAACAACGGGCCCCCCTATCATCGACTGTACGGCATCAATTTTCACCTGTTCATTGACGTCGTAGTTCTTGAATGTCTTCAAGAGCTTGCAAATGGTATATGCATGGTAAGTTTTTCTGTTTGGAGTATTCACTGAGAGACTTTGAATCAACGCAGTAAGAGTTGATGGATCGATGGCAGCATCATGGGCAAGCAATCTTAATGCACACAGTGCAGCCACTAAAGGCTCTCCCGTTCTCAAGTTCTCCCTAACAAGCACACAGCTCAAATAAGTCCGAATTCGAGACGTAGGAAGGGTATTATTCGCTAACATATGTAGCGTTGAGCTATTTTTTCGATCAAGAAGGCCATTTTCTTCCATGATGCTCAAAAACTTCACGGCCTGCTCCTCTCTTCCCTTGATGAGCATAGTAGAGATTTGGTCCAAGATAAATGCTGCCATCAGTTTGGAATTCTTGTAATTAGCAAAAACGATGTGCTGAGATTCGTGATCCCTAACAGCTAGAAAATCATCCACAAGTGTGAATTTCTCTGAATCATAAATCTTGTAGCAATCCATGGTGGTATACTTCAATCTTTTGGATGAATCAAGAAGCTCAGCGACCTTGACAAGTCTATTGGCGGCCTTGAGCTGGTTTTTTTTCTCAGCTGAGAGTCTTGCTTCGGAACTTGACAACCTTCCTGATAGTCGGTGGCGGCTCGAAAATCGGCGGACTGTGCACCGTCCTAATGGGATACGAAGCATATATGGTTCAAAAATTTGGTGCCTGCATCTTTCAGTTGATGGAGTAGGTAGGATTCTAGAGATGGACTAAGGTTGAAACATCGATTGATTGATTTCGAGATTTTACTGCTGTTGCTGAATTTTTCATTCCCAGTAACTTCCTTGACATTATTTGTAAATCAAAAACCCAAGTTTTTGTTCCACAATTTCGTCAGTTGGGCTGGATATGCATTCCTCACTTCAGACTATTACACAATCTAATGAAAGTCCATACATCACTTTTTCCACGTGCTTCTTGATAAGTGGCCAGTCCTGGCGTCGCTGGACAAATTCGTAAATTTCCTCCTGACTGAATATTCCGTTGAATTTAGACAAATCACTCACCATCTGACCAATGGCTTTTGCGTCTTCTCCTCCGATAATGTAAATGGACCCCACCTTCTTTAAGGCCTGGAACAAAGGAAAAACCATGCGCTTGTTGCTTCGAATATGTGTCAAAATAAAGTCATAATAGAGATTCAAGTCCGAAATGAGCGTCACGGCGCCATCCACAGAAACAGTACTACGCTTCAACACCTTAACAATTAACTGGAAGAATCTCTCGGCCACTTCTTGCTGGAAAACCTCCACAATAGACTTGTCAGCTGAGTCCACGAGCAAATCGATGTTGTCATCGAGGATATGTACAGCTCGCTTGGCGGCTTTGGTTGGTCCAACTGCTAATAATGCTGCTCCTGGTGTAGGATTGTAGTCTGTTTCTTTGAGCGTTGAAAGGTATACAGACTCGATTTCTTTGAAAAGAACATCAATGCCTGTGTTCAAACCATCAGCAACAAATTTATCGACCATACTCTCAAGCTTCTTCTTAGACTGGAGTGATGGATTGAGAACGGAATTCTCATGTTTAACTACTTTTCGGTTGATCATCTCCTCCTTGTAGAAAATGTCTAGCATTTGCACAATCATGTCTGCCATGTTGATCAGCTCAAAGAATATCACAAGTGGGCCAATTGCGCTGTCCTCGGATTCGTCAATCAAGTTGTTAAGCTCTTTAGGATTGTAATCTTTCAAAAATTTGAGCGCCTTCAGAAACCCTAGCTTCAAGTGGTCTTCACCAATGCAGTCAATGACATTCAGAAATTCCTCTTGCATGGTAGAATTCAATTCGTGGACGACAGCCGAAACGGTGAATTCTCTGAACTGCAGAAGACGTTCAAGAGACTTCTTTGCCTCATTTAAAATCGTAAGTGCCAACTTGGGACTAAACACTTCGTTCAAAGATTTGATATTTTCTGCAAGAATACGTGCTCTAGCTTGCATTTCCGAGTAATTCTCCAAGTCTTCGGTTTCGTCGGTTCGAGTCGAAGCTCCATTTATGGTGAATACCTTTCTAAAACTTGTCAAGAAGTCGTTTTTCGTTTCCACCTTCACATGCTTTAGAATGTCTTGTGTTTTCTCGTGCTCCCTTTTCTGGACTTCGAGTGTCCACTCCCGGATCTTTTGCGAGCAGAAAAGCCTGAATGTGAGTCTTTCCTCGTTCATGTATTCTGATGCATAGGATTCGTAAGATGCATCAATAAGCTCGTGCATCAAGGTCTTGTATGACTCTCCCACATTGTTGGAAGGGGCAAGCTTGTCGAGGAAGTCGTGAGTTAGCTTGTGGTAAAGCATAGGAGCAAACTCCAAGTAGACGTTTCTTTCTTTGGCTGCTGATGACAATACGAGTACAATCTCCTGTAATTGACCCGTGATGAGCTCTTCGCTCACCTTGAACATCATTGGAACCGATTGAGGGAAGATAAGATCGATGATTCTGGCCTCCTCGTTGAAAACGTCTGCAAGTTCATTGATGAACTCATCCAATTTGACCACATTCACAGCATATGACCCTTCTTCTGTCTTCTCCTCATCTTCCAGTTTCAATTCGTCAAGTTTCTTCGTGGATTCCTCAATGGTAGATTCTCCTGCCCAAACTGAGTTTTCAGGTTCGACATCCATACTCTTTTTCCTCACCTCTTTCTTCTCAAAAAACTCTGAAAGATTGAACGTCTCCGGATTGAGAAACTTGATCGATTCGTTGTCGAAACAGGTCTTTTGTAAAAAGAAATCTATGAGCGTCTGGTCATTTTTAAGCTCGATTAAGATCTCCACAAACTTGCGAGTATTCTCATAATCCTGGATATCGTAATGGATTTCCAACTCCCTCAACACGGCGTTTTCAAATATTTCCAATAAATCTGTGATTTTCTGCCTCACGAACCGCCGGTTGGTGGCGTCTGCATCGATAGCATTGTATCTGAGTAAGTTCGACAACATTTTGGCCTGATCCTGCGGCGTATGGAAGTTCTTGAACACACGAAGGCGCTCATATGGAACATTCAGTTGTAGATCTTCGTAGTATCTCTGAAGACATTTGGAAATCTTGAGCACCTGGAATTTTGCAACTCGCAGCTCCTGGTAAATTGAGCTGAAACAAGTCAACGGGTTATTCAACAGTGAAAAGTCAGCATTCCTAATTTCATCTTTGGAAACCACACGGGCATTGCTCCACACTCCCATTGCCTTTAATTTCAGCGTCCATAGCTGTGGCTCATTAGCAGCTTTATGGGCATTCTTGGATGTTAAAGAGAACAGTAGGATGTCTGGAATAGCTAGGTAGAGGGCCAAGTTGCGGGCTACCAGGAGGGGAATAACTTGCGTGTTATACACGTCGATGTCTGAATTCCAGAGCACATGTGCCATTTTGGGTGTGACGGAGGCCCTGGCTTAACTTCGGTATGATGGTTATTGGCCTTTGATATGTTGGTTCAGGTATATAAGGTGGAGATATGGTTATATTAGGAGTTGATAGGGTGGGAGAAAGACTTGGGTTTTTTGGGAGTTTAAAATTGGTAATTGGTTGGGATTTGAATCTTGTTGGAATTTGGAATTTCTGTACTTGTTGTCGGTTTTATTTACGTTTCAGTTATGCTAGGGTGGCCACCGTCCATTTAGGTTACTGTTGAACATATGTAGAGGTGGGATTGGAGATGCATTGCTCTAGAAGATTAGTCAAAGTTCTAGAGATTGATTTTTCGAAGAAGTTCTTATTTTTGTACTTCATTCTATTTATTATTAACTTCTCCCATTTGTGGTGTATTTTTGATTTCCACCTGATTGTCTAATTACAGCAAGGAACCAAATTGAAACAAATTGAGCAGTAAATAAATTTAATTTAGATTATAAGGAATTGAAATCCAAATAACTTTCTTATGTTTTTTTCTATAACGTTACCAGGTTCGTTGCATATCACATCCATCTCCACCTCTTCTGTCCTACGTCCTCCACACAAAAAAGATTCACTACCATAAAGCCTCAAACCTCAAATCCTTCAACCCCAGGATCTACGCATACCCACAGGCTCTATGGCCCTCTGACAAATCATAACAATTATCACATGTTTCCCATCCGACTATCGTTTCTACGAAGAAACTGCCGGTGGAATCGCATGTTTCCCCATCCATGCATCGGTATAGTGAGGTATTCTACCATCAAGAAAAGTTCTCTTGACTTTCAGTCCAACTGCGAGAAAGTCGAACTCGATGAGGAGAAAATCTCAAATCAGAGCACATTACTGGCGACCGATGGTAAGCAAGATGTAAATAGTGGCCTTTCAGGTATGCTTATCCGGTTCATCCAGAAGGAATCCAAAATCCTACGAGAGTCTATGAACATAGACGAGTCTCTCGATTCAGGTCCTGATATTGACAGATCTACGTTGTCTCCATCCATTCGAGCACAGTTAGATGCTCAGGTGGATGACTACCAGCGGTTTCTTCTTCTTTTGACCCATCATCCCATCAATGTTCCTCCACATTTGATGTTGCATTATTTTCTGGCTATTCCGGCCATCTTGCCCCAGGAGCGGACAGAACTACTAAAGTACTTGGTATTCCATAATCTCTGGTACGATTTTTGGCTGGTTGCAGTCTCTGATGGTACCACCATGTCTGATGTGGAGGAGTTGCTTGACTTGGTGCATGAAAGTTTGATTTCCAATAATAATTTGAAACTTGGAATCTGGCAGGCGTTGGCTGCTGCTCATCTGGTAACCTCCAGCTTGGGTCTTCTCAATGCTATTAGTGAGAACGCCGAGTATCGGCTTGAACTTCCCAAAGGTTCAGTTGAAAACTTTTACAACTATTTATTTTCCATCCAGACTGCTCCCAACATTGATGCATTGAGACAGGTTTCGCCTGAAGAAACTCTAAGAACAAATCTTGTACATCGAGC
>Ga0160505_100633_pt1 | contig 18983 bp, 10 predicted proteins | sample DIDeMG_FD_108225 | JGI IMG/M metagenome (GOLD analysis project Ga0160505, IMG submission 108225) | Enriched chicken feces microbial communities from UW Madison campus, WI, USA - DID2874_E49_Stillage MG | ecosystem: Host-associated > Birds > Digestive system > Large intestine > Fecal ... | reverse complement strand
GTTACTCTTGACTAAAACTAAAGACAATATAAGCAATTGGAGATATCATGCTGGTGATATCTTTAAATTCATATCACTCCGTTTCCATCAAGCTTCTTTCAACAAAATTCTGTAGCAACTCATTTTTTTTGACAATTTGCGTTCAAAGGTCAACTCAGCCAACTTCTTGCACAATCATGTTCCCTTCAAGTTCTATATTACAAATTTTTGCCAGAAATGGTTTCAACACTATCGTACTACAAAGCAGATTCCCAATCGAGGCGTTCAAATTAAGAAGACACCATTGTTGCCTGGTCCCTTTTTGAATTGTGATAGAGTGTCTGCCTGTTTGAATAGGCATATGCAACTCAATGAACACTAAGCAGTGAAAAGAATAGAGAGATGGTGTATTCAAAAACTAAGTAAACCACTTCTTGACTACACTGTAATCACTGAAGTTTTGCAAAAGCGAGACAGCTTGTTCATGTGGCAACGTGGACAAGAGTGAAGAGGTTAAATTAACAGCACGACTTGCAAGTTGGCCATCAATGGATTTGTGGGATAAAGCCTGAAGAACAGCATCGATCACTTTGGGCTTTTGTTCTGAGACAGCAGCATGATTGCTTTGAATCAAGTCTAGTAGAAATTCATAAGAAGTCGTGGCCGCATCTGTATCTTGAATAATAGGTAATAAAGTAATCCATTGATGGAGAATCTCGCTCAAATTTGGTATTGATGCACCATTTGCACGACAAATTTTAGCAATGGAGGCAACACAATTTTCAGTAGCTGTAAGGTTCTCATCAGCCCTGGCGTCTGGAAAAGTTGCGATCTCAAATAAAGTTGGCAAAGTAGTTGAACAAATCTGAGCATAAGTCTCACCACCGTTCTGTGCTGCCACTCCAATAGCAAAAGCAGCAGCTTGTCTGATACTTGCTTGTGGGGCTGTCAAGCAATCAGATACAATATAAGCTAGATACTCTGTTTGCGGGAAAGCTGAACCACAATGTTCAAAAACATCACAAATCATACACAATCCGCATAATCTGACATTGGTGTTTTCATCCGAAATGAATGCATGAGCAAGTGGCAATAGCTGAGATTGGAAAGGAGTCAAAAACTGCACTTTTGAAACCTTGAAAATTATACTAACAGCTTTATTGATTTCATCGAGAAGCTCCTCATCAGTATACTCCTCTTCATTGTCATCAACTGCTTCAGTGTATTCATCGTCAGATCCTTCTCTTGCGTTGATACGACCAAAGATTTCACTCAAGTTGGTGTTGATAGCGCCTGATAAAGCTTGCAATTGATGCGACGAGATCAGGTTCACTCCCAATACTCCAATGCATTCTATCAATGCTGTATAATAAGCCACAAGTAGCTCGGGAACCGGTTCATTCGTTGCAACTTCCGCAAGCTTGCTACAAATCTGCGACCATATTTCCAAGGTCTCAGCAGAAGTTGGGGAGGTTGCAAACACGGTACTTTTTAACAACGCTGCCAAAGTTAAGGCAGCGGAAGCACGTACACCATCGTGCAAGTAAAAATCAAGAGCAGGAATCGCGATTTGCTGAGCTATTTCCTTAACCCAAGGAAAAAACAGACCCTTGAGTTGGGTTGCATAGACTCTCAACAAGTCCATAGCAGACACTTTATCATCCAAAGCAGCAGTATGGACTGCAATAAGTTTGCCACTCAAATTAATGACGTCCCACTCATCATTGTTGTTGTAGTCCTCAGCTTCATCCTCTTCCAATAATGAGATATCTTGTGCCGCCTTTGCCGAAGCAAGTAAAGGGGGCAAGACAATAGGTAAATATGGTAGAAACTCATTGCCGATGATGCGACAGATTCTTCCCCAACCTTGTTCCAAATATGATTTGACAGGATCGTCGGGTTCAACGATGGACTCTTGAATTCCTCCTAGTATTTGGATAAGCTCCTGTCCATATGTTGCAAAATTATCTTTACCAACAGCCATGGAAATCAAAGTCGCACACTCAATGCATTTTGCTGTCAACATTCTATTTTCCGGCCCCATGTCAGTTTTCAAAAAGCCAATCAACATAGGAAGTAATGTGTCGTGATACTTGATGAACTTTTGTTCAGCAGCATCGGCAATTATTGCGATCGTGATCAAAACTTGCTCCTGGACGTATCGTTTGGGTGATTGCAACAAACCTAAAAGATTACTCAACAAGTCATCCAAGTATGGCTCCAAAACTTCCTTTGAAGCAGCTTCCGAGAAGTTTACTAGGGCGGCGGCCGCATGCGCTTGAACTCGAGGAACAGATTTATTGGTGAGCTTTGAAATCAAAGCAGGTAAAATTCTGTCCCCTGCTGTTCTCTGAATCACATCGGCAAAATCAGTAGAAATTTGGCCTAATGCGTTGCAGCATGCGTACTGAACTCTAGAGTGAGGATGATTGAGTGTGGGCAAGATCATATCCAAGAGTCTGGGAATCTCTGTAATAAGAACATCAACACATCCCTCTGCAGCAGAAGATAATGCCATCAATGCAGCAAACACTTCCCTCCACTGGGAAGATTGGCACATAGTTGGAAGATAATGGAACAATGGAGCTGCGAGAGACTGCCCACCCAATTTCAATGCAATTCTATCCAAAGACTGCCTGGCAGCATCGTATTCCGGCTCGTCATCATCATCTTCAGTGTTTGACTCATTGTTCCACTCCGCTGCGTCCTCATCATCCGGACTAACCTCGGTCAACAAAGACAAATTCACTGACACCATAACAGATGTGTACGTATTGGACTGCTTGCACATTGCTGGAGAGACCTCAGAGAAGGTTGTTAAAAGTTCAAGTGCAGCCAACCTCGCTCCCCCGTCCAACTCTACATTTTTCGCAACGCTTGAGCAGAAATCAATAATGGTTGGCAACATTTCCTTGAACATTTTGGGTACGATCTCCACTAAGTCGATGAGTGATTCCAAAACGTTTGCAAGGGCTTGATCTTGGCCATTCTGCAAAAACCTTGGCAAAGAGTTCAATAAGTTAGGTAACAAAGGCGTGAAATGTTGCCAAATGCTCTTCGGGAGTTCCCGGAAGAAAGAAACATAAGCAGTGCAAGTAGCAATACGAACTTCGTCACTTTCATCTTCGAACCCAGTGCTGAAAATTGGAAGCGTTTGATTTACATACTCTTTGTCAATAATCTCAGGTGATGTTGAAAGAATTCGATAAGCAGACTCTCTGAAGCTTTCATCAGGGCTAGTTGCCAACTGAAATATTGCAGGCACGAGCTCGGGCCATGTGCCTCTTGGTGAAGTATCCTCTTTTGCTACTTCAGAAATAGCATCTGCAAGTTTCCTTCTCACTTGATTTGATTGATTGGAAGCAAATCCCTGCAACAACGTTAGGCGAATTTGTTGCTTCGTTGCCTCATCCAAAACTCCAATAGTTCTTTCAGAGATGCTGCTAAAGTCTTTCGGACTTCTAATGGCAATACGCCTGAACAAAACAGCAGAGAAAGATTTGATAGTTTCGTCATCGCCGCTGACCGAGTTTTCCGCAAGGAACGTCAACAAGATGCCAACATTCTTTCCATCCCGCCACTCGGAATCCATCAACTTTTCAGCAGCCGAACGAACCTCATTATCAGAAGAAATAAGACCTTGGAGCAATTGGTTCAACTGCGATGCTACACCTGGGGCGACAGACATTCTGAGGAAAATCCAGTCGTTGAACTCCTAAGTTATGATGATCTCACAAGAATTTCAATCCTCTTAGACGGAAAGTTGAGTGTCAAAAAGGTGAAGTCAATACGGTTGTTGAATACAACCTAAATACTTTCGAGAAAAAAAAAACGACATCCTGCATTTGAGGGGAGGTACCGTACCTCGATGAACTTGTAACTAGGGAACTAGAATCTATAATGATCTTTGCGATACCTTTATTACCTATTATTTTTTGAGAATTGTGATGACATCCTCGTCTTGTAACTCGTGACTTAAACCAACAATTTGGGGCTGGTGCTTGACGGAAGTTCCAAAGACAACTGCATTCCTGAAGTCATCAACAAGAGACTTATGTATAGAATTGCAGAAGTCCTCGACAGTGCAGCGGTCGCTACGTAAGACAACCGGTTCACTGAAATCAGGTATCTTACCTTTTGGTTTCGTGTAGACTCGAACCAATTTTAAACGACTCCACATCATTTCTAAAAGATCATCAAGGTTCCAACCATTTCCTGAGGAGATTGGGATAGCATTAGGAATCTTATACAATAAGTCAAGTTCTTGTATAGAGAATGAGTCAATTTTGTTGAGCACATAGATTGCAGGAATGTATCTTCTCGACTTTGCTTCTATAGCATCGATCAAATCATCAACAGTAGCATCACATCTGAACGCGATGTTGGCAGAGTTTATCTTGTACTCAGACATGACTGCTCTAATTTCATCATTATCCAAATGGGTTAAAGGAGAGGTCGTAGTGATATTGATGCCTCCTCTCTCTTTCTTGTTGATAATAATGTTGGGTGGTTCCTTATTAATTCTTATCCCGACACCTTCCAACTCTTTTTCAATGATCTGCTTGTGTTGCAATGGTTTGTTTACATCAAGAACCAAGAATAATAAATTGACAGACCTCGCAACTGCAATGACTTGCTTTCCTCTTCCCTTACCATCTTTTGCACCTTCGATAATTCCAGGGAGATCCAACATTTGTATCTTTGCTCCCTTGTACTTTATAACACCAGGGACAGTTGTTAATGTAGTAAATTCGTATGCTGCAGCCTCCGAATGTGTACCAGTAAGCTTGGATAAAAGAGTCGACTTACCAACAGACGGGAACCCCACAAAACCAATTGTTGCAACACCTGTTCTAGCAACATCGAAACCCGCACCACCGCCTCCTCCACCAGAGGAGCTATCAGTTAGAAGTTCTCGTCTTAATTTGGCCAACTTGGCTTTGAGCTGACCCAAGTGAAACGAGGTCGCCTTGTTCTTCTGTGTCTTGGCCATCTCATCCTCGATGGCCTTGATTTTCTCGACTGTGGTCATCTTTCAAAATAGGAATGAATGGATGCTCTTCAAGAACAAATTTTCAATCGCTATGATGTACTCGCATGATTTGATTTTGACACGTATTTGCACGTGAAGCTATATCAAGTTCTTTAATCGAAAGTAGGTTGGAGAGGCAGAACAAAATCAACTTCCATGAACAGACTAAAAATATGACAGCCTCGAAAACTTCACAAATGTAAGCCTAGAGATCAAAATTTCAATTGACTTTGCGTTGAAGATTGCAAAATTTCAAACGGGTCAGTTATACTTGTTTCTTGAGACATAGTATACATATTACTCTAGAATCGAGAGATATGAAAATAAATATGTCAAGAAGTTGCAGAGATTAAATTGAGAATTAGGAGAATATGAGAACGATGATGTAGAGGCATATTTATTGTTTGATGACTTGAAAGATACAAACAAGTATCACTGTTGATACTGCACATTAAAACTCGAAAATTTCTTTCAAGCTGCCTTTTGGTACATCCCCCTCCACTAGCTACATTCAAAAATGGCGAAAAAGGCGAAAAAGGGACAGAAGTCCGGTGATGATATTTGGGATGATGAAGATATGTATGAACAGCCTGCATCTGAAGAATTTGGATCCGATCCAATCGAGGATGGAGAAGAACCTAAGGAAGCAGAGGAAGCTACTCCAGATGATTTTTTGAGCTCCATCAGAACTTCTAAACAAAAGAAGGAGGCCAAGGAAAAGGAGGAAAAGGAGAAGAAGGATGTTCCAAAGTTATTGAGTAAGAAAGAAAAAGAGAAGTTAAAGAAGGAGGCAGAAAAGCAGGCGAAGAAGGAAGCTGCAGCAAAGAAGAAAGCAGATCAAGCTGCCAAGAAAGAGCAAATAAAGGAAGCTAACAAGCAGAACGCTGCTTCGAATGCTCAGAAGAAGGTCGCCTCGAGTGAGACTCCAACTCCCGAACCCGAAGAGAAGAAGGCTGCCCCTGCAAAGAAAGGAGGTAAAAAAGCACCTGCTGGGCTTGCGGCATTAAAGCGTCAATTGGAATTGAAGAAGCAAATGGAAGATGAACAACGCCGTCTTGAAGAAGAGGAGGAGCAACGTCGCATTGACGAAGAAAAGCTGGCAGAGGCAGCTGCTGCAGAGGCCGCTGCTGCCCGTGAGGCCAAGAAGGAGAAGGAGAGATTGAAGAAGGAGCGTTTGAAGGCCGAAGGTAAACTCTTGACCAAGAAGCAAAAAGAAGAAAAGCGTGCACAAGAGCGTCGTCGTGAATTGCTCTTACAATCTAGCGATATTCAAGTTGCTGGATTAGAAAAGAAGAAAGCTGGAGAAGTTGAATCGGAGAAAAAGCCAAAGAGAATAGTGTACACTAAAAAGAAGTCCACCAAACCCAAAACCTTTGTGCAGAAAACCAACAATGCACCAGTTAAGGAAAACAAGGACGACGGTGAAGATCTTGCAGACGACTGGGAGCAAATGCTTGACGACGGAGACGTTGCAGAGGATTGGGAGGGTGCATTAGGAGCCGACGAGGAGAACAATGATGATGAGAAAGAAGATAATGGTGATGAAATGGAAGAGCTAGTTGAAGAGGAGGAAGAGGATAATGCTCATGCAGAGGAAGCAGCAGCAGCAGCAGCAGAAGCAGCAGCAGTAGAAGCAGCAGCGCAAGAGGAAAAAGCGAAGAAGGAGGAAGAGGCAAAAGAGAAAGCAAAAATACAAGCAAAGGCTATCGAAGATGCCAAACTAGTCCAAAAGTCCACCAATTCCCCAAGTGAGAAGGATTTGCGTTCCCCAATTTGTTGTATCTTGGGCCATGTTGATACAGGTAAGACGAAGTTGTTGGATAAAGTTAGACAAACAAATGTTCAGGGAGGAGAAGCTGGTGGTATCACCCAACAGATTGGTGCAACATATTTCCCAGTTGACGCTATCAAACAAAAGACTGCAGTTATGGCAAAATATGAGAAGCAAGTGTTTGATGTTCCAGGTTTATTGATTATTGACACTCCAGGTCACGAATCTTTCACTAACTTAAGATCTCGTGGTTCTTCCTTGTGTAACATTGCCATTTTGGTGATTGATATCATGCATGGTTTGGAACAGCAGACCCTCGAATCTATTAGATTGTTGAGAGACAGAAAGGCCCCCTTTATCGTCGCCTTAAACAAGATTGATAGATTATACGACTGGGAAGCGACTCCAAATAATTCTTTCCGTGATTCTTTCTCAAAGCAATCTAAATCAGTACAGAATGAGTTCCACAGCAGATATGAGCAGATCAAACTTGCCTTGTCGGAGCAGGGTTTGAACTCCGAGTTATACTTCGAGAACAAAAACATGTCCAAATATGTTTCAATAGTCCCTACGTCTGCTGTCACCGGTGAAGGTGTCCCTGATTTATTGTGGTTATTACTTGAGTTGACTCAAAAGAGAATGTCTAAGCAGTTGATGTACTTGTCTAAGGTGGAAGCAACTATCTTAGAAGTTAAGGTTGTTGAAGGATTTGGTTACACTATTGATGTTGTATTATCCAATGGTATTTTACATGAGGGTGATAGGGTCGTCCTTTGTGGCTTGAACGGACCAATTGCTACGAATATCAGGGCACTTCTTACCCCTCCGCCATCTCGTGAATTGAGAATCAAATCAGAATACATTCATCATAAGCAAGTCAAGGCAGCTTTGGGTGTTAAAATAGCTGCCAATGATTTAGAGAAAGCTGTTGCTGGTTCCAGGTTGTTGGTGGTTGGCGAGGATGACGATGAGGACGAAATGATGGAGGAAGTCATGGATGACTTGACTGGTTTGTTAGATTCTGTTGACACGTCCGGAAAGGGTGTGGTTGTTCAAGCTTCTACTTTGGGATCTTTGGAAGCTCTCTTGGATTTCTTGAAAGATATGAAAATCCCAGTTATGTCCATTGGCTTGGGCCCAGTTTACAAGAGAGATGTCATGAAGGCAACCACTATGTTAGAAAAGGCGCCCGAATTAGCAGTCATGTTGTGCTTCGATGTCAAGGTCGATAAGGAGGCTGAACAATATGCCGAGGAGCAAAAGATTAAGATCTTCAATGCTGACATCATCTATCACTTGTTTGATGCTTTCACTGCGTACCAGAACAAGTTGCTTGAGCAGCGCAGAAAAGATTTCATGGAGTATGCTGTTTTACCATGTGTTTTGAAAACTATTCAAATCATTAACAAGCGTAACCCTATGATAATTGGTGTTGATGTGATGGAAGGTGCTGTGCGTATTGGAACTCCAATTTGTGCAGTGCGTAAAGATCCTACTACTAACCAGCCAAATATCCTTGTATTAGGCAAGGTTGTCTCTTTGGAAGTGAACCACAAGGCATCTGATGTTGTCAAGAAGGGTCAGACCGCTGCCGGTGTCGCTATGAGATTGGAGAATCCATCAAGTGCGCAGCCCGTGTGGGGTCGTCATGTTGACGAGTCAGACAACTTGTATTCCTTGATTTCTAGAAAGTCCATTGACACTTTGAAGGATCCAGCTTTCCGTGAGACTGTCTCAAGAGATGACTGGCTCTTAATTAAGAAGTTGAAACCTGTTTTTGACATTAAATAATCGTTAAGATTTTTTTGAACAGATAAATTGCGATGTAAGCGCGCCCTTTTCCCAAAATAGAAGTCTAGAATGGCCAATGAAAGGGTGAGGAAAAAATGTATCATAAAGGACAACCAAAAATCAAGTCTCAAGTCAATACTCCCACAATAAATAAGACATGCAAGATTTGCCACCTATTGGAGGGTACGAACCTGTTCAGTGGAAGAGAAACCTTCCTTCTAGGGGTTTCAGACCATCCATATACTTTTGGGGTATTTCTGGGATTATTGCCTTTGGCTTCTACAGATTTTACCAGGGTGTGGACGAACAAAGAGAGCTTTCCAGAGAGAAGCAATGGGCACGTTTCTATCTCGAACCCTTATTGAGAGCTGAAGAGGACAGACACCTCGCTAGAAGATATTTCTCCGAGTTGAAGAGACAAGACTTGGTCGCAGAGTCAATGTCTCCTGAAACAAGAGCAAAGTTCGAAGAGCCCATCTATAACGATAAATCTAAGCTCCGCTTGCCGCGTTTCACCGCTGGTGTGGATCCTAGCGAACGTTAACTGCGTTGCAGTTTCTTGTTATGATACTTTCTAGTAGTGTCTTAATGTTTGCAAAATTCGAGAAGCAATTTAGCAGAAAATTTCGTAACGAATTCTTGTTGAAATGTGGCCAGTCACATACTGTGCCATTTTGCTTTTGCACTGCATTCCTTGAGCATTATTCTCCATACATAAATTATTGCATTACAAAAAAAGTTTCTAATGTTGTAAGTTTGACAAAATTCTGTTGACATAGTAACTTCTCGCGCATTAGGATATGCCAAATTGATTTAGAAATTACTGATCAAGAATTTCTTACCACTTTCGAAGCGGTATCGCTATGAGTTGCTAAGTTCAACCAATCTAAAATTGATAGTAGAATGGACTCTCTTGACTAGGTTAACACAACGCATTTCTGATCGGATCATCTGACCTACATGTAGACCACTATAAATAAAAGTTCACATTTATAGCATTTGGCCTCAATAGCAAAAATGGTCAAGAAAATTACAACCAAAAGCCAAGTCGTGTCATTATTAGAGAAGTATGACTATTTCTTGTTCGATTGTGATGGTGTCATCTGGCTTGGTGACCATTTATTACCCTCTGTTGTCGAGACCTTACAGCTATTGAAGGATGCGGGAAAGATTGTTATTTTCGTCACCAACAACTCTACAAAGTCTAGGGATGATTACCTCCATAAGTTTGAGAAGTTGGGAATTCAAGGAATCACCAAAGATGAAGTGTTCGGATCCTCCTATGCTTCTGCGGTGTATGTCGATAAGATTCTTAAGCTTCCTAAGGATAAGAAAGTCTGGGTTTTAGGTGAAGCAGGCATTGAAACAGAGCTCAAACAGTTAGGATACAATACACTTGGTGGGGCTGATCCCGATTTAAACTCAAATGGTGTTGTTTTCAATCCGGAACATAAGCAGTTGAATGAGTTGGACGACTCTGTTGGGGCTGTTGTAGCTGGGTTAACGTTGAACTTGAATTATCTCAAACTTTCCATCACTATGCAATATCTATTAAAAGATGATAAATCGATTCCGTTCGTCGCTACAAACATCGATTCGACTTTCCCTTCGAAGGGTAAGCTCCTTATCGGAGCAGGATCAATTATCGAAACTGTTTCGTATGCAAGTGGGAGACAACCTGATGCTATTTGTGGTAAACCAAACCAATCCATGATGAACTCAATTAAGGCCGACAACCCGGGTTTGGCTGAAGCGCCAGGGAGAGGTCTTATGATCGGTGATCGTTTGAACACTGACATGAAGTTCGGTCGTGATGGCGGATTAGACACATTACTAGTGCTCACTGGCATTGAAAAGGAGGAGACGGTCAAGTCATTGGATAGTTCTACCGCGCCCACTTACTATGCCGATAAGCTTGGTGATCTCTTTGAACTTACCTGTTAGACTATCGCAAGCAATAGATTTCTCTCATTAGATACGGAGTGATGTGTACCAGTCAAGTTAATAAGTTCTCATTCGAGAATTCAATATCTCCAATGAGCAAATGAACTGCGAGAGCTTCAACTTCAGATTGAAATGAGCTCTTCTATGTGATTTTCAGACTTTCTTCTACTTGCTCGTTATCCACCTTTTTTTTTTACTACTGAAGCTTCAGTCTTCTGTACGAGTGTAATTTAAGAAAACAGTGTGCTATGCAATAAAAGTATCTACACCAGGTTATCCACGGGATTAGCTGCCAAAGAAAGAAACGTACCATAGTATATGGTGAGTTATTAGGTTAAAGAGAACTGAGTCAGTATCTGATCCCGTATAGAAGGAAATGATTGTGTCTAGAACCAGAAGTTACTATGGCTTCCCCATTCCGGCTCTACATGGGAGACAGGAACATTGCGTAATAGTTAACTGGGGGCACAACGAATATTATAACTTTGACAAGGAAATGTCCGTTATAATGGAATTCAACTAAGAGGCTGAGTAGGTGATCAAATATCGAAATTTAGCAAGAATCAAACATTAAGGAGATTTATAATGCTTGTTTCGAAGAATTCTTAGCCATTAAAAAAGTGATGTCATGCCAAATAATGTTCACGTGATGTATGATGTACTTCAGAATTGTCAACGCAGGAAACCAACTGGACAGAATTACAGGAGTTCACTCGCTTTGTCGAAAATCTTTGTCGATAGCTGCAAGTTCTTTTTTAAGGTTGAAATTATACTTCAAGCGTTTTAGTGAACGTGTTGCCATACTCTCTGTAGTTCGTGGTGTTGCCCTCGTTTGCGATTCATAAAATCTAGACCATTCCAAAGTTCAAAGATTCACCTCCTTCAAAGCAATTCCAGAGAAATTGAATCGATTCCAAATGAGCGAAGAAAAGAGGCAAGATTTACAAGATACCGGGTTGATCGAATGGTCAGTGTTCTCGGAACTTGTTGCGATGGATGAAGATGAAGAAGGCTTTTCCAAGGGCCTATTCCAAACATTCGTTGACCAATTCAAAGACACTTTTAAAGAAATTGATGAAAATGTTAAAACGAAGGATCTTGACAAATTGTCGGCATTGGGTCATTATCTTAAAGGTTCTGCCGCCGCGTTGGGGTTAACAACAATTTCAGCACAGTGTGAAAGAATACAAAACTACGGACACAAGAACAACTTCGATGATTTTGAAGTAGAAGACGAAAAGATCGAAGAAGACTCTGATAACTTCTGGATTTTCCTCATTGAAGATGCCAAGGACAAAGCGGAAGTCGAATTTCTGAAGTCCAAGGAGGCACTTGACAAGTATTTCGATGATGACTTGTAAGAATTGGTAAAGGTTCATTCCCGTGTTTAATTTAATGCTTAGCCGTCATTCTTTGGGAAGGGGTCTTGGTGACTGATAAAGTGCAGAGTGCGTGTCCTATGAACATGAAGTTTGAATGCCGGTTATTTTACTATATTCTGCTTTTAGATGTATTGTAATACATAATTACCATAAGCATGAAGGATCACCCTTCCTTCTTAAGAACACAGTAATACATGTACTCAATATCGTAAGGGATGTAGTTCCTGAATGCTTGAGGAACATACAATAATTTTCCAACTCCTTTGTGATTTCCATCAGGACGGATGATCTTTTCACAGCTAACCTTCTCCCAGCCTTCAATAACCACGGGCGTTCCATTATCTATCGTGATAAATTGAATTTCGCCGTTGTCATGATTGACTGGAGAGGAGTTGTCTATAATGAAGTCACATTCTTCGAGCTCCACAATTTTGTCTGGAGAGAAGATGTTTCTTGTATTCATACCATTAGGGTACTTCGATGCAGCCTTAGTCAATGGTACGCCCTCAGGGAAATCGCCAGGCAAAAGTCCGTCGAATCCACTTGCAATAAACTTCAACCTGTAGGTATCTGGAAGGAAGAAAGAGGTAGGAAAGTGATACCACTCTCTGCCAACACAGACATTCTTAATCGTCACACTCGAGTCATTTTTGGCAACTTCGGCGAATACTTGCGCTGACGTGATGGGGGCGCTGTAGTTTTCGATCAAGTTAACAACACGTAGTAAAGATACAGCAATAACTGTCATCATTGAAAGTGTCGAAGTTGCCCGAATCACCCATTTATAGTGGACGCGTCTCTTCAACTCAGAGAACACGTTCGAGGTTAGTACTGCCGCAGACAAAGTGATCATTGGATAAATAGGGTATAGAAACCTTTCTTCCTTGTGCGCCTGATTTCCAAAAATATAAGTCCATATCATCAATGGGGCACCAATTCCAATCAAGGTACGAATTTTGTTCCCAAAAAACGCCGGGTTTATAAAAACGCCAATATAGCCGAGTGGTGCAACAATATTAAAATTCAACAATAAATTCTTTGCGTAATATGAGAACGGCTCAGTTCCAAATATTTCGGGGCCCTCGCCCTCAACTGAAAAGACGTTGTACAAAACGATGTTAAATGGAACAAAAAGCATAGTACGGTCGTAGATGTAAGAATCCACGCTTATCAGTACAATCATCATCGCAACGAAAACGACCGTACAAAGAAGAACTATACGAACCAATGGATCCGTTTGAAATCTCGAGGCAAGAGTAAATACACCAAATGGTAAGCCAAGAGCTAAAGTGAATGGCCATCCGAAAATTCCAGCAAAGAGGAAACAAGTGATAGCCTTCACGCTTGGCCACACGCTAGCAAAGGTATTTTCCAATGTCAAGACATCGAGAGCAAATGATGTACCTAATGCAATCCAACCTAGGGCAAACGATGAAGGAAGAAATGCAACACCCGCATGGGACATACCAGCCGAGACTGTGGAGAAGAGTAAGAACCAGTTAGCAGCGTATGAGCTCAAATTACGCTGAACACTGCGGAAGAGCTTGTACTCACTAAAGCACGTAAATCCGCTCAAAGCAAAAATTCTAATGAAGTAGAAGAAATAATAATCTGGTAATTGCTCTCCAGTAATATGGATGTAGTCCCGTAACGGAAAGGTCACAACATAATATGGGATCAAGTAAAGGTATGATCTGATGGCATACGCTGGTGAATACTCCCATGTCTGTTTACCAAACCCTCTAGCAATTAAATTGAGCGGCTCCCAGTAATTATAAGTTTCGTCACAATCCGAAATGATCATGAAGATACCACAGTATAATCTCATCAAGACATTGAGCGTCACAAGAGATACTCCCAAGGCTGTTTGCCAAATGGATGTATTCTCATCGCCAGCAACAGAGGTTGCAGGTTCAACAGAGTCCACTTCTTTGCCCTCTGACATGCTTTATTCACGACGAAGTTGAAGGTATTTTGCAGACTTGTAGACACGTGCGAATCCACTTTCGCAATTTGCGAGTACGAAATTTCCTCTCAATTCTGAGTGCGTTTACGATTTCTGAACTTCTTTATCTTTTAACGTTTAATATTTAAGAAAATTTATGGCTTGACCAACATGGATTCACGTGCTGGACCAACACCAACCCACTTGATTGGAACGTCGAGGAAGTTCTCAATGTACTCCAAATACTTCTTTGCGTTCTCTGGCAAATCCTTGTAATCAGTGATCTTAGAGATGTCCTGCTCCCATCCAGGCAAGGTCACATACTCGACGTCAACCTTACCCAATTTAGCCAAATCTTCTGGGAAGGACTCCAACTTCTCCCCATTATAGTTGTAAGCAACAGCAACCTTGATTTCCTTAAAAGAGTCTAAAACATCCAACTTAGTAATGTTCAAGTGTGTGTAACCGTTAATAGCGTTGGAATACTTCAACACAACCAAGTCCAACCAACCACATCTTCTCTTTCTGCCAGTAGTCACACCGTATTCAGCACCAACAGTCTGCAATGTTTCACCGTCGGCATTTAACTGCTCGGTGGGGAATGGCCCTTCACCAACTCTAGTGGTGTAGGCCTTGACAACACCATAAACGTTTCTGATTTGCTTAGGAGGAATACCTAAACCAGTCAACACGCCACCAATACCCGTGGCCGAAGAAGTGACGTAGGGGTATGTTCCAAAGTCCAAGTCCAACATCAATGCGTTGGCACCTTCAACCAAAATCTTCTTCTTATCGGCGATAGCCTTTTGCATGAACGCCACAGAGTCGACAACAAAAGGACGGAGCAATTCTCTGTACTTCTCATATTTTGCCAACTCTCCCTCAATATCATAGTCAAACTCACCGTATCTCTTATATCTGGACTCTACAAGACGGTGGTACCTAAGCTTGAACTCATCCCAAGCCTCGGGTTCTTGCGAGACTAAGTGGTGCACTCTAATACCAGATCTAGAGGCCTTGGTGGAGTAAGTTGGACCGATACCCTTACCAGTGGTACCAATAGATTTCTTATTCTGCGAAAGCTCGGCCTCCTTCAACTTGTCTGTTCTTTGGTGAAAGTCGAAAACCAAGTGTGCTCTAGAAGAGACAAACAATCTGTCTCTACCTTCCAAACCCTTTTTTTCTAAGTTTTCCAATTCTTCGAAGAAAGATGGAACATGGACGACAACACCAGAACCAAGCAAGTTCAAACATTTGGGGTTTACCAAACCAGAAGGCAACATGTGGAAATCATACTTAACATCTTTAACCACAATGGTGTGGCCAGCGTTGTTTCCACCCTGACATCTAGCACAAACATCAATATCGTCACACAAAATATCCACTAATTTACCCTTACCTTCGTCTCCCCATTGGGAGCCTAAGACGACATCACACATGGCTTCGAAAAAAAACTAATATAAGACCTTTGAATCTTGCAAAGGAATGAACGAATCCCGTTAGAACCAAACCAAAAAGAAAATTATTAGGACTAGCGAAACAATTTATATGAATGTGTGTGTACCAAAAGTTTGTTCACTTTATTACCTGACTCTTCTCGTTGAGTCATACAGGGAAATGTTTTCAACTCAAGATAAACTACTCCAGAAAATAGCAGCTTCTTTACTAAAATCAATGGGTGCCATTACTGTAAGTTAAATGCTAATTAATAACTACAGCTTTCAACTATTCTTGACCTATCTTAGCAATAATCTTTGTAATTGACTCGGTTCTGTGGTTTGCTCGGTGAAGTCCGGCAGGTACACATGGAGTCACTATTCTTGGACTACGATGCTACTTTGCACTCAAATTTTAGCAGTCGAATTTGTTTGTTCGAATTTAAAGGATGCCATACTACTTAGAATTGTTCAGCAACTTTATCAATTGTTTAGAGGAAACGTCTCCTTTTTTGTCGTATGACGAATGCCCGTAGCTTTCAATTCAATAGTAGTACTCTCAGAGTTCAGCATCATTGGGACTCCACCAATGAGTGTTAATGATGACAAGTTGATTCTTTTTGGACCCTACACAAAAGTAGTGAAATGGCCGTTGCACCCATGATTACACAAACATTACGAATCGTGCATATAAGTGATAGTGATATACCATTATGACCACACCTTCTCTAAATCATAAGAAGAGAGGTGACAAAAATTACGCGTGTAAAGAATGTCAAAGGAGACGTGTCAGATGTTCCAGAGAATTACCAATCTGCTCGGCCTGTGCGACATCTAATCGTCATTGTCTCTATGAATCGCAATTGAAGTCACGATTGACAAGAGAGCATTTGACAACTGTGGAACAGGAGAACAGGCTTATGAAACAAGTAATTGCCGAATACATGCCTAATGTTGACCTAATCAAATTAATGAGATCTTTGCGAAATGGTGTTTCCATGAGTGAAATCCCGGAGTTTGGCGAATTAGCGAAAAGGATCGCCTTGAGTGAATCGTCGATGACACCTCATGCGACCCAACTTGATGGTACAAAAACTGCCTATAATTCGAGAGAGATCGAAGAAGGGCCAAATACGGTGCTCCGCGGAGCTGGAATGTGTCATAATGAAAGCTTTCAGATACCTCAACTCATCTCGCCAACTGTCACCCATACGAATCAGATGAACAATAATGCTGAACATTCAGGTGTGGGAAGAAGCATGGCTGCTCAAGCCAATTCCAACTATAATTGGGATGAAAGAAGTCGTCTAGAAAACACTCGAAGTCCAACAATAGTTGAAGGAATGGCATTTTCAGATTCTAGTGGATATCTAGGTGCAACCTCGAGTGCTTCGTTTCTCAATTTAGTAGGAGGAGGGTACTTCATGCATTCAAAATTGAATATTGAAACTTCTGTGACTGATAATGCGTCCAATGTTATTGAAAATTCTGACAATAAGCTGACATTGGAAGTTTATGTCAACAAATACTTTGAGACCTACCATCCGTTTTACCCTCTAATATACTGGCCTCATTTTATTGCGTGCTTCAATGGGGTTGTGATTCCCCCATCTGGATGGGAGAGCTTACTCTACATTGTGGCTGCAATTGGTTCATTTCTGGGAGCGACTAACCTGGAGGATGTAAACGATCTAGTTTTCTTTGAGAAAGCTAAGTCTTTTCTCACAATAGATTCATTGGAAACCGGAAATCTCATCCTAGTTCAAACCTTAACATTGATGTCTAATTACCTACAAAAACGTGACCGTCCCAATACGGGATACAATTACCTGGGATTGGCAGCTAGAATGGCCATGGGACTTGGGATACACAAATATTCCGAAGCTATAGATGACCTGCTACTTGAACAAGAAAGTCGGAGAAGGATTTGGTGGTGTCTCTTTATATTTGACTGTGGCCAAACTTGCACATTTGGAAGGCCACTTGGGATAGACTGTTCGGGTGTGGACGCATTACTACCAAGGAATTTTAATGAACTAGAACTCAATGGATTCATGAAGTCTATGCCCGAGGAGGTTAATATGATGACTTCTTACTCAAGTCTCAGACTTCAGTCATTGTTTCATTTACTCACCAACAGTATATATGAACGTCTTATAAGTGCAATTCCACCCAGTGCAGAGTCATTATTGAAATGGGATGAGACATACATCGAGAGATGGAAATCAATGGTCCCGTCATACTATTCTGAGAATACTGAAGTTCCGGAAAGGTACAAGCTACCACACAAAGTGATGCATTGGAGGTGTAAGAACCTACGCATATTGATGTATCGAACTTTCGTGTTCAATTTTGGATCCACCAGCAACACATATGAGAAAAATGCGAAAGAAATTTGTCTTGAAGAATGCCATCAAACAATTGTTAGCATGAATGAGCTATGGAAGGATCTAATTGTTCCTAAACGCATGTCTGCGTGGTACTCGCTCTTTTTCATCATTCCTGCGGTCGTGATGCCCCTTGTATGCCTTAGAAATGACCCAAGTTGTGAAAATGCCGATTGCTGGAAGAAGGACATACAGGTTGCTATCGGAATTATCCAAAAGATTCAAATTATATGCCCACCTGCTAGCCGAGTCTTAGATTTAATCAATATTGTGGGTGGTGAGTATTTACCCACAACCATCGATCAGCAAACGAGTATCGATGTGTCGGCATTGACCTCCGATGTCAGTCCGGCTACTCAATTGATGCAATTGCATTCTATGTTATGGCCAGGTTTTCTTGAAACAGACCAAGAAAAGGATTAAGTTGCTCTCTGGCTTGATCAGTACTATTTAAATTGGGAAATGAGTTCAATGACGAAAAGACCTAATATTAAATACTTTCATTCACAAGATCTTTCGTTGTCCATTTCACAACAGAAACTTGATATCTCCTTTCCTTGAGTACTTCGCGTTGAACAGTAATGTTGTTCAGGATAGACCTTTAATTGTAGTCTTTAGGATCAAACTCTAGCGCTTGAAATATTCTTATAGTTTGTATATCATGTTCTAAGATTTCAGTATGCAAAGTAAATGCGAACCAATGTTGATGAAATTTGAGGTAGATATGGTCTGTGGTTCACAATCGAAATCGCCCAACAGTGACATATGCTTTAATGCGCAACAGGAGATTGCATTGGCTGCAACCTCATCGCCTTGAATTCAGATCGTTGGGTGAACTCAAACTTCATAGTGGGAACTCGTTGATCACCTTCCCTGCTACTTTCCTAGTATTCTTGTTGTTGTATGATTTTTTGCTTTGCTTATGAAAGTCATAAGTTATGTCTTGTTTGGTTGTGAAGTTACTTCCCCTTAAGTAACCATTTCAAATGTCTAGCCATGGTAGAACATTACCATATTTATCGAAGTTCCTATTTTGATGGATCGGAGAGCCATCATTCCCCCACCGGATCTCTTTGCTTTTATTGAGAAGCGATTAGATGATTCCATATCTGGGACTACTTATATGGCCCGACAATACATGTATTTACGAGTACGCCGGGGCGGGGCTCCAAACTCTCTGACATCATTTAATTGTCAATTATTCATAGTTAGATAAATAACAAAACGGTTTCGTGGTCTAGTTGGTTATGGCATCTGCTTAACACGCAGAACGTCCCCAGTTCGATCCTGGGCGAAATCATTTTTTTTCAATTGAT
>Ga0160505_100632_pt1 | contig 18984 bp, 8 predicted proteins | sample DIDeMG_FD_108225 | JGI IMG/M metagenome (GOLD analysis project Ga0160505, IMG submission 108225) | Enriched chicken feces microbial communities from UW Madison campus, WI, USA - DID2874_E49_Stillage MG | ecosystem: Host-associated > Birds > Digestive system > Large intestine > Fecal ... | reverse complement strand
ATATTATTAATAATTTTGATTTAGGTACCATACCCCACATGTATACTTTAAAACAACAAACAAATTTTATTTTTTTTTTCAACCCCCCCCTTGGTCCAAAAACCAAAAAAAAAAAAAAAAAAAAAAAAACGCAAATGATGATCGCTACTAATGCTTAGTTTGATGTTATCCGTTTTGAATAGGGAGTTTTGCTCACAGCTCGAGTCAGTCTTTGCTTTTCCCCACTCCACACGTAGATATATAATCGGTTTATTGTCCTTGCATCAAATAGTCATAAACCAAATTATAAAACAAAATGACACACAAAAAAGACATGATTCTCTCCACTCATTCCTCTGGCTTTAAAGTGAGGTTGGCTGAACACTTCCGATCTAGGCCTAGTAATTGACAGCGCCGTTCGTTTAGCTGGGATTATCCCTGAGCGGAGAAACTTGCTTTTTCTCCAAGGTCATTAGGCTACGCTGGAACAGTTAGTACATAGGTTGTCACGATTGGTAACATTCACTCTAAGACTTATCTCAAAAAGATATGATTTGGTAGCTCCAAAGTCATATTTTGTTTGACATTTTTGCATTTACACGTGAAACCCCCAGAATCTTCATCTGGTTTTCCCCATCTTTAGTTGTTTTTTTCCAAGATTTACTCTAACTGGTAATTTTCAGATACGTCTGAAATCAACTGTTTACAGATAAGCTACACTCCTTAAGTAATTGAGTCCTTTTCTAAATACATCAAATGCTAATTTTTGAATTTCAATCTTGTGTGAGTCTATAAGTCTTGTTTGTGTATAATTTATTTATAATTTTATACTGTAAACACTCTAAGCATTGTAAACTGTGACTTCTTTAAGAAACCAAACATTTCCCACAGGACACAAAAAGTTTTTCAGTCAAAAAAAAAAAAAGAAGCCCATTAAGAGGGTCTTAAATAAACCAAAAGAGTTGGAAACAAGTTTACAATACTTGGTACAAATGACTGGGTAATAGATTTGGTCTCTGTATAGACTTTTGTGCTCCTTGACGGTCATCCTGTATAGCGGTGTAGATCCCAAATTGGCAATTTCACAGTAAAAGGTGATTAGGACTCAGTATACTTAGAACCCAAAAATATCTAACATCATTATATTTAAGCACCTTCTTATTTAATACTGTTTTATTTATTCATTTTACTTACAGACAATACTTTAATTTACAATATTCCGAGAAACAAAAATTCCTTGTTGATAAACCCATGGTACTCCAGTGTCAATAATTTTTAGTTTCCTTTAATTTGCAATAATAAATAGAAAAAGGAGATCCTATATATTTTAGTCTTGGCTGTTAATGTAGATTCCAGGCTACCCAGACTATTGTTCAACATTTGTGTCAACCACAGGGTGCAGACTGAGGTCTCGAATCAACTGTATAGCTCCTAAATTTATCTTGGTATGCAAATTCCGATTGCCTTAATTTATACTTGACTTTGGACAACTTACACTTTAGGGTGTAATTATGCTGAGTTTTCACAGATTTACTGTGTATGTTAAACAATGCTTGATAAATCTGTGCTCCGCTTTTAAGCTCAGATGAAATAGTGCTGGGCTTGGTATTTTTTTAATGGGTATGAACACCAAGGTCTTTTCATATCAACTTGAATGATTCTGTTCTTCATTACAGATTATGTAGTATAGGCTGTAAACAAAGGTATTGATTACAATAGAATTAATATGGAACTTTGTGATACTGTTTTATCTTTTGTTATTTCTGGTCCTTTTTTGAAATTTACTGGATGAGCCAGTAGAATTTTATTATTCAGGTGACCCTTTCGTAATAAATTTATGGCAACAAGATGCCCCATATACCCAAAACCATTTGAAACGTGCATATGGCCTGGAGATGTGAAAGTTTGAGTGTATGGAATTCTTTCGAAAAATAAAAATAAAATAAACCGGTTACAAATATTCTTCCTGCCACTCTTATTTGTAAAAGAGCTCAGCAAATTGATCTCAAGCGGGCCGAAAAACCTTTGTCATATAGCGAGATCACTGGTGACCGCACGCGTTTACTTACCAACAGTGATTGCTTCTAGTTATCAGATGATACACAGAACCACCATTTGGTCCAGTAGTATGGGTAACTAACAAAAATATCTATGGAACAAGAATCTGTAACTGTTACTTAAGATTAAGAGAACAACTCAAAATTAAATTTAAGTTAGCTGGGTTAGAGACATCGAAATATAAACAACCGTATATCATCTCTTGATATAGCGCCTTGAATAGGAAAATAACGTGTTGTGTCTCCACAATATAGACAACGGTTTAATAGAAATTAATAATTAAACCAATGTTTCTGTTTCTCGGATTAGAATGCTTTAAAAGGATTGTTGTGACCATTGTTGAATAACGCATGTTTTAAACATAAAATTCAGATTTATTTATATTTTCAAGATAGATTTCTGTTTTATCACATAAACTATAATACATATACACTACATGTCTATGGTTTATTGTTGATTTACTAGAAAATGCATGTTGCATAAACTATGTTTCGTGCATCATGTTTTAGATAGCGATGAAAGCCGGTATAGACATTATGTCTCAAAGAATAAATATTACTATCTGCGAGGTATCACCCCTAATTTAAAAGTTGCATTATCACATATTCGTCGAATGTCCTTCTATGATGGCGTATATTGTTGATGACTTACTGAGATAATATATTATAAAAATAGAACATAACTTGATGAAGGGTTTTAAGAATACCAGCAATGCTTGTACGACCTTCTAAACTCTTATGTTATATAATATGAGACTGTTGAAAGCAGACAGTTACAAGGTTGAAAACCATTTAATATTTGTACCTTAAGTTAATGTGACCCAATGCATGTTGCTGTTAGGTAAAACGCCCGTCTGCAGAATGAAGAAAAAAAAAAACAAAAAACAAAACACAGCAATTGATGTTTTGAATAAGAAGTCCCTTTAATACTCTTCGTTTTTACTGAAGACTAAATTACGCGTGTTTCATACTTCGCTCACCTGTTCGAGAAAGATTTCTTAGGCTTTCTCGCTTATGGGTACCTATTAACGGTTCTTAAAATAATCAAAGGCCGTTCAAAGATCATCTTCTACTCCTACCAACACCGTCTTAACGGAGATTAGGGTCTCCTCAATATAGAAATACGGTATTAAATTGTTTGTTTATTTTTTTTCATTCTTTCATATCTACCCGACTACTTTTCAATTCCACCACCATAAGGTTTATTTTAGCTCTTTTGTTGGAACCTTTTCTTTGCCCATTTTTTTTTTTAAATTTTTTTTTTTAAATTTTTTTTTCAAAATTTTTTGTTATTTTGAATTGCTGTATTCACCAACACCTTCATATTCATCACCGCTCTACAGCACTTAATCACAGGCATGAATACACCTTCCGCCACAACCTCACCTTCCTACACTCACTCTGATGTCCTGGAAACATCCCTGATAGATGACAAACCCAATTACACATTCCAATTCAAGATCGCTCAACAACCCCGCCAAGCAAGAGCGACGGGTTGGAGTTCAAAAGGTATGTTCACAAGCAGCTATTTCTTGTATTAGACCTCGTTTGTCACCTTTGTTTTGGTTATATTTATTTCTACTTTATTTCTGTCTTGGTAATTTAAGGCTAACTCAGTGTTTTTGCATCTGAAGCTGATTCAAGACGTCCAGTTGACCCCCCTCCAGTATTGTCAATAAAGGTAAAGGCAAATGACAAAGAAATCACACACGAAATACCTTCTATGTTCATTGTCCATACTACTCTGCTTTCTCTGGAAGATGACGAAAACCCTGCCAATTCTAAAGGTATCCCCACACCATCACGGCTGTCCGGCACCCCTGTGGTCTCGCTAACGCATATTAGACAACCACCCCCTGGAGAATTCTTCTTTATCCTTAATGATCTTTCAATTCGGCAAGAGGGCCACTATAGATTGAAATTCAGAGTGTTTGAGGTGCCGCTCTCACATTCGTTTGTATATCTTCGAGGTGAAGTCGAGTCAGATGTTATCACTGTTTACTCACCCAAAAAGTTTCCAGGCCTTGGTATGTCCAGCAACCTAATTAAAGACTTTGCATTAAAAGGCCATAAAGTGCGTGTTAGAAAGGAAGCAACACATCAAAAGCGCAGAAAGAAAAACGTTTCACCTGTTGTTGCTGCAACAATAAATCAGTCAATTAGCAATAACAGCGGGACAAGCCAGAGTGAAGCAGAGAGTAGCCAACTATTGCAGTCGGTGCCACATTTGTTGCCTCAGCGGACTGAGCAATCTCAGAAAATTCATCCCACAGTCATACCCCCAACACACCCTGTCAAACCATGTTTATACCTGCAGAACAGTACCTCAACTATTCCTGCTGATGACTCTATCAGTACACACAGCAGCATTAGCAGTGGTGGTAGCATACAAGCTACCGTTGGTAACAATAATCTTTTACCAAAATCTCTTTCACCCCAAGTTAAGCCTGAATATATTTCGCAAACCGTAGATAAACAATTGTCGGCTCCAGCTGACACTTTTTTGCAACCATCGAAAGGAGTTATACAATTCATGAATATTGATAAGCCAAGTCAGCAACAAGTGCACTACCCTTTTCCTCAGCTTCAAACACCCTCTGCCCCTATGCAGCAGATTCCAACAACCATTCGATATACTTACCCAGACCAACAACAACACTATCTCAGCACGGAACTCTCCCAACATCCGCTACATCAGTCTTCACAGCTGCAGATAATCCAGCAACAACCCTCTTCTAAATTAATTCCTGGCTACAATATATACCCTAATTTCCAACCTCAGCATCAGATTCAGCAACAGCTCCAAACACAGCAATACTATTCCAATCCAACTAATCTCACCCCATCCTATTTACCGCAACAGTTTATTGGAGCATCTCCACAGGGTTTTATCTCATCGTCCTCTTCTCTGTCTCCCACGAACTCAGACTCTACTAACAACATCTATACTACTGAACAGCAACCCTACTAGTCATTAAATTAACTAAACTGTTTAGCTGATACAGACAGAGCTGTATAAAACTTGACACGGGACGATACTATGAAGACGTTGAGCGACTGGGATCTCGCTCCGGTATGACCCTCAATACTGAGAATAGGGAAGAAGTAGGCTATTGTATAATTCATATTATTTAGTACATTTAAAAAAGTAAACATGAACAGATTTCATCTCATCCAACTGCTTAGCCGGGTTACAGAAATAAAAAATATAGTCTATATTTTTTGCTAGCCATTTGGCATGATAGCATCAATTAAAAGTGAATGTAACTATGAATAAATAGTGAATCATATATTTTAATGAATTGATATATATATATATTTCAACAACTCGCATTCAAAGCAAGTTTTGTTGGTGCTAGAAGACAAATCTTAGACTCGGAAATAAAGCTTTTCTGTTACTTGTCTCAGTTTCAAGAACATCGTACTATTAACCGTAGATAAATTGGTACAACTGTGTAGGTTTACAATAATATCGGCGTTTCCATCGTATCATACCAAATTTATATAAAATTTATAGCTAAATATTTCAAAACTAGTAACCTTTTTTTGTTACTTGCAAAACCCTAGAAGACAATGCCATTGTGTTGATATTTTCGGTAGTTTTTGTGGTTTTTTTTTGTATACTCACTTTCTGTATCTCGTATTTTATCATAAATTAATGCAATTTAATGTAATTTATATTATATTATTACAATTTAGAGCTCTATTTACACACCTCCTCTTGGATCATGAACCTCAAAGTTTCCTTTTCTCTTCCAATTCCCTTCTCTCTAAAATTACTTCTCAACTAAATCCCATCTCACTTCTAGACACAATTACAGCTAAATTGTCATGAAGTTTTCTATTTTGGCTGCTATTTCCCTACTTGCCTACACAGCCAAGGCTCAGTTAGGCGAAGGTGATCAAGGTAAAAAGATTATTGGACATCCTCCGTTTAAGGCAAGTATCTACTATTTTTTATGGCTTTACGCCATTAATAATTTAGCTAAAATTATATTCTAACACATGAAATCCAGCCTTACTTTCCTAAAGACTTTGTCTTCTTTGAGCAGTTCACCGAAGAGATCGGGAAAATCTGGAAACCCTCCAACGCCATCAAGACTGGTACAGATGGTGAATTGTCCTATGTGGGCAAATGGTCAATTGAGGAGTCTACTGTATTTCCCGGCTTTAAGAACGACAAAGGTCTTGCTGTGAAGTCTCCCGCTGCACACCATGCTATATCTGCCATTCTTCCAGAGCCACTGGATAACAAGGGCAAAACTCTTGTTGTCCAGTACGAGGTCAAGTTCCAAAAGGTCCACGAGTGCGGTGGTGCCTACATCAAACTACTTTCCGATAGTGATGAGCTCAGATTCGAGGAGTTTTCTAATGAAACACCCTACCAAGTCATGTTTGGTCCTGACAAGTGTGGTTCAACAAACAAGATTCATTTTATTATTCGCAGAAAAAATCCAATCACCGGCGATTACGAAGAAAAGCATCTCAACAACCCTCCTCCTGCTCTTCTCAACAGATTAACTAATCTCTACACTCTGGTAATCAAGGAAAACCAGGATTTTGAAATCCGTGTCAACGGCCAAATCATTAGAGCGGGTAATCTCTTGGATGATAACGTCATGGCTCCCAGTATCAATCCTCCTAGAGAGATTGATGATGAGAATGACACCAAGCCTAGCGATTGGGTCGATAACGTCAGCATCCCTGATCCCAGTCAGTCTACCAAACCTGAAGATTGGGATGAGGATGAGCCTGCTCAAATTCCCGATCCTGAAGCCATTAAACCTGAAGACTGGAAGGAAGATGTTGATGAGTATATCCCTGATCCTGAAGCTGAGGTCCCCGAAGATTGGAACACAGAGGAAGATGGTGAGTTTGTCCCGCCGGAGATTCCCAACCCCGAGTGCGAATTTCATGGCTGCGGACCCTGGACTGCTCCTCTCATCCGCAACTCCAAATATAAGGGCAAGTGGGCCCAGCCTATGATTGAAAATCCCGACTACAAGGGACCCTGGGCCCCCAGAAAGATCCCAAACCCAAACTACTACGAGGATGCCACTCCCTCCGACCTTGAGCCTATTGGTGCTATTGGTATTGAGATTTGGACCATACAGAATGATATTATCTTTGACAACTTCTACTTGGGTCACTCAATTCAAGAGGCTGAGGAAATTGGCAATGCTACTTTTATTCCCAAGAACGTCATTGAGAAAAGACAAGAAGACGAGGAGCTTGAACTGATGGAAAAGAAGCGTCATAGAAATTACGATACTTGGATTGATCATTTCACAGATGACCCAGTTGATTTTATCTTTGAGTTCTCAAGGTTTTTCATTGTTAACTTCAAGAGTAATCCGTTTGAGTTCATCCTGAATCAACCACTTGTATTCCTGGCTGTTGTTGCCGTGCTCACAGTGGTTTCAACAGTTTTACTTGGTTTCATTGGAATCCTATATGTTCTAGTGAATCCTTCCTCGGACAAGCCGGTTGAAAAGGTCAAGAAGGAGAGTGTCTCTACAGAGCAGGAGAAGACATCTGGCAAGTCTTCTGCAACAAAAAAGAATGCCACAACCTCCAAGCGCACTAGAGCTACAAATTAATTTTTTTTATAACTTATGGATTGTTGTAATAAATAATATGTATGAATCGGTTATGTTATAAACAATGAGATCAAAAAGTCGCATATATCAGACAGGTTATAGACAAAATTTGGTTCAAATTGGATTGCTCGCTAGTGCTTTTTATGTCGTCAGTGTTTTAACGTTTTAGGAAAAGGCGCGTGATGACTTCGCGTTTTTTTAAAAGGAAAATGGAAATTTTTTTTTCTCCATTCAACCTTTTAATTTTTTTTCATATCCACATTTTGCCTGCCACGAGATTACGACTTGAACAGTATTATTAAATATAAAAATAGAAGCAAATATGAAAAAACGTGTCGCGCCTACTACACGACAATCCTCTACTGTGCCAGTACCACTGGTTAAGCGGCCAAAGCTCTCACCACTAGATATCCAGACGACCCTGTTTAAGCCATTTGTGCCACCCACGAACTTTGCGCATAGACATCGCGACTCAGGGCTTCCGGCACGAAAGGCGCGTGCTGCCGTGACCAGATATCAGGTTGATATAGCGGATGGTGATGAAGATGATGACGGGATTTTGGGCGAGATTGTGACAAATGAGTATGGCCAAATGGTGCAGGCGCCGCCGCGGCGAAAGACCCTTGGTGTGCGCGCATCAACAACGACTACGATAACAACAGCACTGACTGGCAGGGGCCGTCGGTTTGTTGTGCCCTTAAAAGGGTTTGATGCAAGTGGCCGCCCGCCTCCACCAGCACTAGGTACACGCCGGCAGGCAGAGTTTGTGCCACGCCCACTACACGACCCTACCAGCGAGTTCGCTATTGTGTTGTACGATCCTACCATCGATAAGGACCCCGCTGTGGACGAGCTTGAAGAAGAGATAGAAAAAATGTCTATGGATGGTGCTTTAGAGGAGAATAAAGATGGTGATGTCGTTATTATTGACGATGATAGTGACGACGCTCAGTCCGCGCTGCCGTCGCCGCCGGCTTCCCTGTCATCCCAGTCGAAGCGGTCGATTAACAGAGGCAAATCTATTGCAGAGATGTTAGGTATTGACACAACTAACAAGAAAAAGAAGCACCCAAATGTGCCGGTGGTTATCGACCCACGGCTGTCCAAGATCTTACGGCCACATCAAGTCGAGGGTGTTAAGTTCCTCTATAAGTGCACAACAGGTCAGGTTGTGCCTAAGGCCTTTGGATGTATTATGGCAGATGAAATGGGTCTCGGCAAGACGCTCCAGTGTATTGCGCTGTTGTGGACTTTATTAAAACAGTCGCCACAAGGCTCAGTCAAGGGCACGATCCAAAAGGCGGTAATCGTGTGCCCGTCGTCGCTGGTGCGCAACTGGGCAAACGAGTTTGACAAGTGGCTGGGCAAAGGAGCCTTGACGCCTCTGGCTGTGGATGGAAATATTGGGGGTGGAAAGGGTGGCGCCAAAGCGAACGTGGGATCAATGTCAAGTGCAAGTGGCGCCAACAATGGACCCGTCGCCGCCGCTATCCGGCAGTGGGCACAAGCTACCGGCCGCCAGATTGTGCGTCCAGCCTTGATCATCTCATACGAGACGCTACGTCGTAATATTGTTGAGCTCCAGCAAACTGAAATTGGGCTGCTCCTGGCGGACGAGGGCCATAGACTCAAGAATGGTGATTCTTTGACTTTTACAGCTTTAGACTCGCTTAATGTGAAGCGCAGAGTCATTCTTTCGGGCACGCCCATCCAAAATGATTTGTCAGAGTACTTTTCCTTACTTAACTTTGCCAACCCCGGCCTGCTAGGCACGCGCGTCGAGTTCCGGAAGAACTACGAGCTGGATATCCTACGTGGCAGAGATGCCGATGCGACAGATGACCAGGTAAAGTTGGGAGAGACAAAACTGAATGAAATGGCTAAGCTTGTGGGACCCTTGATCATTCGGCGTACAAATGATATCTTGTCGAAATACCTCCCTGTCAAGTACGAGCACGTTGTCTTTTGCAAGATGATGCCTATCCAGCATGACATTTATAAATACTTTATCATGTCGCCTGAAATCAAAAAGCTGCTACGTGGTGTGGGCTCACAGCCGCTCAAGGCGATTGGCTTGCTCCGAAAGTTATGTACACATCCAGATCTCCTTGATCTGCCAACGGATATTGAAGGTTGCGAAAATGTGCTGCCCGAGGATTTTGTGCCCAAGGATAGTCGGTCTAGTCGCTCGCGTGAAATTAAAACATGGTATTCGGGCAAACTGTCAGTGCTTGAGCGCATGCTGGCGCGTATCCGGCGCGACACCAACGATAAAATTGTGCTTATTTCAAACTTTACGCAAACCCTTGACATTATTGAACGCATGTGCCGAGTAAGCAACTACGGTTGTTTGCGACTTGATGGTACCCAGGCCATCAAAAAGCGGCAACGGCTGGTTGATAAGTTTAACGACCCCGAAAATACTTCGGATTTTATTTTCCTGCTTTCTTCCAAGGCGGGTGGCTGCGGTATCAATCTTATTGGTGCCAACCGCCTCATCTTGCTCGACCCAGACTGGAACCCCGCGGCAGATCAACAGGCCCTGGCACGTGTATGGCGTGACGGTCAAAAGAAGGACTGTTTTGTTTATCGATTCATCACCACCGGCACGATTGAAGAAAAGATTTTCCAACGGCAGAGTATGAAGCAGTCACTCTCATCCTGCGTTGTGGATGAAAACCAAGATGTTGACCGACTCTTTTCAATCGACAATCTGCGGCAGCTTTTCACGTTTCAAGATACCACGGTTTGTGATACTCACGACACTTTCAAATGTAAGCGTTGCCGCGATGGGCGCCAGTTTATCAAGGCGCCTGCAATGCTTTATGGCGATGCCAACAGTTGGAACCATTTTACCAACCCTGAATTGGAAAAGATTGAGGATCTGTTGCTGCGGCAAGAGGTGGGCAATGATGTGGTTAGCTTTGTGTTTCAGTATATTTCTCATTAATTTTTATTTTTATTTTTTTTACATTATTATGATTTGTGTTTTTTATTGTGTTATATTTTATTATTGTTTGTGTGGTATGTTTTTAGAGATATTTATATATACAGTCCCTAAGAAAAAGTTTACGAAATTTCTCATAACAACAAATTTTTATATTCAAGTAGGAGCAGCATACTCTCACACATAAAAAAAACACAATATATTGATAAAACTCCATTGTCGCATTAGAATAGTTCTAGTTCACTTATAGTGGTTTTTTTTATTTTATTTTATTTAAAGTAATAGGGCTGTAAAGGTATTTGAGGCATGACTTGGGTGGTTATAAAGAAAGGGTAGGTTATTGGGCTACGCGTTACGCATCGCGGAATTCTATAGATTTTTTCTTTCTTAAGGACTGTATATATGATTTCTTTTTTACAAGTAGAATTTTAATTCAATCAACCACTTTTACATAATAATAAGATTGGGCATAACCAAGATTTTAAACCTCGCGCTTCAAAGCAGTTTAAAACATCAAACATTTACTAGTTGAATTCAAAAGATTTTAAACAAACACATGATTATTCAAATTGTCTTCAAATTATATATGGCTAATTTAACTTATTTCTCAGCAATGGCAACAGCGACGGCCTGGACGTCGTTGTGGGAGATGGAGACCTTGACAGTCTTGATACCCTCAGCGGAGGCGGCCTTCTCGGCGTCACCGTGGAGAACAACGTAAGGGGCACCCTTGTTGTTTCTAAGGATTTCAATCTCCTTGAGAGAAGCACCGGCACCCTTACCGGCAGAGTTGAGGGACTTGAAGACAGCCTCCTTGGCGGACCAAGTGCCAGTGAAAGAGGCCTGGGCATCGGAGGAGCCGTTGCAGTAAGCAACCTCAGCATCAGTGAAGTTGCGCTCAACAAAGGTCTCATTATCAATGTTAACAGACTCAAGAAGTTCAACGTCAACACCAACATTGTTAGAACCAGCACCTGCCTGAGAAGTCAAAGCCTTAAGAACATCCTCGGTGTGACCAGTGGTGTTAGCGTACTTGGCCTGGTTCATCTTGCGCTGGTTAAAGGTCAAGGACTCAGACTTCTTGTCAAAGTCAACACGGGCCAAGGGGTTAAGGTAGACACTAGACTCCTGAGCATCAGTGTAAGGAGGCTTGTCCTTGGCAACAAACATGGATTGCTCGGCAATGGCGTTGTGGAGGTATCTGTAAGCCTTCTTCTGTCTGGTAGAGACCTTAGAGGCATACTCCAAGTACTGGGACTTGGAAAGAGAAGCAAGGAGATAATCGGGGTGAATAGCGATCATCTGAGCACCCTTCTGGCCGAAACCGAAAGAGGTAATAGAAGCAGCCTTGATACCATCGGTCTTGATGGTGACAGAGGGGTACATGATGTGCTCAAACTTCTCCATGTAAGGATCAATGTTGTCAGCGTTACGGTTACCAGGGACGATACCAGAGTTAAGAACCTGTAGAACACCGTTGACCATCCAAGCACCAGCAGCACCCTTGGGATGACCAGTGAGGTACTTCTGGAAGATACCAAGAAGAGGGTTACCCTTGGAACGGCCAAGATGAGTGAGCATCTCGTTGATAGTAGAAGACTCGTTCTTATCGTTGGCAGTAGTAGAGGTACCGTGGAAAGAAGCGACACCCAAATCATCAATGGTAAGATTGTAAGTGGCAAGGGCACCACGGATAGGAGCAATACGGGGGTCTTGCTTCCAGAACTCGTTACCCCAGTGGTTACGAGCCTCCTTCTCTTGGCGCTCGGCTTCAAAGTCGATCTGCTCGGCACGCTCGCGGTAGAAGGTGGCAACATCAACCTCCTTGGCGTCAAGAGCATCAACCTCAGACTGCAAGTACTCAAGCTCAGAGGCGGTCCAGTCCTTGATCTGCTTCTTGCGGAGATCAAGCTGTCTCTTACGGTACTTGATATCAAGCAGTCTATGAGCAAACTTGTTGTCCTGGTTCTCACGGGCGTTGGTAAGGATACCACGGCCGGGAGCAGGAACAGAGCGGCCAATCTTGTCAGTGGCAGTGGCAGTGAGGGCAACAATACCGTAGATGGGAACACCCATCTCAACAGCAAGCTTGGCGTTCATCAGAACCTGAATACCAGCACCCTGGGACTCCATGAAACCAGCACGAGAATTAGCGTTGGGACGAGACATCTCACCGGGATCACGGCCATGAGCAGCTTCGGAGTAAGAATCGGAAGTGGCCTTCATGTTGGCGAACTCGTAAGAGCCCTCCTCCTGGAAGTCATCATAACCACCAATAAAGACAATCTTAGCCTTACCGCTCAAGATGGTCTCAATACCAACATCAGCGGACTCAAGAGCAGTAGCACAAGCACCGACGGGAGTCTTGATGGGACCAGCAGAAGAGATGAGCAACATGTTAATCCAAGCAGACATGGTGTTGATGAAAGACTCCTGGAGAATATCGTTCTGGACGGGAATATCAAGGAATCTGTTTCTGAACATGCCACGGAGAGCACTAACACCACCCATACCGGAACCAGAACAGTTACCGACCTCGGAGAGATGGACGTACTTGTAGAACTCGAAAGGATCAGTGATACCAGAAGAGATCAAAGCCTCAACGGTAGAAACAAGAGCGTAAAGGGTGATGGGATCGACCTGGGAGATGATGTCCTCACCAATACCGTATCTTCTGGCATCCCAGCCAGTAGGAATCTGGCCAGCAACAAGGCGGTTGAACTTGAGAGCCTTGGGAACAAGGATGCGAGCACCCTTGAGGAAGCGGACAGAGAACTGGTCAGACTCGGAAACAGGGAAGCACTCGACCTTGTCGCCCTGCTCGAGGAGGAACTGATCAGCGGTCTCCTTGGAAGCCTCAAAAGGCTCAAGGTCGTGCTCAATGATAACCTCCTGCATGAACTGCTTCTTATTGGGATCGTATCCGTTAAAGAGCTCAGGCTCAATGAGACGAATACCAGCGTGGTCAAGAATGTAGCTCTCGTACTTAGTCTTGACGTCCTTATCATCAACAGGCTCGTTGGTCTTCACGTCAATCCAACCAGAGTAAGGCTTACCCTTAAGAGGACCGTTATGGTGCTTAATAAGACCCATAATCCAGGCCATCTCAATGGCACCCTCAATAGAGAAAGTACCCTGAGACTCCATCTGCCATCTAGTACGGGCGTTACCCCAAGGACCGACTTCGGCAAAACCAGTAACAACGGCAACACGCTCGAGGTCAAGCATACCCTCAAGCTCAGGAGCAACCTCCTTGAGCTCTTCGTAAGTCTTAAGAGTGGGGAAATCGTAGGTCTCGTTGGCTCTGGGCTGGACAGTGACCTTCTGGAAAGGAAGGTCGGCAGTAGGGCCGTTAACAACCTTGTGCTCAAGAGCAGTCTCAATAGACACAGCACGGCGAATTTCAGTCTTCTCATTAAGTTCAGCTCTAAGGTTGGCAGTAACCTCCTTGAGATTGGGGATGAACTGGAAGCCACCGTTAAGATCAGCAAAGACAGGAGACTTCTGAGCAAGCTTGACAATCTTGGGGTTTAACAGACCAAGAATGTTGAAGGCCATCTCCTTCTGAGAGAAGGTGCGGATTCCCAACTTCTCAACACCCTCAGCAATAGCATTGTTCTGAGACATGAGACCAGTACCACGGGTCCAACCAATAACAGCACCGCAAATAGTAAGGTAAGGAGCCCAAGACTCGGAGTGCCATCTGTTGAAAAGAGTTTCCAAAGAAAGCTTAGACTCAGAGTAGAGACCGTCAGAGCCAAAGGTACCATGGTTAGGAGAAAGAGGGAGAATGACCTGAGCAGGGCGGGTGAGAATACCTCTGTTAGCCTTGTGGGTCTTGACGTTACCAACAAGTCTGAGGACGTTGGTAAGCATAAGTCTGTGGGCAAGCTCAGATTTGGAATCAATACCATCAATCTCAATACCGTTCTCGGGAATAGCGGCAAAGGGAATGACGAAATCAAGATCCCAACCAAGACCACCCTTCTTGGGCTCATTGTAGATAAAATCAACAAGAGCATTGACGTCAGTCTTAGAGGCCTGGTTGAAGGGAACGACAACGAGAGTAGATCCAGCAGCACCAAAGCGAGTGTAAATAGACTGATAGAACTCAGTGACCTTACGGGAGTATCTGGAAGTTGTGACAACAACCTTGGCACCACCAGACAAAAGACCCTGAAGAATATCAGCACCAATGGAACCAGCACCGGCACCGGTAATGAGAACATTCTTGTTAGCAAAAGTAACACCGTCCTTGGCAGCCTGCTCAAGAGCATCGAGGAACTCGCCAGAGAGGGCTCTGTCGTAAACCCATTCCTCACCCTCCTTAGATCTGAGGTGCAAGAAGGGAACAGTGTCCTTAGGAACAAGGCTAGAGACACGCTGGACCTTCTGGGAAGCAGTAAGGTTGGACTCCTTCTCGACATCAGAAAGAAGCTTGGTGAGCTCGGCGTAAATAGAGTCAAGCTTGGCCTTGCTACCGCTGCTAAGCTCATTGTTCTTCGAAGTGAGGTTGGAGTAGATCTTGGCCAACTCAGCCTCAGCATGAGAACCGGCCTTGGGATCCTTGGTAATGGTACCACCAACAGCCATCTCAGCAACGTACTGCTCAAGCTTGCGGACAGAGGGGCGGACAACCTCAGAGTAGGTCATGTTACCCTTCTCGTCAACAATAGTCTGAGGGCCAGTAGGGAAGTTAACGTCCTTGTAGACAGGGTCAACATTGAGAACCTCCTTACAGTTCTCAAGAAGCTGCAGACCAAGCTCTTGGGCAAGCTTGTAAGTAGACCCCTTGTGAGTGGGAACATGATCCATGTGGTACTGGACAAAGTCAATAAAAGTGGGGTTGGCACGGTTCATGAGAGAAATGCAGCGAGCAACAATCTCACGATCAACATTAGAGAGCTTGCCAAAGATAATATCCCAGAACATGCGGAGAGCATCCTGTCTAGCCCAGTTCCAGTAAGAGTCGTAAGTTCTGGCCTTAAGAGGAGAGAAAGCGGGCTGAATACCAGAGGCATAAAAGTCACCATGTTCAGAGGTCCAGAGGTCAATCTCAGCTTGGAGAACAGAGGAGGCGTCCTTTTGAGCAATGAGAGCCTTGTCAGCTTGACGAAGATCAACCTTGAGATAGCGGGCAAAAAGTTCAAGCTGTTGTCTAACAAGGTACTTCTGGTCCTTGGTAAGCTCATCAAAGGCAGCAGAGTCAATGACAGCACCGCCAGCACCGCCAGCAGCGGCACCAGAAGCAGCAGCAGAGGTAAGAGAAATACCAGCAGAAGCAGCATATTTGTTGGCAACCTCGTCAAGGAAGGCCTTGGCCTCACCCTCGGAGCCAAGACGGTTCTTAGGCTCAAGAGTGATAGCAACCAAGAAAGTGGAATCCTGGCGACCGGAACCGAGACCCCAGCGGTCACTGAGGTACTTACGGGCAGTAGTAATGTTGAAACCACCAGGCATCTTGGAAGAAATCAAACGAGAAATGAGAGAAGAGGATTGCTTACCAAGCTGTCCGTTGAATGACTGCTGGAAAGAGTCGGCCAACTCACCAAGGGGAATCTCCTCAGGCTTATCGGGAGCAGCACCAAATTCCTTTCCGAGATCACCAAGAATTTCGTTCTGAACAGTGGACTTACCACCAACAAGATCCTTAACACACTTTTGGAGAGAAATCTGATCCAAGGTCTTCTTAAGCTTCTGGGCAACCAAAGCATGAAGAACCTCAACGGCCTTGACGGGAGCATCATCAATGGAAGCAGCAGGGGCACCACCGGCAGGAGCAGCGGGGGCAGCAGCGGGGGCAGCAGCAGCAGCGGGAGCGGCAGCAGCGGCAGCAGGAGCAGCCTCAGTAGCAGCAGGAGCCTCGGGCTCAACGGGATCGGGAGTGTAGTAAATCTCCTTGGTGTCCTTAGAGTAACAGAGAACCTGACGCTGAAGAGAAAGAGCAGCATCGTAGGATTCGTACTTGGCCTTCAGGGTTCTGTTGGCCATACCGGCCAGAGTGGGAGAGGGTCCGATCTCGACAACTCTCTCAGAGTTGAAATCCTTGAGGAAGACATCTTGAGTTTCGATCCTGGAAAGAAAGAAAAAAGTGGGTTAGCAAATTGAAGATAATTTTAAATGCATATTTCATGAAATAAAAAGATTTATTAACTTACCATCTAACGGGAGAAGCAAACTGGTAGGCCAACAATTCAGTAAGAAGAGTATGGGCAAGTTCTTGCTCGACTTCGGGACGCATGATTATTGAAGTAGAAAATGATTTGATTCAGTTAAGGGTTGCTTGTTGAAACAAGTATTGTATGTGAATAAGATGTGATACAATGATCCAGAAAGGCCGAAAAGAACTAGATCAATGCAGTTGAGATGGGGTTTATGAAGGTAATAAGAAACGAAATAAATAAAAAAACAGAAAGGATACAAAAATTAAATATGGTGGAAATGAAAACAGTTTTATAAAAAGCAAATGAAAAATACACTGAATGGACCAACATTTGTTTAAAGCTAAAGGCTTCCGTAGTTGCGAGTACTTTGAGACGTTGACGGATTTTGTTGATTTTTTGTCCTCGTAAGGCTGATATACAACACTCCAATAATAATCACAGATTTTTTTTTTTTTTTCATACGCGACTATTCAACCGTTTTTCTTCTACTTTTTTTTTTTTTTTTTTTTTTTTTTTGGTGTTTCAGATTTTAAAAATTTTTTTTTTATAAAATTTTTTTTTTTTATTTTTTTTTTTTTTTTTACTTGTTATGAGTAGATCAGATATTAAAAATAATATGTATAATAAATTATCATCCTTTAATTCTTGTTGTTATTGTTGTTGTTATTGTTGTTGTTTTTCCTACAAGTTGTGTTCCTACAAGGTCCTTAGGTTCTACTTTCAGTAATTCCAATACAATATTAATCTTATTGACCAGCTGTATTAAATATCTCGACTGTTAGCATTGATGGTGAGTTACCCCTTGGGAATCATCAAGAAAATAATTATTTTGGTGGCATTATTATCCCATAGTAAATGAAAAATGGTTGGTGTTGACCATCGCTTAAAGGTTCTTCAACACAAACCTTAAATGGAAGTTGGCTGTTTTTCGCGAGATTTTCAATTTTTGTTGAGAAAACCAAAAAAAACCAAAAAAAAAGCCAAAAAAAAATTTTTTTTTTTTTGAAACATCAACGTCAACAACTACACAATCAATATTTTTGTGTAGTAATCCTAAACCTAACCACGGTTTTAGGGCTTGTGTATTTGTATAGGTGGTCAAATTAACCCTATATCGTCTTTTATAAGAAAAAGTTTTTTTTTATTCTCAACTTTCTGTTTCTCTTTCCTTATTTCCTCTTTTTCTATACATCCTTCATTGATTTCCTAGCATTCACTCAGCTTTTCACAGTTGAAGTGCTGGGGAAAACATGTTTTAGCACACATTGTATAAAGCATATATCTCTAATCTTATTTTTTTTTTTTTTACCTATAGGTTTTACATTTCCTGAACGATTTGTTTCCTGTTTCCAATAGGAACAAACAAATACACCCACTTCAATTTGCCTACCTTTTGATTGAGCCGATTTACTTCTGGCGTTAGATAATCTTAAGGCATACTATGTTGATGGTGGAAGAAAAAAAGTCAACTCCACTCTGTGTGAATTCGATATCTTCATGGAACTTTCTTGATTATATCAGTATCATCTTCAGTACTAAATCAGTGACGTATATTTATTTATTTTTATATATCTTTTTTTTTAATTTAAAAATCTTTTTTTTTCTCTGAAATCTCTTTTACAGTTGGACTTTTATGATATTCTAACCAATTAGATAGAAAATCTACTTATCGTTCTGATATCTAGAAGTTGCATAATAAAATTTAACAACTGAAAAAAAGACTTGGTTGCAAATAGCTATCTTTGTGAGACTGACAATGTTGTAGCAAATGTCTGGGGTTTTGACATCGAATTCTCCATGGGAAGCCCTCGAAAATAACGTATTGAATTAATGAAGTTTGGAACAATAAAGAAGTGTTCTGTCTAAATAATGAGATGCCAAATTTACACACGTGGTTAGATGCAAAATCTATTCATTGTTCTAATGTGCCGAAACCATGTAACCAAACCTACCCGCATTGTTATGTGATCTCTAAATTTCAAATTGATGTTGAATTAAATGAATCACGTGACTAAGAATCAACAATTACCTCCAAACTGATTTACATTGCGATCAGATTATTAAACTGGGGTTTCTCTTATTGCGGCAGATCCAAGGTAGCGTCACAACATGACATAGATAGATAATCAGTTTATTGTCCTTACATCAAATAGTTACATACAAAATTACAAAACAGAATGACATACAAAGAAGACATGAAATTTCAAAAACATTTGTCTCTATGAGACTGGCAAAGT
>Ga0160505_100631_pt1 | contig 19088 bp, 6 predicted proteins | sample DIDeMG_FD_108225 | JGI IMG/M metagenome (GOLD analysis project Ga0160505, IMG submission 108225) | Enriched chicken feces microbial communities from UW Madison campus, WI, USA - DID2874_E49_Stillage MG | ecosystem: Host-associated > Birds > Digestive system > Large intestine > Fecal ... | reverse complement strand
TTACTCATTTATAAATAGTCAATTGCCCAAAGAATATTGAGACCTATTATAAAATTGACATGTGCTCAAAACAAAATTACAAAAAGCGCTTGAGTAAAATAGTTATATAGCAAGTTATTATCAAAACTGGTTTTCTTTTCAAGGGGTTTATATAAGAATAGCACTTTTTTTGAGGCAGCCAAGATAGCGCAAGGGAAAACAAAAAAAAAAAAAAAAAAAAAAAAAAAAAAAAAAAATAAAAATATACAAAGACCTTCATCAGGTAGGATTATAAATATTAATATTAAAAAAAAAATGAAAAAGAAATAATAAAAAAAAGGGGCGGCTTTACGCTTCATCTCGTCATCTCAGGGTGGAATTATCCGACCGGGGTGGCATAGTTAGATACCACGGACCACAGCGTCAATCGATTTCGCCACATACTCAACGTTGGACTCATTCAAGCCCGCCATTGAGATACGGCCATTCTTTGACAGATAAACGTGGAACTCTTCGACGAGACGCTCAACCTGGTAGCTTTGCAGACCCGTAAACGAAAACATGCCAATCTGGCTAGTAATATGATCCCAGGTACCCGGAGTTCCGAGCTGTTCAAGGTGTTTCCGTAGCGCAATTCTCATGTCGTTAATGCGGTTGGCCATGGTAAGGAGATCACGCTCCCACTCGCTGAAAAGCTCAGCGTTGGTGAGAATGCGAGAAACAATGCGAGCGCCATATGCAGGTGGGTTAGAAATCTCAGCGCGCTGAAGCAGCTCAAGCTGCGTAGCAGCAGCCTTCTTGGTAGCTGAGTCGGCAAAGACAACATGAAGAGCACCAACACGCTGACCATAGAGACCAAAGTTCTTGGCAAATGACTGGCAAACGAGGAGCTCGAGGCCACGGTTCACAAAGTAGCGAACAGCCCAAGCGTCGTTATTCAGATTGCCAGAGGCAAATCCCTGGTAAGCACAGTCAAAGAAGGGGTAGAGACCGCGCTCATCACAGACATCGGCAATCTGGGCCCACTGTTCCTTAGTAGGGTCAATACCAGTAGGGTTGTGGGCACAAGCGTGGAGCAACACAATGTCACCGCGGTTAGCAGATGAAAGGGTGCCAATCAGACCGTCAAAGTCAAGTGAGAGTGTTTCGGGGTTCCAGTAAGGGTATTGCTTAACGTTGAGGCCGACGTTCTTAAAAATAGTAGCGTGGTTGGCCCAAGTGGGGTTAGAAATGTAAATAGTGCCAGCAGCATTGGGACTGGCAGGAAAGTGTTTCAGGAAAAGCGAACCAAGATGGTTGGCGCCAGTGCCAGAGATGGTTTGAATAGAAGCAACTCTATCTTCGACAAGAGCGGGCGAGTTGTTGCCCAGAATAACCTTTGCAGAGGCGCTAGTAAAAGCAGGAAGACCAGCGATAGGAAGGTATTCGTGATTCAGAGAGGGATCACTAGAGATAATCTCATCAACCTAAAAAAACAAAAAGAAAACAAAGTTAGAGTCATGCGATGAGGCGATGGAGGTTGCTGCATTTGTGGCACTAGTTGGGACTTACCTTTTTCACAACAGGCAACACCCAAGGGTGGCCACTATTATCCCGATAAGCGCCGACGCCGAGGTCAACTTTTTGTTTAAAAGTGTCTGCCTTGCATTTAGCCATCAGGGCAAAGATGGCGTCAGGCTGAACTGCATCGATAACAAAAGATGATTTCGGCTGCTGGGGGGTAATGTTATATTGGGAAGTGGGCTGGGGCGAGGGAGATGCCGATAAACTGCTTGCTCTCAGGGTTGAGATATGAGAAAAGGACGAGGGCTGGGGCGAGTGGACTTTCATTGTGTATATATATGTGTATTATGAATGTAAAATGAATTGAATAATAAAGATTTGAAGAAATAACTTATTGAATCAAGTGAAAGAAAAAAAAAAAAAATTGGAAATAAGAGAGGATGGAATAAGATATTTATATATAATATATATAAAAAAAAAGTTAGTTTTAGATTAATCTTTTGATCTTATATTCTTTTGAGAAAGGAGAGATATCCATAGAATGAGTTAAAATATGGGGGAGAAGCGAAAAAAAGAAGGATGTATGTTCATGTATCATGTACATGGTCAAGTATTTTTGTGTTGTTATTACTTATAGTCATTTTTTGTTTTGGCTGATGATGATGATGATGGGAGTTTGGTACCGTTGGTAATGCCTAGACATAATGACAGTTGACAGGCAAAATAAAATATACAAGTTTACATAATTGCTTTTTGTATGTGTCAGCAATTATATGTTACGTAATAATACATTTTGTTACATTTGTAGCCTGAATCACACGTTTAATGTCCTATATAGTACTCACCCACACACAAAATGAGGGGAATGGGACTTTTGGGACCTTCCATAGTTGAGCATTATTATCTTCATAGTTAACAAAACAAAAAAAAAAACAAAAAAAATACCGTATGGCCGAGTTATTATCTTGATTATATTTTTAGTCTCACGAAAATTGCAGCTAAATTTTGCATATTGCTAATTCTCATATGTTTAACTCTTTTTTTTTGTTTTCATTGCCCTCGTTTCTCATATGATAAAAAGGGAATGTTTCTTGTTGTCTTATGTTGTTATCTTGTTATACAACAATAACAATAACTACTCTTATCTACAAATTTTTTCATTTCCCCCGTTGTATTTTTGTAGTATAAAAAGCCACGACGCTATTATCTATATAAACTTCGTATCTTTGCTCTTCTAACCCCAGCATGAATATAATGTAAAGGTGAGGCGGACTTGCCTTTTTTTGATCTTCTTCTTTATCAAGGTTACATTGCGTGAAAGATCAGTCCATAAACATGGAAATTGTAAATTCGGTTCACGGTCCTCCTGCTTGAGTCCGGGTCATTGCCATTCATTTGAAATTCCCGTTGCCGTAAGAAATAACCTGTGATCTATAGCGTTTACTATGCAGATTTCACTAAAAAAACAAAAAAAAAAAAAAGTGGAGGAAAGGAAATATTACCTAATATTTGTGGCCTGACTAATCTTGATCCGTATTATTAATACTTAATTTTAGTTTCTGCCATTGGATTGCGATGGTGGTGGTACTTACTCCACAGTACCCTAAAAAAGAAAGAAATGTCAGCCGAACCAGGCTGTGAGTGAATACAACACCTCCTCTTTATTTTCCAGTGTCTTTTTTTTTTGTTTTTGATTAAATGTACTCTTACATTTCAGTCACAGGGATATAATGACTACCCACACGACGGTGTCGGATCGTTGGCCTATCCTGGCCCAACTGGCACTTAGAACCCTGGCAGAGAGTGGCGATCGTCGTTGTTTTTATTATTATTTATTATTTATTATTAATATTATTATTATTTTTTAATTTGATGTAGATTTTTGATTTTCTGTAAACCGTTTCAACGTTTTCTCATTTTTTTAGTCGCCCTGATGACTCCTCACGCTGCGACTAATTCAGGCGAATGAGCCCTTTTGTCCTGGTAGACTAAATTTCTTACTCATTAAAAGAATCATATAGTCACCATAGCTCAACTCAGTCATCACCATCGACCTTGTTTTAAACAAACGCATATAAACTGCTGTAGTCATTGCTCTTCATTCAATTAAAGCATAAATCACAAAACATGCATCACAAAACATGAATCACTGATCGAGCCTTGCTATCATTTTCTGTTTCATCCACCACAATGACACCATTTTTAAAAACACAAAGAAAAGAAAAGACTCTTTACACATATCCCCTATTGTTTGTGTTACAACTTGGTGGCTTTTACCTGAGCAAGAAACCATTAATTCATCACGAAATTTCTAAACAGGAGACCCGGTTTTGCGAGTATCTAAGGCAACAGGCATATCATCTACTGAATCCAATGTGAACAAGAAACACAAGAAAGAAAAAAAAAAAAAAGCGGAATGCTTGGTGAACACAAATTTCCAAAAGGTAATGTTTGGTCCTACTGCTTCAGCTACTGTTATTATCCGTGACCATCGTTACGAGTTGCCAGACTCAGGTTTATTAAAATAAGACACGGCAGAAGGGGGTTCGGGAAGCACCTTGATATTTCATCACACGAAACTAGCGCTGTTTAGGGAGAGGAAACGTGGACTATATCAGCAACAAATGGTGGTGGATTTAAGGTGATAAGCTTGGTCCACAGAAAGAAACCGTGGTCCAGTACCGGCCGAATGTGCAAGGTTGTTGGGCGCCCGGATTAACGACGTAGGATCACGACACGGCCATTCAAAAATGTGGATCCAAGGTACCAAGATCGTCAGATTTAGCAAATAACTTTTTTTTTGAGGCCTAAACCAACTACATTTAAGTCTATCACGGATGAGAGAAAAAGAAGGAGAAGTGGAGGACGAAATGCATTCTCCACCTATCTTTTGTTTCTGTTAGAGTTGAACAATTACCTACATGGTTTTACGGGAGTAGTGGATACTGCTGAACTGGCAGTTTCCAAACTCATAGATCGCCACGCACTAAGTTGAACAGCCCACATGGGCACTGCAAACAATACTATAAACTATTCAGGCAATAAGGCAGGCCACCTCTTTTTTCTTTTCTTTGCAGTCTACGAAGCTCACGAATTTTCTTTTATTAAAAAGAAGACAACGTAAATTTAGGGAACACAGAAGAAGAGATAAAATGAAAAAAAAAAATTCTTATCAGTGATGGGTACAGGCTACAGCTACGTTTATACCAAAGCCAGATACACATATCCACATTTGTGATTCCCAAGCCTATTAGTTTTTTTTTCCTCCTCTGGTTGTACGTAAATATTCCAGATGGTGATTTTTGTAGCACTTCGGATAATTATGGCCAAAAAAAAAAGAGTTTGATGGCTACGTTAGGGTCTATACCGGAAAATTATAACATTCAAGGAGGGAGAATAGCAATTATAATATCAAATGAACCGTCAGCAACAACAACAACGGCAAGCTATGACGACAGATGGTAGTACTCGCAGGGGTAGTGTATCATTTTTTAATACAGACAAAAATTCGTGAAAAGGTACAGTTTAAAGGACTGGCAAAGGGGGGTGAGCCCCACGACGGGCCGAAGTTGCAAAACAGGGTCTAGTTGAAGCCAACTGATTACTTAATGTATTTAAAAAAATAAAATAACATCATTTATGTCTGTTAAAGATGAAGGTAGATTTTCCAGGTCGTTTCTGGATATCTTTCTTTTTTTTTTTTTGGTTGCTTGTGTTTGAACAACCGCGGTTACATGTGGTGCTCGGCTGCCTGTGGCTTTCTGTATGCCATAAATACTTAACGTCATGATGAATAAAAAAAAATCTGATACAAATCAAAATGTAAACATTTATAACATGTACCCACCTTTGTTTTTTTTATTTTTTATTTTTCATTTTTCAATTTTTCTTTTATTGTGGTGTTTATTTTAAAATGAATCAAAATGAAATAAACCATTTTGGCTTTAACACAAACAACAACAGCAAGACCAAAAACGAAAAGAGGGCCTAGCCCGTGTTTTTCCGATGCCAATTCTCCGGGCCTTCACGACAACGTCTCCACTTCGTTTTCAATACTCTTTTTTTTTTGTAAACAAAAGAAGGTTGCAGTCTGGATTCTGATACGATTGAGAAATAAAAATGAAACAAAATCTTATACTCGACGACGACGCTGATAATGAGCTAGTATGAATCGTAAGCTGAAGACTCTGAGTCTGGAGCCTTTACCAAATGCTGAAAACTTTCATGTACACATTGTTTTTTCTGTTTGACCCCCGAGTGTCCCGAGATATATACCCTCCTGTGGGACTATACATTAACGCGACCAACAGGAGCTTTTGTTTTTGACTTGGCCCAGGCGTCACAACCATTTACGCCGGGGGGTTTATCAAAAAATCAAATAAAAAAGAGATAAAATATGGGTGGGGGGTCTGGTGCTACACGAACGTTTCAGTCATTAGAGGTTCTCCCCGACAGAAACCGAAAAGCGCATTTTCCTGTATGTAACGTTTTTTTTTTTTCTTTTTTTTCTTTTTTTTTTTTTTTTTTTTTTTTTTTTTTTTTTTTTGTTTTTTTTTTTTTTTTTTTTTTTTTTTTTTTTTTTTTTTTTTTTTTTTGTATATGCCTGGCGTTTTCCTCTTTTGTTGGGTTCAAGATGATAAAAATGATAAAAAGAGAGAGAGAGAGGGGTTCCGTTTAAGACATGCTAAATCGGGTCTAAAGGGAAATGAAACCGGTGTATGCAGCAGGCTGGCCCTGGACTTGTTTTTCTTCCTCCATGCTTAGGGGAAATATATGTATCTGATAATCTTTTTTTACCTGGAGAGCCTACCACAAGACGCATTTAACAATGAAAATTGGCGCTTAGAACTTCCACACACCACGCAATTGACATTTAATTATAAACCGGAAGGACCCATGTCCTAGCTCAAACCGGTTACAATTGAGAGCCTGGTTAAGTCAAAGTTGACATGCACGGTAATCAAGTTTGTCTTTTTTTTTTATTTTTTACGGTCGAGCTTTTATCACTTGTTTACCCCACGATTCTACACTAGGTAGCACAATGGCGTCAAAAATTGAATAATCCTTTCTTCTCCCTCTCGTCCAGATGGGCACCACAAGGACCTCCTATATTAACCATTGGGTCTAAAATAGCATGGCGCCGCACGAAGCAGCGGGAAATTCTGGAAACTCCACAAAAAAAAAAAGCCTCGACTAAGGTTTCAGAAAAAGATAAAAAGAGCCGACCTATTTTCATCTTCCCTGGCTGCAAACCTTCTAGATGAAAAAAAAAAAAAAAAAGCAAATCGCAAATGGATCATGGTTGGCCGATGAAGGGATATAAGCTGCTACGCTTTATTTCATTTTATTCATTTCTCTGCTACTATACATCAGGTCCAAACCAGGTTGCTGCTAATGCATTATATCGGCCATTCCCCCCTTGAGAACCCTTGGCTCAACCCTCTCTCCTCACAGACTTGGGTAGATGGTTAGGATGAAACCGGGTGAACAACAAAATCTCAGGCGTACGGGGAATTGAGAGTAAAAAAACCTTTTTTATTTTTTACAAGTGTAGAGCGAAATCACCGAGTCGGACTTGTAAAAGTTTTGTCAGCGTAAAACAAACAAGGAAAAATTACAACAGCAAGATAGACAACAAGAAAAAAAAAAGGTTTGTTGTTCAATTTTCCGGGGTAATATTCATACAGAGTAGCTCCGGAATAAGGAATTAAAACCAACTAGTGGCTTATTTGCTTGAACTGTGGCTTTCCTCGTCGAACTACCATTTTTCTGAAACAATACAATGGGTAGCATAATGTAAGAATTTTGTAAAAAAGGGCTGAATGGCATCAGCCAAAAGTTTCTGACTGTTTATCAGTGTTTAGGACAAGAAGCATGTATGGGAAGAGGAAACAACAGCCTTTCCAAAAGTAAATGCCGAGGTTTTTTAAGGAATTTTGTATGCAAATTTATTCCAACCACGGTTTCCGCTACTTAAACCGAGCTTTTTTGTTCTATCGTGGGGGAGGTTTTTTTATTGTATTTTTCATATTTTTTTATTTTGGAGTTACATACTCTGTATCATGCCAATTTGGTTTTGGGAGGGTTAACCTATCATTTTGACAGCGAAATCGCTGAGATGGGGAAGAGCCCTTTCCTAAAAAGACTAACGGTACTGTACAGTAGTACACTATTCGGTAGCCAATAGCTCGAGGGTACGGTGTGGGCATGTGACCATATCCGCTGTCGCCGCCACCAACCGTGTGCGTGTGTTGCCATTCGTAACCGGGCGGTAACTCAAAGTGTACACACATAAAGGCTCGCTACTCCCACGGTTTTGTTCAGCCGTGCCAGACGTTAAGATGACAATATTACGTAAAAAGATAAATACTATTACGTAATTAGAAAACCAAAAGAACAAACCCCAGGAAAATTGCTTCTAAGAAGCGCTCCCGGAGCTGGTGCTACCCCTTTGGGAACACAAACAAATGTTTTGCAGAACTTTTAATACTATGACATGGGCGGAAAGAAAAGACTGGGAAACTAAGATTTGGAGCTTTGTGACTTGAAAATAAAGACTTGTGTAATAAATTAAACCAAGTCTTCTACAACAAGTCTTAAAATTCTACAACAAAATAGTCGATTATATGGCTTCCGAATGATGCTGCATCAACAAAATGGGTAAACTGACGGATTATTATTTTATTTTTCTTTTTTTTTTGTATTTATTCACATGCTCCTATACCTTTTTATTTATTTTATTCCAATATCTCCATATTTTAAATGATAACGAAGTATTAAATTTGAGGCTGTATTTAACGTTATTCTTAATCTGTTGTATATCTCGTGGTTTGATCCACCAACAGTCGGCAGTAAAAATGTCTTTGCCGAGGTTTATGATCTCAACTAGCAGATGAATATCAATAGATAGTATTCAGAGAAAAAAAAAACATCGCAAATGAATCGAGACTAGAAATTGCTGATAAATGTAGTTTCAGATATTAAAGCAGGGTAAAAATAAAAATCAATACAATAAAACGGTTTATCTTCATACGGCATCAATCACATTTGATACCACCTCACCTTAGAAAGTATTTCCCAAAATTGTGAGACTTGTAAAAGTTTTATACATTATAATTCTCAATCGTAACTAGTATAGATCTTGATAGACATTTTTAGGGTCAACAGAGCTAAGCTTTGATAATTTAATCTTCTAATAAATGCTTTTTATATAGCTCTAGATATATATGGGATACAATTTCAAACTACTTTATGAAAGATCGTGCGACAGTTAACGCTCATGCAAAGCCTAATATAGCCTAAAGGGGAGCATGTATGACCAGGGGCAATAGTTTTGTTTTAAGACTAGCCATGTACTGCCTCTATGAGAAGCAAAAATAAGCTTTGATGTTAGACATCAAGAAAAAAAAAGAAAGACCCCATGACCAGTACTTAGTTTTACAATCCTTTCTTTATTCTCGCTTAATTAACTTTACATTACTAGGCAAAAGAGATTATATAGTTACCTCTTCCTCTCGATAGAGCTGCATAAAGCTTGGAATGTGGCGATACGAGGAAGACGCTGAGCAAATCAGATCTCGCTCTGGTAGTACGCTTGGTGCTGGGAATAGGGAGGAAGTAGGTGATTGTATAATTCATACTGTTCAGTACATTTAGACAAGCAAGCAAGAATAAAAACAGATTCATAATCATAACCAGTAATCTATTTCTCTGTAGCCACGTTGTAACGTCTGTCTGTGTACCAGAGCGAGATCTGGGTAGCTCACTGCGACATATCAACATCTTTAATTGCGTCAACCATCGAACCTATTTTTAGAAGGAAAAATGAGTTATGCTTGCATAATGCGTGCAAGAAATCAACATTATACTATGTGGTTTTAGTTCATATAATTGAATCAAGGACAAAAAAGATCATAATAATGAGCCTTATGACCAACGAGCGAAATCAGTATTGTGAATGTGTTTTGTATCCGGTAGAGCGAGACTCCTTGAGGAAATTTTCCCCGGGGCTTGATCCCAATATTCTTTTTGATATCAAGAAACGGCTTGGAACAGTAATCATGTGTTTGGATTCATTACTGCAACTTATTTGCTGATGGTTCACTTGTTTAGAGCGGCCTGGTAAGGTCGTACTGAATTTCAATCTCTAGTATCGATCTCCTGGATGTTATGTATCGCAGGTTTCCCCCAATACATGGAACTTTCTATAGAGAATCCGGCGCCATAGAGCGCTTGAACTTATAATACGTGCTGACGCCGCCACCTTGCCAGTTCCATAGAGAAAAAACTATTTTGAATTTCATGTCTTCTTTACATGTCATTTTGTTTCATAACTTTGTTTGCAACTATTTGATGTAAGGACAATAAATTCATCATCTGAGCCTTATGACGACATAGAGATGTAAACAGCTCTGGTAGAAGAATTGTTCAAGTATAATATGATGGTATAAAAAGCTGTTTTGTAGCTTTCATTCATGAGTTTAAATTGAATTACATTCTCTGGTTCATTGATAAGCTAGACTTGTAATATTAACAGGGAGCAAGCACCAGTATACTTTTTATTTATTTAAAAAAAAAAACTTTTTTGACACCTTTTACTTAACCAGTACAAGCATAGAAGAGTGTCGATCCAAAAAACGACAACAACGAAACATTAAAAGAGAGGGTGTTCTTGTTTAAACACCATGAACCCAGCCCCTTGAGATAACTAGAACAAGAAGGCGCAAATCTTTTCACAGTCAAACCTTAGTCAAACTTCTCTGCTTTATTAATATTTCTATATATGTGTCGTGTTTCAAGAAAAGATACATCTATGAGATGGTAGATAGCCACTATGAGATTTATATTTAGAACTGTCTATTTAAAAACTCTTGTTCTATTGTACATAATTCCATGTAGGAGCCTCGCATATTTGTATACAAATATATGCTCATAAAACTAAACCCTAACCCATACATATACATGAGGTCTTTCTCTGCATTTAAAAAACAACACAAAAAACAAAGCACACACTGGTAAAGAACAGAAATACATACTAATATTACTATTAATACTATAATATTACTATTAATACTGTTAATACTGCTATTATTACTAACTTACTGTTAATACTAGTACTGTTATTACCTCTAGTTTATCCTGTTAATACTATAATAAAAACTTTTTTTTTTCCTTCATGTTTTTTTTTATGCCCACAAAGCTTGTGTTAATTTCTGCTCCTTAGATCATAATAACCATAATAATAGCAATAAAATTACAACTGATTGACTTTCTTTCCTCTTCATCTTTCCTTTCCTGGTTTCATCCTCATTACTTTGCATCTATACCTCTCATACTGTAAGTAATATTCTCAAACCCAGTTCATTGCTGCTGTTCTAAACTCTCATACTCAGCTCTTGCTAACATTACTACCTACAGCTCTTGATTTATACATCCTTTATGCAGTAACCCAGTGCCTTCCCTCCTCAAACTGCGCAATATATTCCATTAATGTTGCCAAAATTTAAATCCTCGAGGAGGAGCACTGACGGCGTCTCGGATCCGCGTAAAGATGCATCGCGGCACTCCTCCGCACAATCTTCAGCCTCATCACTGGCCTCAAACACATCAAAATCAAACCCCAATCTCCGGAGATCATCACAAAGCTCAGTCAACAATGATCAGGCCAACTCAGCACAATCACCTTATGGCCACTACCCAGTAACACCTCGTGTCTCCAGCAACCCTTCCCGGTACTCAGCAAACTCAAATACCTCTACTTCTCATCGAGCATCTATTTCAAGTCTAAGAAATGATATCAGATCTTCCATATACTCGACTGACGAGTTCCATTCGTTATCAACGTCTAAATCAAAGCAACCGAGTGAATTCATTTTAGAACGTCCAACTGATGACCGGGTTATTGAAGAAATGTTCAAAGATTTGATTGTAAGTACAATCCTACTCACTATTTTTATGCCACCACAAAACTAATAACATACCATTGCAGACTAAACGGGACTTTCAATCTCTACCCGAGAAGGTTATAGAAACCATGTTTCAATATGACATTTCGAAAAAATGGACTCTTATATACCAGGATGCTTTAACTGAATTCAATAATGAACAGCGTCGAGCAAAACAGCCTAGGGACAACAATACAACTCCACAATGGTACGTTCGGAAAATTATGGACAACTCAATCTCACAAAAACGCCTCGGCGATCTCTGGGTCTGTCTTCGCACTGAACCTATTAATTGGGTTCTTGACTTTATCGAGAGCCAGGGTCTCATTGCTTTACTTACTGTGCTCTCTCAAATCAATCAAAAAGAGTATAAAACAGAGGGATTTCTTGATCGAGAGTATGATCTTGTCAAATGTATTAAAGCCCTTGTGAATCTTAAAGATGGTGCTGACCATGCACTACAAACGAATAAAACGGTACCCGCCATTCTTGGATCGATTTTTTCTACACGACTGGCTACGCGGAAGCTAGCAACAGAAGTACTTGTCTTCCTCGCTCACTGGCAGCCACCTACTGGACAACAACAGGTAATTGACGCTTTTGACCACTTAAAATCACAATCCGGAAATTACAACAAATTTGATTCATGGTTCAGAATTGTTGAATCAACTCTTGATGGCCGCGGCAAAATGGGTTCTATGGTCGGTGCCAGTGAAGATGTGCGGACCGGTGGTGTTGGTGCTGAGGGACTGTTGATGGAATATGCCCTTAGCACAATGTTCCTAATCAATGCTATCGTCTCTGAAGCCCCTGACCTGCGCATCAGAGTGCACATTAGGTCGCTCTTCCTCGGTTGTCGGTTGAACCGAATAGCCATCAAGATGCACCAGCTGGCGTATCCACCTCTTACCGAACAACTGGCCAAGTACGATGAAGCAAATGCTCTGGATATAGAGGACCTTGTCAGCGCTGAACATGAAGAAGATATTAAAAATATGACGGATCCCAGCAATATTGTGCAAGAAATCTGGGATCGTGTCAAGGAAACCCCCGCCGAGGGATATGTCTTGTCTACACTGCAGCATCTCATGCTTGTGCGAGAAGACCCAACCGACGAGGGGGCCCGAATGTTTCAACTTGTTGACTCGATACTATCACATATTATCATGGACAAAATCAATCCTGATGCTGATCTTAATAACGTTCTCAACTTTTCTGTCCAATCTATTCTTGATCGATTACAAACTGATGATCAGGCCAAGCGTTTGGCAAAGGAGGCAAAGGAAAGTCTCAAGATTGCCGAAGCTGCAAAAGTTGACCGAGACCACATGCAACACTTGCTTAACCTAGGTGCAGAAGGTATGGTTGGTCGACTACAGAAAGAACTTGATGAAACCAAGCATATGCTTAAACTTCAACGTCGAATGAACCAAAGTCTTAAGCAAGATTTTGAGGAACTTCAAAAAAGTCATTTAGTCCAGCTACAAAAGCAGGAAATAGAAACAAGAGAGCTGTACATGATGCTGAGAGAGGGCCAGACCGGTAACTACAGTATAGGAAGTGGAATTATTGATCGAGAAAAGCTGGTGCGTAAGATTGAGACGCAACTGGCTTTGCAAAAGAATCACTACAAGCTGGTCTCGCGCAAGGACGCTGAGCCTTCACCTAAACTTCGCATGATCCGCGACAAGATGGAAAGTTTGCAGGCACAAGCTCGAGAACTAGAGCTTTCAAACTTTAACACTTCTGAAGAGACAGATAATGCACGACATTCTTCTGGATTTTATGGCAATAGGCGCGGTGACTTAACTGAACAGCGAGACCAGAAGCTGAGACGTCTCAAGGAGCTCCAAGAAGAGTCAGACTCTACTGTTCGCTCTCTGCAAACCTCTGACTCCAAACGTGACACATTTATTCCTTTCTCTGGATCTAATAAAACCAATGTCGTTGTAATTGGCCCCTCGACTAGTATTGATTCCCAAAAAGGTGGCAAGTTCAAGAACTTTGGGGGTTCTCAGAATGCACCTTACATGAGCGAACTTACCAACAAGGTTAATCGCTCCATGTCGATTTCTCTTGGTAGCTCCTTGAGTAATAATTCTTCAGTAAAGCCTACTCGACGTGCTGTTAGTACTAATTACATCGATAACCCTCCTCAACTCCCTGATCTAGAGATTTTAAACTCCAAAGAAGATTCATCTTTCACGGCAGATATATTTGATTCAATCTATACTAGCACCTCTACTCCTAGTAGGAAGCTGACTAGCGTTTCTGAAAAATCCACCTCTTTGGACCCGACACCTTCATCATTGGATCTCACTGCTTCAAATACTGAGGCATCAAAGTCCCCTCCTCCTGCTCCTTCCCTCCCCTCAGATTTTCAAAGCCCAGGGTCAGCTCTGGCAGAGAATCCCTCACCAAACTCGACTGGCTCTATTCCTTCTCCTGTAACAGGTTCATCACCACCCCCACCCCCACCTCCTCCTCCGCCTCCGCCACCACTTCCTCCATCTCTTGGTGGTATGGGTTCTTTAGGTAGCTCTGGTCCTCCACCACCACCACCACCTCCACCACCACTTCCTCCATCTCTTGGTGGTGCGAGCTCTTTAGGTAGCTCTGGTTCTTCTGGTCCTCCTCCACCACCACCTCCACCACCACTTCCTCCATCTCTTGGTGGTGTGAGCTCTTTAGGTAGCTCTGGTCCTCCTCCCCCACCACCACCACCACCTCCTCCTCCTGGCCCTCCTGGCCCTCCTCCTCCTCCTCCTCCTCCTGCTCCTTCTCTTGCTTATGGGTCCACTCCTATGACTCCAGTCTCTATTCCAACAACGCCTTCCAGTGAAACCTGGAACTTTGGAATTCGGCCTAAGCGTAAACTTAAACAGATGCACTGGGAGAAACTGGAAGCTGTTGACCACACTGTCTGGGAAACTACTGATGAGTCAAGTAACATTGTTGATGACCTTTATCATAAGGGCATTCTAGATGAAGTTGAAAAAATCTTTGCAGCAAAGGAAATCAAACGCATCAGTGGTAAAAAGAAAGCAAAAGAAGAAAAGGTGACTTTTTTGAAGTCAGACATCACGCAGCAGTTTGGAATCAATTTACATTCGTTTTCGAACGAGCCTGTCGAGTTTGTCATTGACAGAATCCTCGAATGTCATCCTGATATCACTGAAAGCAGTAACATTCTTGAATTCTTGGCTAAACCGGAGCTTACTGATGTCACAGATACATTGGCAAGAAATTTCCAGCCATATAGCACTGAATGGGGTGCCGACGAGAAGTTACCTGAAAAGGATCCTCACGATCTGGCTCGTGCCGATAGAATTTATCTTGAACTGTGCGTCAACTTACAGCACTACTGGAAGGCCAGAATGAGATCTATCATTGTTATTTCGTCCTTCCGCCGTGATTACACTGATCTCGTTGCGAAGCTGGATGCTGTTGACGCTGCATGTGAGGCCCTTAAAAACTCTAAAAGCCTTAAAAAGATTTTAGAAATTATTCTGGCTGTAGGCAATTATATGAACGACTCTACAAAACAGGCCAGTGGTTTTAAATTGGGCACTCTTCAGCGGTTAGTCTTCACTAAGGATGACAAAAACATTATGACGTTTCTTCATTATGTTGAGAAGATTGTCAGAACTGCTTACCCTGAGGTTGAGGGATTTATTGATGAGCTTAAAGACACTTTTAACGTGGCTAAAATCTCAATTGAACAGCTCAAAGCCGACTGTAACGAGTTCATGCAAAAGATTCAGAACTGCCAATCTTCTGTAGATATTGGCAATCTAAGTGACCCCTCTTGCTTCCATCCTAAAGATAAGGTTCTTGCCTATGTGTTAGCTGATCTTCCGGAAGCCAGAACGAAGCGCGAAAATCTTCGCGACCAAATGAATGTAACAATTGACGAATTTACGAAGCTAATGCGATTTTATGGTGAAGACCCCACTGATGTGCAATCTTCAACTACTTTCTTTGCCAAATTTGTTAACTTTATCAACGAATATAAGCGTGTTCGCCAAGAGAATCTTCAAAGAGAGGTTGAAAATCGGGCGTACGAAGCTCGCAAAAGACTAGTTGAAAACAAAAAATCTGACCGCGATAACAGTATGACGGAGTCAAATATCGATACTTCCAAGTCAAACGCAGTCATGGATACTCTTTTGGAGAAATTGCGTGCGGCTGGGCCCAGCAATGATCCAAAAGGAGCGCGGCGCCGGGCGGCTGCTCGAAAAAGTTTGGCCGATCATCGCCGGATTTTGAGCAGATCACATGAAGAAGTTTCTATTCCTTCTGAACCTTCTGAGCCAAAGCTTGAAGCGCAATCTAGCTCACCAGACAGTTTAACTGAAGTCTTCACCCCTGTTTTGGAGGAGAAAATAGAAGAAGATGATGATTCTAAGGCTACCAACAGAAGAAGCAGTCTTGTTCCACCCAAAAGCCGGCGTACATCAATTTTGCGCAACCCATCAATTACTAACGTCGATGATGTTGGTGGCCGTGCGCGTCAGCTCCTGGAAGAATTAAGAAAAAATGGAACACCTGAAAGCCCTGATAGCGCTGATAATTCGAGCCCTCGCCATTCACGGTCACTATCCCGCTCTTCTTCAAACAAACTAGCAGAAATGCGTGCCAGGCACGAAAACCGTCGGCGGTCTTCACAATTTTACGCCGAAAATTCACTACATTTGCGTTCACCATCTGGGAACATAATGATTGAGGAACCTGCTACCGACAACAATGAAGAACAACTTGCTGAGGATAGAATCAGCATTGGTAACGCATCTGAAGCTATCGCAGAAAATGCTGAGGATGAGCTTGAAATCACAGAGGTTGTCGAAAAACAGCAGAATCTGGATCAATGAATAATAATAGCAAATTGCGCTCAGCATTGAATACACAGATAACATCATCAGCATCATAATGGAATTATGGCAAACAATAGAGTATAAAACAAAGCAACAGCATGTTTTGAATCTTTTTTTTTTGTAGATAATACTTCGAGCTCTTTTATTTACTCATTTATTTATTTATTTTTTTCTTTAATATTTAGTATCTGTAACGGCTGTTGTGATCTTCGCCGTGCTTACTCTGTGTGATCACTAGTTCGGAGTGAATGACCCAAAAAGTCCTGCTGTACATATTACCCGTTGCCGATTATGGTTACCCCTTGCCCTTATTTCTACCCTTTTTTTTTTCTTTTTTTTTCTATCTTTATCCCTTCCCTCCTCCTTTTCACTTTTAAAAGATATAGTTGTTTATAACTGCTATCTTAGACTACTCAACTCTAGCAGCTCTCCTTGTTGCTTCTTCTACCAGTAGCTCTAATTATTAGCTTTTTTTTACGTTCTCTGTTTTTCTTAATCAGCGCTTTGTAAGTCTCCTACATGATCAAAGGCATACGTCGCTCTCTCAAAGGAGAGAAACGCATTTCTCCAAGCATCACAAGTCCGACAAACTCCATCATTGCACCAAAGACTGGCATTCCGCCAAAGAAAATTATTCGCGCTATTTACGACTATGCTTCGCAAGGTCCTGGTGAATTAAGTTTTAAGAAGGGTGATTTCCTATATGTGACGGGCAGTGAAGACTCTGAAGAGTGGTATGAAGCATATGACCCGCCATCAAACGCTCGTGGTATGGTCCCGGTGCTTTATTTTGAAGTTGTTTCTCGCAAAGACTCTGCTTCAACTGTTTCGCTCTCCGCTGCAGCTTCGTCAGCAACGCCCACATCATCTGCAGCCAACGGGCAAATGCAAACGTCACTTCTGTCAAACTCTCAAAAGAATCATATCCCGCAAGCCGCCCACAAGCCGACCCAGCTCCAGATATACGGCGTTGTGCTCTACGATTTTATTGCCGAGCGCTCAGACGAACTACAGGCCAAGGCAGGCGAGTCTATTATTATTATTGCCAAGTCAAATAACGAATGGTTTGTTGCAAAACCCATTGGACGGCTCGGCGGTCCTGGCCTCATCCCTATTTCTTTTATCGAGGTGCGCAGCATTACCACAAATCAGCCAGTAGATAACCTAGAAGATGCCATTCAGCAGGCGGGCGTGCCGCGGGTGGAAGAGTGGAAACGACTTGCCGCCGAGTACAAGGCCAGCAGTATCCCACTGGGTAAGCTCGAAGAAAATACAGCTAGCACTGAAACCCCATCGGTAACAGAGCAGCTACAGAACCTCAACCTGGGTGGCGGAGCCTATGCTGCTAAACAGCCACCAGCCCATTATCAGCAGGAAACGTCACCTCTCCAGCGCTCTCATGAGCAGCAACAACATCAACATCAACAACAACAGCAAAACGAATTACAAATGCAGCAGCAATACCAACAAGATGACGAGCAGTTTGACTATGATCTAGAACCTTATGTTGTTTCAGCTTCAGTGGACCGTTACGCTTTTGATAATGACAGATACTGGTATTTGGTGGTGGCCAAACTTTCTAACGGCAAGTACCGTAACTTATGCAGATATTATCAGGATTTTTACGACTTTCAGATTACACTTTTGGATGAGTTCCCAGATGATGCTGGGCGCACTGGTAAAAAACGGACACTACCATTTATGCCAGGCCCACTTACATATGTGAATGACTCTATTTCTAGCCAGAGACGCGTCAACCTCAATGACTATGTGCATAATCTGACATTGTTACCTGAGTATATTGCACGAAGTGCAACTGTGCAGCGGCTATTTGCGCTTAGAGCTGGTGATGTTGAGACTTTAGATCCATCAACGGCAATGCCTCATCCTCCTAGTAGAGGCTCTCAGATCTCGGGCACAGATGTGGCCCCAGCGGACGATAGTCAGTACTACGATCAGTATGAACAACAGCGAGGACAAAGTTCTCAGGGGTACTATCAGGATCAACAACAATCTGCGGAACACAGTCATACATCCCAGCAATATATAAACGTGGCAAGCGGTGCGCCAGAGTCACCGCTAAGCCAGAACTCGCAAAGGACTTCACATTCTAATACGGTGCATTCAGATAATACAACTGTTTTAGAGAGTATAAACATTGATGGAAGTGCAACCGACATTCTTGATACTATGGACGGCAAGCCAGTGGCGCTCAAGAGCGACAAGTATGTTAAAATCAAGGTATTTTATGGTGATGATCTTATTGCAATAAAGGTACCAAGCAATATTGCATTTGAAAGCCTGGCGAATCGCGTGGCAGACCGACTGGGCCTGCAGGACGTTGTCTTGCTATATAAAGACGAGGCTACTGGCACGGTGTCAGAGCTCCGCAATGAGCATGACTTTTTGAATGCTCTTGGCACTCGTGAAAAATTGGTGCTCCTGGCGCAGTAAATGCGCGAGATAATGAAGGTATATTAGGGGTACAATAGAGATGACCTCTAAGAAGCGCGGCGCATTGGTCTCTTTCAGCAATCTGAGACGGTTTCCCTCCTTTTTTTTTCTTTTTTCTTTTTCATCCGTATCTCTCTTTTCTCTTTCTCTCCCTCTTCAACATTAATAAAATACGTAATGTTGTCATGAACTGTAATGTATGTGTTTTTTTTTTTTTTTTTTTTTTTTTTTTTTTTTTTTTTTTAATTTTTTTTTTTTTTTTTTTTTTTTTTTTTTTTTTTTTTTTTTTTTTTTTTTTTTTTTTCGGTATTTGTTTATACACTTGTTTTTTTTT
>Ga0160505_100630_pt1 | contig 19092 bp, 11 predicted proteins | sample DIDeMG_FD_108225 | JGI IMG/M metagenome (GOLD analysis project Ga0160505, IMG submission 108225) | Enriched chicken feces microbial communities from UW Madison campus, WI, USA - DID2874_E49_Stillage MG | ecosystem: Host-associated > Birds > Digestive system > Large intestine > Fecal ... | reverse complement strand
TTTTTTTTTTTTTTTTTTTTTTTTTTTTTTTTTTTTTTTTTTTTTTTTTTTTTTTTTTTTTTTTTTTTTTTTTTTTTTTTGTCGTCTCTTCCTGCTCTAACCAGCTCAGAGTTATTTGTTTCTAGAATCGAAACCAATGGCTTGTAATGAGTTTTCATTACTATGGTTCAAGTTCTTGGTTAGTAGACACAGCTTACATGAAAAAAAGGATTGAAGAAGTGGTAGCTCTGGGACTATAAACGCTTATGTTTTGTGATATCTCTAGTCTAACAATTCAGCAAACCTTAAGTAGTGATCAGTTTAGACATTATCTCTAGGTATGGCCTCTGATATATACATAAGGACTCACAATTAGTATTTCAGAATACTTACTTCATGTGTTAGGGATCAGGCCGGATTGTAATCTCTGTTATGTGTGGCATTGTACAGATGGGCTTATGAGCAAGTGATGATACTTTGTTGATAATAAGATTCAGGAGTTTTTAAGAATCTTTGCAATGATACTAACCGGGGTTGGGCGCATTCCACACAAAATAAAGTATTTTAGCATAAATTAAATTCAATTTAACACTCATATTATGGTTTAGTTTTGAAATTTTCTTGCTAGCCGCTACTGGTAATCGGCTAATCATCATTTTTCCAAGGGAGAATTCAGGCCATAATCACATCTGGATCACAAAATCATCATTATCTTGTCTTGAAAGTTTTTTAAATCTATATTAATAAGGTAAAGTCAAAGTTTTATATAAAAAAGAAATTAGTTATACTTTGTTAAATCATCTAGAAAAACTGGGTTGTCATCTACGATGGTTGGATCATGCATCATAAGTAAATTACCAGTGGTTCCGTGATCACCGCCAAATGAATAATCCATGATGTTACTGAAATCTTCATCATCCAGAACAGTTGCGCTACTGGTGAAGATGGTAGTGTCATCACCGTCAAACATGTAGACGTCATTGTCAGGCTTTATATCGTCGTGAGCCAGAACACCAGGTTCAGACTTTATTTCAGGAACTATAGTCAGTGGAGAATTGCCACTTGAAGCTGCAGTAGTAGTCAACGCTGTATTCGTTTCTGCGGGAGCGGAATCTGAGCTTGTACTTTCTGTGGAGACGGTGGTCATCGAAGAATCCATCAATGCCATAGATGGGTTTTCCCTACCGTTCTTTAGATTATCAGACCCAGGATCTTTATTCTCTTCCTTCTTAAAACTCTTTTCAATATCCTCGTTTTCTTCCTTAACCATGGATACCCGTTTTTTGGCGGCTTGCGTTGAACTACGTGCTTTCAAAGTCTTATCCTTGCTGTCGTTCTTTTGCTGTTTTTGTTTCTGCTTCAACCTTCGGTCTTCAGGCGTCATCGGCTTTTCATACTGGTGAAACGTCAGTACCTCAAACCTACCCATGCCGTTATTAGCATTCTGAGCATTGGCTCTACTCCGACCACTAAAAGAAGTTTCCTTGCCGTGATTGGCGCTGGTGCTGGCGTTTCCGCTTAATGTTGCAATTGATTCATTCTCGAATTGGTTGGCTCCATTAACTGGATTTAATGGGAATACTAGTTGCTGCCCTTGGCTGCCAAAGGAAGACACACCGGCGCTACCAATATTCACACTAAACGTACTGGTCGTGGGCTTGTTATTATCCTTCTTAGCTACTGCGGAGCTCACTGTGGAAGTGGAAAACGAGCCTGATATAGGAGACCGTACAATTGTCGTATTGTTGAATCGCCCAGCATTTTTCTTAGTCGACAAGGTCTTGGTGGTAGTGTTTGAAGCCATGGTTGTGGTAGTCGTGATGGTCGGGGCAGAAACAGTAGATGAAGAAGTAGTGGCAGGTATAGTAGGTACAGAAGGTGTGGAAGCAATATGAGTATCGTTGGTCGAGTTTGCAGAGGGGGCAGGCGTTAAAGGTTTCCGTGAGGAGTTGCATGGAGAGGAAGAGATACTCTTAGGAGAAGTAACATCACCCACAGGACGAACACTAGTTTCACTAGTAGATGAAAGACGGCGAACAATCTGCGAACCTTGAGTGTTGGATCTTTGCCGTTTGGTCGGCTCAATCAAATCATGGTCGCCATTTGATGCTACCTCGTCAACACTATAGTCCTGGTTTGGACGTTTGGAATCGGTAGGAAATCTTATAGCAGGCATGTTGGGCATAAATGGAGACACGATAGGGGAAGCAAGGGATGCAATATCGTCGTAAGTCTCAATTTCAGAAATTGTAGTAGAGGGGGAGGGGATCTGGTTCACCTGAAACGTCGGACTGTTAGGGGACATTACTGCTGACGACAGATCGGTATTAGAAAAATGAATGTTGGCATGGATATATGGTCCTTTCTGAGTGGAACGAGCGGGGGCCTTGTGGACAGTTGAGGAAGCAGTCTGTGATAGCGGTGAGCTGGTTGAGAAAGAGCGTCTGATCCTTGGTCCAGGAGGGACCTGATTTCGAAAATTGCTTTGGCGGGTAGGAATAGCTGCAGCAGTTGTGGCCAGAGGGGTGCTTTGGAAAGATGTTGAAGCAGCTGGACTGGATGTAAACATTTGTCCAGGTTTCTGGGCCGTGGTCGACAAAGGAGAAGGCATCTGGGGCGAGGCAGGTCCGCCAGGAACCTGCCTAAAGACGAACTGAGGATTTTGTACCCTTTGAGCCATTTGCTGCTGCTGCTGTTGTTGACGCAATTGAGCTTGCTGGTACTGCTGAAATTGCTGAAATTGCTTTAGCTGCTGCTGTTGGTTAACAAAGTTAAACTGCTGTGGGATTACCATAGGTTGCGGCTGCTGCTGCTGCTGTTGTTGCTGTTGTAGTTGTTGCTGTTGTAGTTGTAGTTGTTGTTGTTGAAGTTTCAACAACTCCTGGTCATTGTAAATGACCATTGGAGGAGCTTGAACTGTTTGTGCAAATGCCCCTGGCTGTGTGAAAATGATTGGCTGTTGGGGGTATGCATACTGCTGCTGAACGGACTTTGCTGATCCAGCAGACATTGAGTTATTGTACGGAGTCTGAAGGACCTGAGGTTTTTGGAAGGTCACAGGTTGTTGAAAATTATTGCCGTCTGCAGTGGTGGTGCCAGAAACGATGCCCATGTTTTGAGAAACTTTTAAGGAGTTAGCTTCTTGGGATGACAGGCCTGTATCTAGCGAGCTAGTCGAAAGATTGGCTGAATAGAGGGTGTCGTGGTTGATAGATGAGGGAGACGGGGTGGTTGCAGGTGACGTCAAATGTGATTGGTGGAAGGAGTATGATGGATTAACATTCTTCAGATTTGTGAGATTAGATTGAACCAGATTGAGGGAAAGGTGACCTCTATCGGGTTTCTGGGTCAATTCTGTTGTCGAATTTAGGTCCACCCCGGTCAGCGGCTCAGTACCAGTGGTCTTTGCCATCATCTCCTCCTCCTTGGACCTTGCTTTTGCACGTCGGTTTTGGAACCAAATCTAGTAGCAACAAAAAAAAGTGGTTAGTACATGAAACCTGAAAAAGTTGGTTTGTTAGATAATTATGCAGATAGGGGCGGCATACTTGAATGTTACGGATAGGAAGATTGGTCTCCTTAGATAACGCGTCTCTGCTATCGCGGTCAGGCTTTGGATTTTTCTGAAAGGAAGCCTCAAGTATCTGGGTTTTGGCAGCAGGGATCCGTTTTCTTGTGTTTGGTGTTGATGTCTCGGTTTTGGTTACATGAGGAAATGTTGTAGGTTTAATGTTTGGCATAGATGCAACAGTCTTGAGAATAGGTTTGGAGACATAGGAGAGACCATTGTCGGATGGGACCATGAATTGAGAATCCTGAGAGAGAGCCATGTTGTCGAGAACACCATGAAAATACTGCTGCTGCTGATGGTCTTGTTGAGGCTGATGAGGCTGCTGAGGATGTTGTGATTGTTGTTGTTGTGACTGCTGCTGTGGATCCAGTAGGCCAGGCTGGAAGAAAGAGGTAGAAGGCTGCTGGATAAACTGAGCAGAGCCAATATTATTGTTGGTGGTATCAATGACAGATGAGAATGGTGTCATGTAAGTAGAGGAGATATCCATATCCTGCGAGACATCCTGAAGGAACTCTAGCGAAGACCCAGAGTAGTAGAGATTGTTGTCAGAGCCGCTGATGGAAAATGGCTCTTGGTTTGACATGATGGATGCGATGGAATGCGACGAGAAGGAAAGTCTATTTATTTGTTTCTCTCCTTCTCTGTATAGCTTTTATGGGGGAAAGAGAAAAAAGACTAGAGGGTGGACTACTTTCAGAAAAGGCTTTCCAGTGACGGGGCCTGGAACAAACGAAACGAGTGTAAATGCTTTGAGAAGGTCGGTAGTGATCAAGTGCTGGGAGATGATTTGTTGGCGATATATAGAAGGATACAGCAATGAGGGATCAATCCATCTGCTGGTGCTGGCATGAATTGAGAAAGGTTAGAGTGGTTTAAATTTACAATTTCAGTCTCTTCATAGAAACAGTTAAGGTGGAAGGATGTTTATGGTTTAGGAGAAGAATGGGGATGCAAGCAAAGAGAGGGAGGTTGGTGGAGGGCAGACAAATACAGAAAAATATGAATAGACAACAGCCGAACCGGTATTAAAACGAGAAGGGAGTCGGTTAAAAAAAAAAAATTTTAAGAAGGAAACGGTGAATTATTTTAAAAAAAAAATAAAAATAAAAAATATTAAACAACAAAAAATAAAAATTAAAAAAAAAAATTAAAACAAATAACAAAAATGCATCAATAGAAAGATAAAGAATTACAACCTGTCTTGTTCATTTTTATGAAATTTTCATAACCTTCTTAAAGGAGGTGGGTAAGCACCGACAGTGCTTGATGTTAGTTTTTCGACCCCTTTCCTCTTTCCTTTACGGGTCTTTCGGGTGCCGTTTGAGATCAGATAAACTGTGCTAATTTGTGCTAATTTACCATAACTTGTCATAATTCTTGTCTCTTAGTATGGCTTTTTTGTCTGTTTCTCCTGCAAAACATCTCGCAGCCTTAGTGTTCTTGTTTCATTGCAATAAATATTCTCTATATCGCGATCTTTTTGTCTACTTCCATTACCATGGCATGAAGATCATGCGATTCTCAGAAATGGCCTGTTTGGGTCAACTAGGCAAAGCCCTTTGCCAACGGCTGGTCTACCAGCACATGTTTATAGTTAGCAGACCAAGCATGGGTTCTAGACTCTCAAATTCGCGGCCCCCTTTAATCTTAACGCGAAAACTGTAAATGCAGGTTTTCTAGACCAGCAAATGATGGTGACAGTATATCCTAAATATCGAAAGCATTGACTGAAAACTCTTTTATTTTTTTTTTATATACTAAAGATCACCATATCATTGGGTACTGATGTAAGTCAAAAGTTCGGCTACCGAGATCGCCATGTTGAAGCACTGGTACCTTAATTTCGCTGGTTTCATCCTTGTTTTAGTTCTAAATTTTTCAGATAGTGATTTTTCTATTTAGCTGGGGTTTATGTCACCCTGAAATTTTATCCCCACTTAATATAATTTAAGACAGTTTATGAATTGATCTAGTGAAATGGATAGATGGATAGATGGATAGAAAATCGGTTTATTGTCTTAATATATAGGCATTACATAACAAAATATTCTGGTAGAATCTCTGTACTTTTTAGGGGTATTTTTATCGAATCCTTTGCTGGTAAAATGCAAAAAAAAAACAAGAGTACAGACTGACAAGACAAGAGGTTTTACTACGTTTCACTGTCGACTAGAAATAAAAACGAATAAGTGGCATGCAAAGGGCTCTTAACCTTTAAAACTCAGAAATCATTAGCAAGTAAATAGAATGCATAGTATTGGCAGTTAGACCATATTAGTCGCTCTCATCAACAATTGAGATTTCTTAATCAAATTTCCTCATATTAGAGCTCATCCACCTAATAATTAGGCAAGGAGCTCTGATGTCTTGGTTGTCAAAGATCGTCCTTGACGCGTACAAGCCTGCTCAAGTCTTGCACTGATAGAATTACCAGCTAAACCATGAAATACATGCAGTTGATAATTCCATGGCCAACTGCATGTATTTCTGCTTTCATTTGCCAAACGGGCATCTCCATCTTGGATTTTAGAGCTTTTTGCCCTGATCTTTTTTGGACTTGGGTCTCTGCAGTTCACCTCAATCTTTTTATTGAGTCAGTCTCCATCGGATTAGGCACGCACCACACGTACCACCCTGCAGTGAACCGTTTGATGGTAGATCTCAGATTTTGATCTTCAGACCTGTCCAAAGCACAAATAGAATATCTATGCACCAATGTGAATAGAGCTACTCTAATGAATCACATATCACATGACAACTAAGACACTTCATAACGTGGCCTGGAAGTTTTATTCAGTGGTTTTGTTTAGAGCGCTTGTTTGTGTCCATTGGATTTTTGGGTGCTACTAGAAGTTTTGGCCTGAACTTTTGATCTTTGAGCTAAGAGAAGGATTTATGATAAATTGATCATTCATTATACTCGTCCCATATTTGGCAATCTCAAACACACAAAGGTTTTGGCTCAGAGATTTAAATTGTCAGACTATTTCTCTTTTTTGTTTTAAGAAAATAGTGATTGCATTTTTTTAGTCTTAGCCAAAGTTTTAATGTTCGTTTACATAAACAAACTAATATTTAGATTAGAACATTTCATCTTAGGACAGGCTTAGCTTGAAGCACAGCTTGATTATATGTCGTTCCTGATTATAGCGTAATCTCAATTCCGCACATGGTTATAAACTCAATTGTGTTAACTAGCAGATAAGTTAATCTTAACAGCTACAGACTCAAACGATTTCTAGCTTCTAGCAGAAACACATGATCGTGCTTTCTTTGGTTGAACATAATTTAAAATAATCGTAGGGATGCATGAAAAAAAGTGGCTGGACATGTATGGTAGGTTTTAATGATATTTCTATACGTCCCGGTATCGTTTAAAAAATCGTTTCTGTAAAATGTTGTGCAAAATAAATGGGTACAGAAATGCTGGTTTATGGCATTACCATCTGAAAGTCATATTACAAAACATAAAGACATCTAATATAAGCAATGGAAACACTTGATTGTTTAAAACTGTCTTATTTAGCCAGAGTTGACTTGCTTGTTTCATATCTAGCCGGTAAATAACAACCATTCAACACAATAAAATATTTTTGTGCAAAGAATAATCTTTATTTTCAGAAACAAGTATCTTCCTTGTGATACAGAGACACACATGGAACATGTATTACAAGTTTTAGTTCTCTATGACACTCATTTCCTCATAAATGTGTATCATAAGATTTTTTTTTTGGAATACATGGATTAGAGTATCGATATGGGTAAATTATAACCTGCATTGTTGTATGTTCAATGTGCATCAGAATGTTTCAACAAACCAAAAAAATAATTAGTGAGTAAAAAAGTAGGGCCCAACCGGGAATTGAACCCGGGACCTCTCGCAATCGTGCTTAGAGAACCCTAAGCGAGAATTATACCACTAAACCATCGGGCCTACTTTGATTTGTAAAGTTTTACAGTGTTATAGGACATTATTGAAAAATCCAATTCTTACTTTCTGCCTAATTAGGCAACACCCTTACCCTACTTAGATTTTCAAGACCGATCTGATGTAAGGGCAATAAATTGATTGACCATCTATCGATCCATTGTTTACTTTCATTTTAGTCATATAAGCTCTAATTATTAGCGAAATCAACAGACTTTTTGTAATCAGACTTCCCATTTTATTCATAACAAACTCCAAACATGAGGACAGGCTCTTATATTATTCTATTATTATGACCACAGGTCTTTGTATTCAACTCTCAAGATAGAAAATTAGTTTATTGTCCTTACATCAAATAGTTTCAAGTAAAGTATATAACAAAATAACATATATAGAAGACATGTGATTTCCAAGGCATTTGTTTCTATGAGACTGTCAAGGTAGTGGTCTCAGCGCGTGCTATTCAACACTCAAGGCCCAGGGATTATGTCACGAGTTGTTTGTATTTTTAAACATGACTCGACCAACCCAAGACCAAAGAAGCAGCGCGTGGTGGGGGACCCCTTCCGGCCAGACCACCCCACGTAATATCATAATGTGGATTGTTGTTATTGTTTTTCGTGGCAAAGATACTGCTCAATTGCAGTGTCCTCGGATTCAAGGACCACCACCGCCACTAGTTCTACAGAAAAGAAAGAAAGAAAGAAAGAAAGAAAGAAAGAAAAGCCAGATCACAGCACTACTCGTGGCTATAGAGGTTATATTAAAAATTCATTATCATTATTAATAAATAAAAAGAAAACAAGGAAACAAAAACAAAATGCATGGGTAGGTGAGGTCGCCAGGACAATGGGTGATCCAGCTAGCAGGGGTAGCCATCAACAATAGAACAAAATTCTAATGAATACCAGTTACGCGTTTTGCTTTTGGGCAGTGACAAGACGGTCAATTCCAAGGCTTGCAACTTCAGCAGGCGGGGGCGTGATGCTTTTATCAATGCCAGCACTGTCAGCACTCTCGCTATCGCGTCTGCTGCGGCGACCGCCGCGCCGAGCAGTAGTGGCTGCGCCCTTGGGGGGAGAATTCTGGCGACGCGCGTAGCGACCATGCTGCGAGGACTTTGCCTGTGACTGCTGCGACTGCTTGTTGATACGCGCGTAGAAACACTTGCGGTAAAGTCGCTGGCCCACGTCAGTGTCCGCAGTTATGGCGGAGGACGAGGTGGCGGAAAAGGGCGACTTGTCTGAGGAAACAGAGGTTGAACGGCTTGTATTGGAATTCATTTTGATCTGGGAGAGGGAAGAGTGTGTGTATACTGGGAGTAGAAGGTTGTTGGTTGGCAGTGCAAAAACGAGGTGTAGGAAGATAGTAGTGAAATGTGATCTTGCTAATTGCAAATGTAAGAAATCTCGAGAAGAGCAGTGAAGTTAGAAGAAGAAGATGTACTTGGTAAGAAAAACAAAGAGGAGATGGTTTGAGAAAAATGGTGGATTTTAATGTTCGTCGTTAATTCTGTTTTTGGGTTTAAAGTGGGCACTCACCGCCCTTTTTTGGAAGCCATTTCGAATGATGTGTCCCTTGTTTCAAACCAAGATAAACACACACACATACAATTGAACTAATGAGGGTTTTCATAATTTCGACAATTTTGACTGTCTTGTTTACAATGTTTGAGTTCACAAAGTTATGCACTTTTTTGTTTGCATAACCGTACAGATTTATCCGATAAGCAAATTAATTAATAGTATGGCATAGTATGTAATACGATATAAATAAGGAAAAAGTCACATGCGCGTTGTCTATTCAGATACAACTTCATTGGGGTTGGGCATCAATCTCACGTACGTGTTAAAACTGGCGGTATCAATGGCCTTTCTGCGGCCCTCAAGGTACTCCATCATTTCACTATACGTCTGCGGCATAACTCTGTAAAATTTGGGCTTGACATCTTCGGTGTTACCGGGGATTAACGACTTCTCGGCGTTGGCGGCAACAAAATACGAGTATGTGAACTGGCCAGTGTTTTGAGTTGTACCGTGCTTCAGATCGCGCACTGTCGAGTCAACACGCACCTGAATCAGAGTACCAGGAATAGAGTTCTGGTTGAAGTCATATTTACGCTCATTTTGTTTTTCGCCAGCCTCAGGGTTCAGCTTGCGATTAATGAACTCAGTGTAAACAACCGTCGCATTCAGGTACAAAACAGAGCCAACGGGGACAGGGTTGCGAAACGTAGTCGAGTCTAATGAGACAAAACGGGGAATATTGTGAGAGAACGCAGCAGCACATGAGTACGCGAGCTCAAAGGTCTGACGAAGCAAGTAGCCACCAAAGATCATGTAAGAATGACGGTTTCTGTATTGCGGCTGCATCATAGACGTCGAAAAGATACGGGTCTCTTGCATTAATTGTACCGAAACCTTATCAGTGGGATTCTCGGCGGGCAGGATCTCGCTTGCAGAAGTGACATCTGCGAAGGAAGAGGCCTTATCGGGATCAAGACGCTGTTGAAGCCACATCTTGTGCACAAGATTCGACTCCTCCTCCGATGGTGGAGTATGAATCAGGGCAGTTTTCATAGCCTCTTCACGCTTGTGTTTGTTGTACTGTTCCGCACGAACAAAGTCTGCACGTTCTTGGTCTGTGGTTGGGATAAGCTTGTTGATTGCAAATGACTTTTTGGTCTCAGGGTTTCTAGCAACAAAGGTGAAGTTGGCAGTAAGGAAGATATCCTCCTCCTTAATGTCTTCCTTGGTGAGCTTGGAGTCAACGGTGAGATCTCTGTTGTTAGTAGCAGCCTTGATAGTGATTTCCATTGACGAACGGCCAGTCCAGGTAACATTACCGGAGAGTGTGACATTGAGGTTGGCAATTGAATCGAGGCGCTTCTTCATGTAGATGCGGTCAACAGACGCTGTCACAATGACAGGCTGGGCGGGGTTACAGTGCTTGTAAGCAATGACTCCAGCCAGGGCGTCCAGATCCTGAAAGATCTGGCCAATACGGAGGCGGCCATATGCATTGATGTATGCATCGAGGAACCATTCGTCAGACTTGAACGGCAAAATCACGTAGGAAAATGAGTCCTTTGGAGAACGTTCAGCAACATCAAGCGTGCCAACCTTGGTGTATGAATAAGACTCAAGAGGCAAATCATGAGGCGAAAGCTTGCCAGATTCAAGTTCGGCCTTGTGCTTGTTGATCCATTCGACCTTTTGCTTCTCGCGCGCACGCAGCGCGGTCAGCCAGGTGGTGTTGCGCCGCATGGGTGAAATAACAGATTGTGTGGCTAGAGGAGTGAAAACATGCTCCTTGGATGCATTCTTGATGATACTCGACGAGGCGAATCCACGCAGAGATTGTGATTGCCTTGCAATAAAGCGAGAAGATTTGTAGTAATTGAGCATAGTAGCAGGTATGATGAGGGGAGTGAACGATGTAGCGTTTGAGCAGAAGGCAAAAGGCTGGGAGTGAATATTTATATAAGCGTCAATGTTTGTTTGTTTCGGCCGAGGAAGAATTTGGGAGACTGTTGGGTCTATGGAAGTAAGGATCCGATTAGGGCTTGCGGTTTTTCTTTAGGTATTATAACAACAATCGTTTTCAAAGTGCCAAAAATAAATAGATAACTAAATGAAATGGAAAAAAAAAATACCGAGATATCAACGATCTTTGACCGATCTTGATCAAGAGCATTTTTCCGTCCGATTTTTAGGCTGAAAGGGCTAGGTTCGGGATAAGACGGACCATGTAATTAAAGTTGCATCAAGGACAAATGCCGGAGATGATGAAAGATGCTGTTGAACTATTACCCACGAAAAAGCGCAGGATCAAAGAGAGTTAGTTATGACCCCTCGATGGCTTCTCGACTTGGATAAAGAAATAGTCATTGAGCACGAGGATCAGTAGAATTAATAAAAGAATAAAATAGGCCTCCAGGGGGTAGATGTAGAAACGAAAACATTCCAGTAACCCGGGCTCCCAAGTTTCTACAATTGTAAAGCAACCCGGCTTGATGTCGAAGATTTCTACGTTAAGAACCTTTTTTTTTTTACCAGTTCTCGATATTAGTTCCGAGTAACGATAGCTGGCAAAGACCTTCAAACGTTGAGAACTTCAGACATTTTTGTCTGGACCCTGAAATCTGCAGAAATATGTGACCAGAAAACTTGGGAGATATTATCTATGCCTTTCTACCCACCCATCCCGTAACTGCTAGCCACACCAAACCCGCGAATTTGATCAAATTCTCGCTACATGCGCATTTTATCAACGTATTGTCGTAGGGTCTAAGAAAAATACCGCGCTGTTCTCTCGGGCTGCTCTTGCTGCATCAATTGAAGCCTCAGTTTCCTCTTGAGCTAGTTGTGGTGGCTCACAACCATATCTCTTATACTCTTTTACCAACCTTTTTTCTTTGGCTGCATCTGTTTTGGCCTTCCTGGTCACAATTGAGCGATTTGTATTACATATGGTTAACATACCAGCGTATCCAACCTCTTTGATCTGCCTCACAGCCTTAGGACGGTTAATATGTGATTGTGCGGCCCTAGTCCGCTTGATCGTCTCGTTGACCATACCTAATATATAACGATCCAATTATTATGGAGGATACACTCAAGATTTTGCTGGAGCTTCAATATACGGATTTCTACTTGTTTCGATACCTTTGCCTGGTTCCTCTGAAGGGCTTCGGTCGATTTCGGAGATGAATTCTCGACGCTAGACGATAAGAGGTTGGCTCCCGGTGATGGTGTGCGGGGCCGTAGTAACAAAGATCAGGTGCAGGGAGAACGGGTATATTATTCCATTCCCCATTAGATAGCTTACTTAGGACCTTACTACCATCAACTGGACAAATACTGTGTGATTTGAAAGATTCACGAATAATTCGCTGGTTAGAGGCCTTCGAATGTACGGGTCTGATCACCCGTAGAAATTCAGCCTTACCGCTCGGCTTTCCCGCCCAGTAAGAGACCTAATTATTCAGGCCGCGGAAGGGCTGTTTATAGCTCAGAAATAGCTTGTCATAAAATGGCTGGCAAAAAATTGTGACCAATGGGCTAAAAATTCTAAGGATAAAAATATTGTGGTCTTTGCATTTTTGTAACAATTAGAGGGTAAGGTGCGTGTCGTGGCAATCGAAGATTAGTATATGCTTTTTCGCCCCTATTGGTACGCTTGTGGGTAGCAGTAGCCTTGATAAACCTAGCAAACCGCTGGTTGGCTAATATATCAAACACCCAGTCATTTGGCGGGGTTCCAACCATGGCACTTGGTGATAGACTTTCGCCATAGTCGAATCAGCACTCAGGTGTTTTTAAATATGACCCCATCTGCCACCCATCGGCAACAATACACTCAAGCGCAGTAATGTTTTTCGCTTGTCTCGGTCTCAGCAAGATTAAAACAAGATCTCTTGCGATCCCTCCTACCAACAACATTCTCGTTTTTGTCCCTCGCGTGGCCGAAAGCCGCACGCATCAAAGTTATATACCAGCCGTGCAGGCACATCTTCAAACAGGTTCTTTTTAGCAGACCATACCAGTGGACCTACATCATTTGCCCAAATTCGCTTAGGTTCCTTTTTACGCTGCTTTATTGGACCGAGCTTTAGGTCTGGTGGGGCACGCTTAATAAAATAATATATCCGCATTTTGCTAACGGGCTGGTTAAGTTTCCCAGTGCGCGCGAGCAAGCGATATTCCCATGCCCCTATTAGCTTAAGGGTTGGTACCATACTCCAATTGTTCAATTGAACAACTCAGCGTATTAAAATTATTTCCTGGGTACTACTTAGTGTCTTTTTGACCGGTTTATTTGAAGATCTTGCGGTCAGGCCCTTTTTTTTGACGCGATTGTACAGAGTTAGTTGAAAAACACCATATTTACGCGCAATTTTAGAGATATTCGGGTTTTTCTGCACACTCCACAGCTTCATAAATCTTAATTTGGCAATATTTGGCAATTTCAGGTATGATGGATGGAAAGTGTCTCTACGAAAGAGGTGGTTATGGGTGTTTTAATTAAATTAGACGTTTTTGGTGCCGTTGGCATTTACGGTGTGGGTTGGCAGAAAGCCACAGATAGTATTTAGTACATCGTGGTATTAAAATCAAGCACAAATTCATGTACAGAGTCACATGTTTCCCTTAGCACATGGAGATATTCATGGAAAATTAGGTGCCATCTAACATCTGAACTTATCGCGCGCGCTGACACCGCTACCTTGACAGTCTCATAGAGACAAATGTTTTTGAAATTTCATGTCTTCTTTGTATGCCATTTTGTTTTGTAAATTTGTTTGTAACCATTTGATGTAAGGACGATAAACTGATTATCTATCTATCTATGTACAGAGTCTTAGGCATAAGAGATATTTATGATAACAGTAAAGAAAAATTTTAATTTCAAGTTGATAATGAGTGTGAAAAAAAAACTCTAGAATTTGGCGACGGTGTAATCAAAGGTATTAGCGGCCGAATGCAATTGTTGCCGTAAGACTACTAGTCTCATGGCCAGTAACTATGCGGTTAGACGCAGCCAGTGACACGGTTCATACAATAAGTTGATATCCAAAGTGTTACTAAATTGAAATGTATTCCGTAGCCACATTGAAACTTGGAAATGAGCCAGGCTTTTGGCATCCGGAGGGTGCTGAAACCTTGATGTTTCTAGACATTTGTGATGCCTGTGGGTTGCGACGGCAAGCGATGGGCCAGCTGCATTGCACGGCAGCAACCATCCGCTGTCAAAGTGCAAAAAATTTCCCCCAGCATTGTAGGCACCAAATGAGACTTATTTTTAAAAGTGGAAAACCTTTGCATTTGTATACACTACAATCAAGCCGGCGGTGAAAAAACTTGTAAAAACAAAAAACCAGAATGGGCGTCGGTCAAGAGTTAGATCGTAAGACTTTTTTTTTTCTTCTTGGTTAACCTGCGGCCTACCGTATACCATGAAAGTAATTTTAATCTGCTGATAGTTGGTGCTAAAATGTTGAGCTTTAAGCGATCAGAGTACTTGTCGTGTGTTAATTCTAGACAACTATACCTGACACGTTGTGACTCAGCCCAAATAGCAACTTCCAACTACTAAAGACTCTTCTCTATGCCATTGTTATTTATTTATTTATTTATTGAAATTGCAAGATACATAATATAATGCAGTACATTATTATTAACGATACATGTATGAGAAGTTCAGTATCCTTTCTAGAGAAAGGCTGCACAAGTTCTGAGTATTATAGCTCTAAGAAAAAAAAAAAGCTTAGTCCAGTGTCTAACTAGGGATTGGTGCCAACACCAGAAGACAGTTGATCATAAAATCTTTTTATTCTATGAGTTGGAGAGACCAAAAAAAGAAAAAAGAAAGAAAAAAAAAGTAATCCAAAAAAGAGATGAAATCATGAACGCATACAGAAAGCCACAATGGACCATTATATTCCGGTTCCTCCTCCAACCTTTTTGTTTATTGTTATTTTATTGAGTTTCAACAACCGCCAGTAGAAATTCTGCAGTCTGAAAGCAGAATAAAACGTTAAAACTAGTATCCAGGCCGCCAGCACACTTTTCAGTCGGGGTTTGAAGTGTTTTCTTGGGTTTTTTTTTAAATTTCTTTTTGGGGGGGGGGTTTTTTTTTGGTGTCAACAAGTTTGGCAGCTATCATGGCTCTGACAGTAGATCAATCCAATATGCGGATTCAGAGAGCTGCCCGCCGCCGCCATAATAGTTTTTATTTTTTTGATGAATATATTTAAACTATTTCAGTGGTTCCATGGCCACGGAGAAATTTCTTGGTTTACAAAGACGAGCTCTACTAGATACCAACTACTTAGCGGTCATAGCATACGTTTGGCGCACCAGCAGCTGGAGCCGAGATTTCCGAATACGAACTTACTCAGAAAGAAAAGCATTCTGTTCTACAGTTGAAAAAAGGTGAGGCAAATCATGATTAAAAATACATCACCAACTGTCTCAAGCCGGGGACGTGCAGGAAGTAAGTTGTGATACTGAGGACGCGTTGTTGGGTACAGATGCAAGTCAGTGGCCCTAAACCCCCTTGTGGACTTTAAACTTGCAGGCTTGCTCATGGGAAGATATGATATAGTTGAGCTGATTAGGGACGATAAAATATTAGGTCTATCACGTTTTTTTTTTCTACCAGAGAAATGCCAATACCAATAACTTCATGAGGGTATGTTTGTAGTAGTTCTGGGATAAATCACTAACGTATGTACGCTTTCTATGGAGCTAAAACTATTGCGATATATGGACAGAATAGGATCATGATGATGACTTCCTTGACCTAGAGGCTGTTAGTTCAATTGGTAAAATCTTCTACGTGACTTGATTCAAATCATGCATGCTAGTATCTTGATTTTCCCTAATGGTTCAAAGTGTGCAAACCATCAATAACTTGAAAATAATTTTTTAATAGTAATTTTTTTTTTCTGTTGATATCGTTAGAAAAGCTATTGTTTTATTTTTATTTTTTAAACAACGTGAAATCAAAGCATCAAATTGTGCCATTATGCATTCTTATAATTCTGAACCAGCTCGCAGTGTACTGATGACGATCATTACAAAAAAGAACAGTATCAACTCTCAAAACCACACAATCGTTATCGTTTTCATGTGGTTGTTTTTACGTGAGTTTCACGGTTATCCTCCTCCTTGTTGGCATGTCTTATATTCCGCTGGTGCATGCCCCAGATTTCAGAGCCAACAGTAAAAACCCTCCCAATGTATGCAAAAGCGCCATGAACCAAAGCAAAACTCCTTGTTTTAGTAATGCGGTAAATCCGGTTTTGCAATTTCCCTGTATTTGGCAATAATGTCTCGTTTAAGACATTAAATCCCCAGGCACGCCTGTTGTTGACCCAGACCCAAGCAAGCTTAGCACCGGGTTTGCTGCTCTTTTTTTGGCCAATAAAGCACTGCCATTGAGATTGGATTTCACGTGATATGACATAAACATTTTTCCATTGTGCCTATGAAAAAAATAAAAAAAAACAGTCAAATTTTAAACTTTTTCTTCTCATTTGAACCGGGTCAAAGCAGCCCTAACCCCACTTGTTTTCAGATGATTTGTCATCGCATGTGTGAACTACACAGGACAACAATAAACCAATGAAAAAAGAAAAGTTAAACTTTTTTTTTTTTTTGGCTTTTTCCTTAATTGAAATGGGCCTTCTTTCGGAGCAAAATTTTTGCTGAGTCTTTTTGCACCTGAAAAAAAAATCCCAAAAAGTCAGTGTTGCTGATATTATATAAATATTATTCCATTTCTTCTCATTTGTCAAACTTTTTTTTTTTTTTTACTACTTTCTCCCTTCACCGTTATTCACCCTCGACACCCCCGTTTACCGTGATACCATGTCTCGCTTGAACGTTTCTCAGTTTATTGACAGTCTCAACTCGCTTGAGGATACCTTCGAGGAGTCTTATGATCTCCAGAACTCGTCAGCTCCTCTCCCACATACAATTCCGACTGCCCCGACGCATCAGGATGAAGACCTTTCCATCTTTGCCAACACCCATTTCTTTGATTTTGATATGGGCTGCGCGACCGACATTGCCGTCAACGTTGACGACCTGCTTATGCAGCAAGAAAAGCAGCTTCAGGCTGCCAACGACAGACAGGAAGTTAACTCTGTCATGAACAACAACAACACAAGCAATCCCTCACCCAGCAACTCATCAGTGTCCCCAACAGATTTTTCAAATCTGGGCCTGTATTTCAACCCACTAGAAAACCTGCAGCAATTCTCGCTTGCCAACGAGCTCCTTCCCACTGTCAACAACTTTGTTGAAGAGAGCAACGTTTCACCCACGAATAATGTCACTCCTCTACCTGCATCTACCATCCCCAACCCTCCCGCTACTACATTGAAGAGAAAGGCCAAGAGCGAAGCTTCGCCTCCGGCCCCAGTCATGTCTACTGCTGCGATTACCGCGGCGGCAGCTTCCAAGAAACGTAAGATGAGTAGTGTTGCGGCGACTCCCATTGACGGTGAGGCTGACCTCGACGATGATTCGCGCGTTGCATCTGAAGAGGACAAGCGCCGGAGAAATACGGCTGCATCTGCGCGCTTCAGAATCAAGAAGAAGATGCGCGAGCAGCAGATGGTGCGTACTGCAAAGGAGCTCCAAGAAAAGGTTGAGTCGCTGGAAACCAAGATTGTGCAGTTGGAGATGGAGAATCAGTGGTTAAAGGACCTGGTGGTGGCAAAGAACGACGCCCGCGACACGTCTGACATTCTGAGTCTGCGGAATCGTGTGCTAGGAAAGTCCGACTAGGCATCTCCCCAGGCGTCTAGCCCACAAACCTTTTAATGACTGATGATTTTTCCATTTTTGTTTTTATTTCTACATATACATATCTTTTTCATTTTTTTTTATATTTATGTTGACAGTTAATATCAATAGCCAGCAAGCTTGGCCTTGACACCGAAATGCAAGGGACGAGATTCCAAGTTTGACGTAGTTGCTGCGTCAACATGTGGTTGGTTTCAAAGAGTATAAATCCATTTCTCTGCCCAAAGGCATGGATACACGTTGGGCTGGCAGCGGAGCTTTGAGTAACTCCGTTTAATTATTATCAGTATTATTATTGATATTATTGATATTAATTTTTTTTTCCTACGTTATTTTGGTGCTAAAGAGAATAGACAGTTAATGCCGTTTTTATTAACTTTTTTTTTTTTTTGGCCTGTTTGGGGCTGTGGTTTTATTTTAGCCGCCATTATTATTTTGGCTTTTTTCTGCGTCATCCTCCGGAATCGCTCTTGTTATGTCAACTAGAATTTGGGCGAGGTTCGCCAGACCCACACAATTTGGGAGGTTTCAACTTTGACTGAACGAAGCCAATTCTTTATTTCTGTATTGATTCATGTGTTAAGTGCTGGCGTTGACGTCGAACCAAGCTGATCTATAGTTCACATACTTGTTGTTAGCGTTGGTGCTGACTCTTTCCCCCCCAAAGCGCCGATAATCGGAATAAAAACGCCCAAATTGGGTGCTGTTAGTGCACTTGCTGCCGTCTTTTTTTTTTTTTAAATTCTTTGTTCACAGTAATTGTGTCCTCATGGTCCAGGTGGTTTAAATTAACTTCAATGACGTTGAATCCATAGAGCTTCTACAAGATAAAATGAATAAATAAATAAATAAATAGAAATGAATTGGTAAAGCAAATTACGAAGATCGCATGCGCCCATTTTGGCAAGGACCCAGGTGCTGGCAGATCAGGTTTCACTTGGCTGGTGATGGCTCTTGGCCAAGGTGCGTCGGTTGACGAATCCGACGGATACGATGAGACCTAATCCGGCCTAGTATGCTTTGTGCGTTGTACACATGCGCTCGTTCTCTTGCAGGGGCGACCTCTGCCAGGACAAGTGCCAGAAACGAGCCTCTTTGGGCTGTTCGGAGTTGGCCTTTCTTCTTCTTCTTACTGCCCATAGGCCTAGCACCGATAGATTCAGAGCAATGTGGGTTTTTGTCAGCAACGCATCAGTTATTATTTATTAAAAGCACAATCAAACTACGCATATCTTTTTTTTTTTTTTTTTTTTTTTTTTTTTTTTTTGTTATTTTTTTTTTTTTTTTTTTTT
>Ga0160505_100629_pt1 | contig 19172 bp, 5 predicted proteins | sample DIDeMG_FD_108225 | JGI IMG/M metagenome (GOLD analysis project Ga0160505, IMG submission 108225) | Enriched chicken feces microbial communities from UW Madison campus, WI, USA - DID2874_E49_Stillage MG | ecosystem: Host-associated > Birds > Digestive system > Large intestine > Fecal ... | reverse complement strand
TTGAGGATATAGGGGAGGACATGAAAGCGAAATCAAAGAAATGATGATGAAGAGGATGGAGGGAAAAGAAGGGTAGTTGATGGAAGGGTTTCAAATATAATTTTTTATTTTTTTTTATTTTTTTTCTTTTTTTTTTTTTTTTTTTTTTTTTTTTTTTTTTTTTTTTTTTGGCCTGTTTTCAACTCCTCTCATTAGTCCTTTTATTATTATTATTATTATTATTATTATTATTATTATTATTATTACTATTACTATTACTATTACTATTATTTCACTTTTTTTTTTCCTTCTTTGTTGACTCTCTCTTCTTATTCTAAGCTTCCTGACCTGACATTTCTTTCAATCGCTCTCATTTCTAACTCTTTCTATCTGACAGAAACAACCAGTTTATGATGTATCCTAGCTCAATTCCTTTGTCGTCGTCAAAGTTACCACAACAAGAGAATGGTCATCTTCCAGCCTCCATAAGCCCAGAAAAACACCAACTTCCTAAGCATAGGCAGCCGCTTGTTGATCGCACTGCTCATTCAAAGCCTGAAACACTAATTCAATCTTCCTCGCATCAAAATCAGAGTTCTGAATCATCACAAAATAATCATCAGCATCAAAAGCATCATCAGCACCAGCACCAATCCTTCCAGCATGACATCTCTTCAAGCCATCTCTACCCTACAATGAACAACCCAGCCTACAAGAACTCGCCACTCCAGCATCTTGGGCAAGTCAGTAGCTACAACGCTCCTATAAAGCATCAGCAAGAGTTTTCTCAGCAGCGCAATATGCCTGATCCCGTTCGAAACAACAAATTTCAGCAGCAGCTACGGCATTCACCTCAACACCAGCCCAGCCACGATCTTTCTATTGACGCAAGTCTCCAAAAAGCATCATTTGCATTTGATCCCACCACGTTCGATCCAACTAAGTTTCCTTCCATTCAGCGCAACAAAAAGAACCCAGCAGCACGATCGTCTGTTCAATTTGGTGATATCTCTCCTCGAAATACTGATACAAGCTCTCTGACTTCCATTGAAACTCCTGCAAGTTTGAATGCAAAATCAAGAAATCGATATTCAACTGGATATATTTCAAAGCCAATTCGCGTCAAAGGCAACTTTTCACCTGAGCCAAATTCCAATGCAAACGATGAGATTCCTCCAGTACCTCCGTTGCCTGAAGATGTCTACCTTGGTAAGCATTCATTTAGCACTAAGCAAAGTCATCATTATCCATCTGGAAATAGAGTGAGTATGGTGCTTCCCACTGCATCAGACAAACCAAAGAACCCCCCACGCAAGTTACCACCACTGGATCTCCGGTCTTTAGATAACACCACCAACAACCCCAAGAGTGAACTTCATCCCTCCACTCATAAAGAAGTTTCTCCTCAGTCACCTAGCTCTGCATCCAACGGTCTGCCGCGCTCGCCCACTTCTGTGAAAAAGACTCTTCCTCATTCTCCTGTTTCTAGTGCCGGTTTAGGTTCTAGTTCAAACTCAAGTACACTACCCTCACTTTTACCTACTCAGAGCAAGCGGGTTTCTCCACCTTCTCAGGTCGGTAACGGATTGAAATCTGAAGAGTTTATTCTCACCAACGACTTCCCTTCGCCAGATCCAGTCAAAAAGACTCAACTATCCATTTCTCCCTCGCCGCCTAAAACACAACCAAATTTGCCATACAAATCCATTGCCTCAAGAAAATCAACTGGATCATTCCATGTACCTCAAACACCGCGTGTTAGCAGTGGTAGCATGCTAGATACTCTTCCTCCGGAATTACAATCCTGGTCTGTGCAAAACACGAATGAAACTGTTTCCACTGACCTAGAGTTGCCTCCAGTTCCGAAGCCGGCAAGGTTTAGAAGAAATTCTGCAACTAAAACCGATCCTGCTCTCAAGGCTGAAACATGTAGTACAAGTTCTACTCCTAATGGCAATCCTTCTAGACTCTCAAAGGTCTCTATTGCATCTCAGAAAGAAAGTTACCCTAGCTTACCTCCACAATCTAATCCTCTCGAATTTCCACCTTTTGATATCAAGTCACATTCACCTCGCGCTAGACAGCCATCTATTGGTAGCGCCATTTCTACCGACACTAATGAAAAAAGACCGACATCATACCAGGCTCCAAAATCAAGGGAGGGCTATTCTGAAATGTCGCCTCCTAATTTTTCTAACAGATCAAGGAAAAACTCATCCACACAGGATTCTTCAGATCAACCTAGCGTTCCAGTATTACCACCGAATCTTCAGGCATCATCATTAATTTCTCAGTCTCCCAGGTTGGCTTCTCCAGGAACTATCAAGTCTCAGGCAAGAGCTGATATTGGCTCAAGTGCTAGTGCTTCTTCGTCACCTGCTTTGGAAACCAAACAACTGTCATCTCCAAGAAGGCTAAATTTCAGCTCTTTGGCCAAGTCTCCCTATAGACCTGTGTATCGGCCTTCACAAATTTACCCCCAGTCCAACAAAAAGGCCCCTCCTCCACCTGAAGATGATACATCTGACAAGTCTAATTTGCTCAAGATTCGTTCTAAGTCAACTGTTGCGAAGCAGTGGACTTCAATCAGTACCAGTCTAAACTCATCTTCAGCAAAGCGCCTACTCCTGTCCCCTTTTTCTTCAGAGTACAGAAAAGCCACGCAGAAGGAGAAATCAGGTGTTCTCAACCAGGAGCCTATTTTAAAAACTATACCTCCTTTACCTAAGCGTGTCGATATATCACCTGGTAAGGAGATTGAGGATCGCACGGAGGAAGAAAAGGAAATTCAGAACATTATGAAACATCTTGTGAAGACACTCCCTGATGAGGATCGCATGACCAAACGTTACGAAGAAGCAAAACAGAATGGTCTTATTAAGGATGCAATGACTCCCTCGCTTGCCGCACGTTCTCATAGGTTGAATATCTATGAGCGTGGAGAGATTTTAGATTACAGAAATGTTTACTTTTGCGGTAAACCTGGCATCAAAAAGATAAGCGGGGATATCCGTCATGCCATTAACAACTATGGCTTTGACGACAGTAATGGTGATTATCATGTTGTTCCTGGCGACCATATTGCTTACCGTTATGAAATTCTTGGTGTTCTTGGTAAAGGAAGCTTTGGAAAAGTTCTCAAATGTGTCGACCACAAAACTGGAAAACTTGTTGCGGTTAAGCTCATTATCAACCGGAAACGGTTTCACATTCAAGCTCTCGTTGAGGCAGATATTTTGCGTGTGCTATCACAATGGGACCCTCAAAATAAATATCATTTAGTACGATACACCAGTCACTTCAACTTTAGAGAGCATCTTTGTATTTCTACTGAACTGCTTGGAGTCAATCTGTATGAGCTGATTAAGCTTAACAAGTTTAAAGGACTTCCCATGAAGCTTGTTAGACATTTCACCAAACAGCTTTTGGAGGGTCTAAGGTTTCTAGACTACAAGGAGATCATTCATTGCGATTTGAAGCCCGAAAACATTTTGCTTAGTGATCCCAATCGAGGATTAATTAAAATCATTGATTTTGGTTCTTCTTGTTATGAGTCTGAGAAGGTATATACCTACATTCAGTCCCGATTCTATCGGTCTCCCGAAGTTATTCTTGGCATGGTCTACAATCAGCGCATTGACGTGTGGAGTTTAGGCTGCATTGTTGCAGAACTGATTACTGGCCATCCGCTTTTTATGGGTGAGAACGAGCAAGAGCAAATCTCTTGTATCATGGAAATATTTGGCGTGCCTGAGAAGTCTATGATAACCCAATGTAGTAGACGAAAGTTATTTTTTGATTCAGTTGGCACCCCTCGTTCATACACGTCATCCAAAAACGTTACTCGGTATCCCGGAGCTAAGAGCTTGAAGAAGGCTCTCAAAAGCAATAATGATTTGTTAATTGACTTTCTTAGTCAGTGCTTAATCTGGAATCCACGGAACCGTATGGCGCCGTACCAAGGTCTTCGACATGAATTTATTACTGGTGTGCCACTGCATGAACAGAGTCATCCGGCCTCGCGAAAGCCTTCTCATTCGTCAGTTCATTCAAACTACAGCAGCAACATTCCTAGTTATAATGATAACACGATGACATCTACCAAGAGTTTTTCGTCAATAAACAGTTCAGGGTCAAGCAACTCGTCTTATCATCAGCAACCGCAACAGCAGAAACAACGACAAAAACAGCCGCAGCAGAAGCAACAGTCACTGCCACAACCGAGACCCCTTCCTACCATTCCATCTAAAGCCAATAATAGCGGTGTAAGCTCTGATACCAGTAGTACCAACAATACTAGCGATAGCGGAAGCAGTAATAATAGCAGTTCTGTTTCCACTAATAACAGTACACTTCATGAATCTCTTCCGCTAAGCGGCTCGGCCAGGTACCCTCCAAGGTCGCTGCCTCATACATCGCACTACCGACCACAGCAGCCACAGTCCCAGTTTCAAAACTCTCTCTATCAGCAGCAGTCGCAACAACAAAAAATGCACATCTTGAAGCCTTCAAAATCTAGTAATTCATTATCATCAAGCGGGTCTTCAGTGATACACAAGCGCTTTTGAAGGCGAACAAAAAAAGATTGAAAGGAGAGTTTTGTTTCATTTGTTAGTTCACTACATATAATGCACCTGTATCATAGAAATCATTTAGAATTAATGCACTCATGAAAATTGAATCATTTATAGAATTGTCAATTGATATTTTAAATTTCTTGTCTCTAGTCAATTTCAATTTTCATTTTCGTTTTTGTTTTGGGTAAACACAAACAGATAAAATATGTAATTATAAAATGACTTGACCAAGAATACTGTTTAACCACTATGTATAAATGTGATGCATATAGACAGTCGATTTGTTTCGTAGTCATAATTTGTACTCAACAACCTGGACAATCAAGCGAGGCATTATGTTGTTGATCTCCTATTGACGAAGAAACAGGACCGCTTTTGTTTTTCATACACTAAGTACACATTCGTAGATGCGAACCTTATGTGTGCAAAGCGATATCGGCAATCTTTTTCAGCGCTTTCGGAGTCGACCCCGCGTACACTATTATCGCTACACTATTTTATTTTAAGACAGGGACTTTTTCTTTTGATACTGATGACTGTGATCGTAGTTATCTCCTAGTAGGGCAAAACAAGTTAGTCAAACCTAAGAACCTTTTCTCATTGCCATTGGAATTTGCAATTTTCCTGAGTATATAAATGCTGGATAATCCCGTAGTTGGTTGTTGTTTTTGCTATAATCTTATCATCAATTACAATTAATTCCTCCTTTATCCATACATTCCCTCACCAAGTGAAAAAAGATATAATTAATCATGAGTAAAGACAATTGGTCCTCAGACTACATCAAGAATGCTGCATTTGTGCCCAAGCTTGCATCTATTGTTGTTGATGACTTTTTGCAGCCTAAAGCAGACGACACGATTCTAGATGTTGGTTGTGGTGATGGCAAGCTTACGGCAGAGATTGCCAAAATTGTCAAATATGTTCATGGCCTTGACTCCTCGCCCAATCTACTCAAGATTGCACACGAGAAGCACGGTCTTGATGTAACTGTTCAGGACGCGCAGACTCTCACTGCAGCAGAGCTGACCTACCCTACAGGTCAATCCCATTACGACAAAGTTTTCTCCAATGCCGCATTACATTGGATCCTGACCACCAATAAGCCTACACAGGGCAGTACACACGCAGAAAAGGAACAGATTCGTCAAAACTTTTTCAATGAAGTTTACAAGACTCTGCGGGCCGATGGTGGAGTTTTTGCCGCTGAGTTTGGTGGCCTTGGTAATGTGTCCGAAATTCACGCAGCCTTTGTTGCCACACTTATCAGGTATGGTCTCACACCTGCAGAGGCGCATGCCGCGAGCCCGTGGTACTACCCACACGAAGATGTGGTTCGGGGCTATCTTGAGCATGCTGGTTTTACCGTTGAGAAGATTGAGCGTGTGTACCGTTCGACTTTGCTTCCCCACGGTGATGATGGTATGCTCCAATGGCTTGATCTCTTTGGATTTGCCTTTGTTGAGGCGGTCCAAAAAAAAAACCCTAGCGTTACCAAAGATGCAATTCTGAACGATGTCCTGGAAATTCTCAGAGGAGTCAACTATGATCCAAATTCGAACCAGTGGTTTGCAGGCTATGTTCGACTGAGATTCAGAGCCATTAGGGCCTGAGTCAACCGCTTTACATGTAGTGTTTGAATAGGTTTATAAAATGAAATAATAATAATAACCCCCGGTAGTTAACGAATATATAGTCTTAATTTGAAATAATCATTTTTCCAATAATGTTCAAGCCAGGAAGAGCGTTCTATCCATTATTCTATAAAGTCATATAAACTCTGACAGTCTCGTTTCTGAGTTTGAGAAACTACAGTTAGATTAAACTGTTTTTACACATTATTATAAGTATAGTAATAATAAATCCGTTTATTGTCCTAATATCTAAAGTTTCAAAATAAAAGAAACCTAAATAATATAACAAAATATATAAGAAATCATTTATTTCTAGAATTTTTTTCCGCAAGACTGATCAAGCGGTTGTCTAAACAGCTATTTAGAGGGTTTGATATTCAATGGCGCTGAACTCCCCACAAAGTTAGTCTGTGTGTATTACAAGTATAGTACTTATACCTACCCCTGATTGGCAGCGGTCCTGCCAGCTGTTAATTTACAACGAGCAGCTTATCTCTAATCCAGGTATTGATAAAAACTTAATTAGAAATGTGTTGAATCAAAACTGGAAGCAATTAACAATGTATACTCGTTTTTTGGACTTCCTGAGCAGACGAAGAATTAGCCTGGTTATTAATATTAAAGTAACAGAGCTGAGGTGAGTGTATTCTGGTATTTCCTAGCGTTCGGCGATCCTATCACCTCTTTTAATTTATACATCTTTTTTATACAATAATATTAGGGAGGCTGATGATCATGTTGTTGGTTGTATTGATGACATTAATAGCTATAAATACAATATGGACATTGATGATATGAACACTCCAACGTTGAGCAAGGTGTTACATGTCTCTTATGAGTGGAGTTAAGAGTTCCATAAAAAGTTTCACTATGGCGATAAGCTAGGATTCCTGCATATTCACAAATTCAAACGTGGACAGCCTAGAAAAAAAGAAAAAAAAACGAGAACCAAGAAGGGTTACTCTACCAACAGTTGGCATAATCAAACGACAGTCTCAGAAGAGTCTGAAATTGCTAGAAGTGACGCTTGGCTAGGGGTTCAAATTCCAAGAGCACGTAAAAAATGCTACTTCTGAAACTAGTAAAGCCATGAGAATTATATGAAAACTCAGTGGTGTATATAAGAGTATCTTTTGATAAACTATGAAGCAGTTCTACAGTTTGTGTGTGCGACCAATATTTGAATACGCCAGTTTAGTTTGGTACTACAAATTGACAGGTCCGAGTAATCCTGTGTGGGAGCTCACCAACCACAGCAAGCCAGTAGAGGGTGACCTTGAAAGGCTTTTTGCTAGAGTCAAGCAAATCAATGGTATTGTCAATGATAAATATTAGAGCAAGCAGCTACCATGGAAGCATCCAATATATGATCGTGATAAGAAATCTCACAAAACTTTGCGAAAGCTAAAAGGCATTTTGCATGTTGCTTCGCCCGGTAAATGGTAACCATATTATGAAATACCAAGTGAGCTCTGACAATACTATACCTCCACTTAAAGAGAGCTGTATGGAGGAAAGTGCCTCTAATACACTGAAATCTCAGTGAATACCGTGCCTCGTCATATCTTTAGTAACCTGTTGCAGCTTTGTACATGTTATGCCGGTCTGGATTGTTATTTCCAAATAAGATGCATCAACAAGTGAAATCATTAACACAAGTGTGGTCTGCTAAAAAAAAAATCGAGTACGTTCCCGAAGAATGTCCTTTGTATCCTGGAGAGCGAGGCCCCTTGAATAAAGGTTTCCTAGAGCTTGATCCAAGGATTTTTCTTGATACCAAGAAGGGCCTCCGAGCGGTAGCCAAGTTTTAAAATTCATTACCGCAACTTCTTTGCTGATGGTTCACTTGATTAAAGCAGCTTGTTAAGACTTTACTGATTTACAATCTCTAGTGTTGATCTACTGGGTGTTATGGATTGCAGGTTTCTCTTAACAATTGGAATTATTTATGGAGAATTCAGCCCCATCAAACGCTTGAGTTCATAATACGCGCTGGCACCACTATCTCGACAGTCTTATAGGGGCGAATGTTTTGAAATTAGTATCTTTTTTGCATATCATTTTATTTTATAAGTTTGTGTATTACAATTTGATGTAAGAACACCAAACTAATTATCTATCTGCTCGTTTTTGCAAAAAGGTTTTATGGCGTGTCTTTCCAAACATCTGACTCCAACTAAGATCACAACTTCTAGCACATACACCCATACATTAGCAGCCAGAGAGCTGGCTATCATCATGGGCGTTAAAATTACAAGTATTTAAATCCATTAACAAAGACAAGTATCATTTACAGGTGTTTTTCAAGACAATTAGTTGTACTAATGGAATAACGCAGTGTACGCTTTTCTGGTTCTAGTTGGTGAAAGTCAAGTCAGTTTGCTGTTGCCATTGCTAGAGACAACATTAGCAAAAACAGCTTTAAAAAGTGTTTTGAGCAGTGGATTGATGAGGGAAGTAAGAACTTGGACTGATTTTTAGCTTGAGCAATATAACATCAAACGTTGACCTGTATTGCTTCCGTGATTGTGTGGTTCTTAGGTGTTTGATACTTGAAATTTGAAATTTATGACACTATAATGACGCCACCACAAGAAGCTGGCATTTAGAACAATGACAGAGATATTCAAGAGAACGCTACTCGTGAAACTTGGAATATCATAATTATTATTTCCGTAACCCTTTAGGCTTGGTTAATTTCTTTCAATCGGATGTTCTTGTGGGTGTACTATAGATACTGTACACTTTTGTGGGTAGAGAGTATGATGGGTTTTTCAGGGTGCGGCAACTTTCGGTTTTCGAATTTGGAATTTCCCATCGTCATGTTTTTTTTTTTTTTTTTTTTTTGTAAATTTGTGAAAGGATAATTTTTTTAAAAATATTCTTTTTTTTTTTTTTTTTTTTTTTTTTTATTTTTTTTTTTTTTTTTTTTTATTTTTTATTTGTTTTTTTTTTTTTTTTTTTTTTTTTGGGACAAGCTGGGAAAGGACAATGTTTAAAAAAAAAATCACGATATTTTGAAATTTTTTTATTTCAATGAACTCTCTTTAAAATTTTTCTTTTTTTCTTCTTCTTTCCACTCTTTTTTATTTATTGTGTTTTCCCTTTGCATACAATCGAGTCAATCCAACTATTTATTATGACCTCTGCTAAAAGTGTTGAAGAAGTCGAATTGAGTAACAAGCGTAAGCTTGAAGCTGAAGCTGACACTTCGGCTACCAAAATCGCCAAAATCGCCGAAATCAAGCAATCCACTAATGACGTTCACGACAAGTTCTACCCTGGCCTTCTTTCTGAAGATAGCAGAGAGGCTTTGAAAGCTCAAATTGCTGCCAGTGAGCCTTATAAGCATGGTGTCATTCCTAAGCTCATGAACGACGATCTACTTAGAAAGGTCCGTGTTGAAATCATGGAGAATCTTCATTTTACCAAGAAGGAGACTGATATCTACAAAGTTTTCCAAACTGGTGATCTGAGAAATCTCTCTGGTCTCGAGAGCTCTGAGCTTCAAAAGCTGCAGAATCTGTTTGAATTACGCGAAGCTCTTTACTCGAAGGAGTTCAGAGACCATCTCTCTTACGTTACGGGATGTGGGGCCTTGTCAGGTACAAAGCAAGATCTGAGTATCAACGTTTACCAGAAGGGTTGTCAATTACTTACCCATGACGACGTTATTGGATCAAGAAGAATTTCATACATTCTTTATCTACCCAGCCCCGATGAGGAGTGGGTTTACCCCAGGTACGGAGGCGCGCTCAGATTGTATCCTACAGTTAAGCCCAACGTTCCCGCTAAGGACTGGAGTCTGGTTATTCCTCCTGCATGGAACCAGATGGCTTTCTTCACAGTTCAGCCGGGTCTTTCGTTTCATGATGTCGAGGAAGTGTTTGTTGATAAGGAGAGAATGTCCATCTCTGGTTGGTTCCACATCCCCCAGAAGGGCGAGCCTGATTTCATTGAAGGTGAGCTTGAGGCTACTGAGGCCAAAAGTTCTTTGCAGCAACTCGAGTCTGCTGAGGTTCAAGAGTATGACTTTCCCAAGAAAAACTACGAACTTGTTGACATCAAAGCTTCCGCCGATGATGTTGCCCAAACCAAGGAGAATCTTGAGAAAGCCGAATTTGAAGACGACACTCCGCTTAAAAAGGAGGATTTTGAATACTTGTCCAAGTATATCAATCCTACTCTGCTCAGAACTCCCTCGATGAAGATGCTCTCTAAGTACTTTTTAGACGAGAGTGCTGTTGAAATTAGAGATTTCTTGAATTCCAAATACGCCAAGATTGTCAAAAAGGCTATTGATGAGGTGGATATTAATCTTGACAAGTCTATGCCTATCAAGTCTAGTGAGGTTGACGCGCTTCCTTTTTGGAAGTTGGCTGGTCCTCCCCACAAGGTCAGATACATGTACATCGACGGCCGAGAAAAGTACGAAGATGAGGTTCAAGGCGATAAGTCAAAGGCTGATTTTTCTGCCGTTGCTGCCGGCGAGAAAACCACTGATGCCGACAAGAAGCTGGCCGAAATTTCAGAGATGCTGCAGTCAAATCAGTTTAGAGAGTGGTTATCAGTCATTTCTTCGTTGAACCCCATTGCCCAGCGCATTCTGATAAGAAGATTTAGACCTGGTTACGATTATACTCTTGCCACCAATAACGACGGTATTGAGGGTGAAGAAGAGGTCGAAGACAAGGACGGCAATAAGAAGATGCAGGCCAAGAGTGAGATGGTTCTGGAAGGAACCCTGTGTCTGACGCCTACTGATGGCTGGGAAGACGGTGAGCTCGGTGGCTATGAGCTCTCCATGCTTGGTGAGGACGATGAAGACACAAAAGAGCTTGATCCTGCGGTCTACAGAGGCAGCAGTACAGGCGATAAGAAGGACCAGGAAGACGACGACTCGGTGCTGTTGACGTGCCAGTGTGACTGGAATGTGCTGTCGCTCAGTGTCAGAGACTCGGGTATTCTCAAGTTTGTAAAGTACGTGAGCGGCACCGCTCCAGGTAGTCGGTGGGATATTTCAGGCGAGTGGCCCATTGAGAACACCGGTGATGACAGCGACGAAGAAGAGGACTGAGTCTGAACTTTCTACAAAATGTGTATGTATATATATATGAAAACGTATTTAAACTAGAATGAATAATGAAATGTAATTAGTAGCTGATATGAATCTTTAAGGGTCTCTATTCTTTTCTACGGAACAGGCCGTCGGTGCCTTGTTTTAATATATGTATTTTGCACGGCTCGGAATGATATATATTGATAAAGGCCGGGTAAGTCTTATTTTTTTTTTGTTTAATTTATTTTTTTTTTTTTTTCCAATTTTTTTCTTTTTCCTTTTTCCCTTTCCCTTTCCCTCTTCCTAAACCCATCAACGACACGTCCCTTAGAAATAAATAAAATAAAAGAATTAACAAATTCCACCTTCAACAAAAATACGCGTCTTTTTTTGGTGTTTTTTTTCTTTCCTTTCTATTTACCAACTCATACGTGACGCGTCTTCTTCTTTCACTGATCATGATCTACTAATTTGCCATCTCTCTTATTTCCTGTAATCATGAGTTCCAATTCCTTCCTCCAACAACAGCAATTCAGCCAAAATGACAGTAACATCGCGTCAATGCCTATCAGATCCAAGGAGGACTTGTACTTGCGGCTTTCAGTAAGTGTTTATTCAACCCTCTATATCTTCCATTAAATTTCTATGTCAACTAACCCCTTGTGTTCCCTCCTTCTAGCGATGGAAGTCTCTCAAGAGCGAACTGGGCGATCAGGCGCAGAACAACCCTGAGTTCATCCAGTTGACGCAGATTCTACGTGAATTCTCGAGGCAGCAAGAAATCCAAAAGTCCCTCCACAACCAACAACTCCAACAGCAACAGTCACAGCAATCCCAATCCCAGATTCATTCTCCAGCATCGCAGCCTGTTGCCCAGTCTCCGTACCAATCCCAAGTAATCCCTCAACAAACTCAGATACAGAATCAATCAAGTATGTTTTTGTTTTGTTTTTTTTTTGTTGCTTTTATTTCCTCGCATATATCTAACAACCACATTCTAGATAATGTGTCTTTCAACCAGTACCAGTCCCCGGGCCCCCAGCAGTCGCTCTCGCCTCAAAGTGTTCCGCAGCAACGGATGTCCTCGTCGCCGCCACCCCAGGCCCCGACGCCGTTCACACCCGCTCAAACTTCAATGCTGAGAAATCAAATGCTGGCATTCAAATCTCTGTATAAAAACAAATCAGTGCCTCAGCAGCTGCAAGCAACCCTTTTTGCCGGTGCTTTTGCTCAACAGCAACAGCTTCAGCAGCAGCAGTTGCAACAACAGCAATTGCAACAGCAGCAGGAACAGCAGCGTCAGCAGCAATTGCAACAACAGAGGGAGCAACAGCTTCAGCAACAGCAGCTTCAGCAACAGCTTCAGAAACAGCAGCAGCTTCAGAAACAACAACAGCTTCAGAAGCAACAGCAGCTTCAAAAACAGCAACAACTTCAGAAGCAGCAGCAGCTCCAAAAGCAGCAGCAGCTCCAGAAACAACAACAATTGCAACAACAGCGGGAACTGCAGCTGCAACTGCAACGTGAGCAACAGCTCCAGCAGCAGCGCGAGCAACAAATCCAACAGCAACGCGAGCAGCAGCAGCGTGAACAACTTCAACAACAGCAGGTCGCTTCCCAAGCTTCTACGCCAATACCTCAGCATAATAACATCGCCATGTCTCCTTCATACGACACTCCGGGGTCTATCATGGAACAAACTCCTCCAGCATCTCACAACATCATTGCCCAACAACAGAACCAGCATGTCCCAACCAAATCCATTGTTTCGACTCCTGTACCCTCAACTCCTATTGAAGAACCTCCTCAGGCAACGACACTCACCAAGCTGGGTGTGACTGGTCTAATAGACCCGGACTCCCTGATACCTAAGCAGGTTGATCTGACAAACCCTGAAGAAGTATTAGACGCATCGTCTCTGTTTATTTCATCTATAATGCCTTCTTCACTTGATTACGTTCAAATGAAGCAGAAACGTGAGGAGAAGATTGCAGATGCCATTTTCAACCGCATTGTGGAGCTCGCTACTGATATTACTGATCTCCCAGCTGAAGGTGATATTAAGTCAGCTTCGAAAGATATTAGCGAACTGCCAGACACTGAGCTTGACAAGCTTATTGAGCTTAAGTCTCTGAAGCTGGTCAGTAAACAAAAGGCTTTGAGAGGTGATGTGGTGGCTGATTTGTACTTTTTCAACACTGTTGCTATGAACGAGCTGAACCAAATTCATTTCACTCGTATGAAGCAGCTGACATCAACAGAGGCGGACCTTACAGAGCAATTTGATCTTAAGCAGAAGGCGGAACGTGCCAAACGTGAGAACCAGGAAAAACGCGAATATCTCCGTGGTATTTGTCTGCACTCCTCAGCTGTACACTCAAACTTGATTGTGAGAAAGGATAAGAGAACCAATATTGGCAAAGCCATCAAGTCTGTTCACTCGTTTATTGAGCGTGAAGAACAGAAAAAGGCGGAGCGGATGGCCAAGCAGCGTCTGCAGGCTTTGAAGGCCAACGATGAGGAGGCCTATATTAAGTTACTTGACCAGACTAAGGATACCCGTATCACGCATCTCCTGAAACAAACAAACTCTTTCTTAGGCTCATTGGCACAAAAAGTCAAGAATCAGCAAGAACATACCAAATCAATCACGACTAACGATATTGCTGAAGTTACTAGCGAGAAAGAGGAGACAGAAGATAGTGAGGAGGTTGATTATTATGCAGTAGCACATCGTGTTAAGGAAGTTGTCACCAAGCAGCCGTCGATTTTGGTTGGTGGTACACTTAAAGAGTATCAGATTAAGGGTCTCCAGTGGATGATCTCGCTGTTTAATAACAATCTTAACGGTATTCTGGCAGATGAAATGGGTCTCGGTAAAACTGTCCAATCTATTTCCCTCATTACTTATCTGATTGAGAAAAAGCACATTCCTGGTCCATATCTCATCATTGTTCCTCTGTCGACCCTCACGAATTGGACGCTCGAGTTTGAGCGTTGGGCGCCAAGTGTCAAGAAGGTGGTCTACAAAGGACCACCCAATGCCCGTAAGAGTCTCCAGAACCAGATTCGCGCTGGCGATTTCCAGGTTTTACTTACTACGTTTGAGTACATTATTAGAGATAAGGCCGTCTTAAGCAAGATCAAATGGGTGCACATGATTATTGATGAAGGTCATCGCATGAAGAACACTCAGTCAAAGCTGTCTGCCACACTCACTCAATTCTACGTCACCAAGTATAGGTTGATTCTGACCGGTACCCCGTTGCAAAACGATTTGCCAGAACTGTGGGCACTGCTGAATTTCGTGCTACCCAAGATTTTTAACTCGGTAAAATCATTTGATGAGTGGTTCAATACACCATTTGCCAACACAGGTGGACAAGATAAGATGGACCTTTCTGAAGAAGAAACGTTGCTGGTCATTAGACGTCTGCACAAGGTCCTTCGTCCATTCTTGCTAAGAAGATTAAAGAAGGATGTCGAGAAGGACTTGCCTGACAAGATTGAAAAGGTCATTAAATGCAAGATGAGTGCATTACAATCAAGTGTTTATCAGCAGGTGCTTAAATTCCGCAAGACTATGGGTAATCAAAGCGCCAGGGGTCTCAACAACAAACTTATGCAGCTGCGGAAGGTTTGTAACCATCCCTTTGTGTTTGAAGAAGTCGAGAATGTTATCAATCCTAACCGCATCTCCAACGACTTACTATGGCGCACTGCAGGAAAATTCGAGCTGCTTGATCGTGTCATCCCCAAATTCCAGGCTACCAATCATAGGATTTTGATGTTTTTCCAAATGACTCAGATCATGGATATTATGGAAGACTTTTTACGAATGCGTGGTGTGCAATACCTAAGACTTGATGGTGGTACCAAAGCTGACGAGCGTACTGATCTTCTGCTCAAGTTCAATGCTCCTGATTCGCCTTACTTTGCATTCTTGTTGTCTACCCGTGCTGGTGGTCTCGGTCTGAATTTGCAAACTGCCGATACTGTTATCATTTACGACACTGATTGGAACCCCCATCAGGATCTTCAGGCCCAGGATCGTGCGCATCGTATCGGTCAGACTAAGGAAGTTCGTATCTTGCGTTTGATCACAGAAAATTCCGTCGAGGAGACGATTCTTGCCCGTGCGCATCAGAAACTAGACATTGATGGTAAGGTCATCCAGGCAGGTAAATTTGATAACAAATCTACCGCCGAGGAGCAAGAGGCATTCCTACGATCATTACTGGAGCAGGAAGAGCAAAAGCGTCTTAACAAGAATGAGGAAGATGAAGAACTTGACGATGATGAGCTGAATGAGATTCTTGCACGAGACGACAGTGAGCGTGTGCTTTTTGCTGAGATTGACCGTGAACGCAACCTGAAATCAGACTATGGCAAGGGACGCCAATTTGATCGGTTGTTCATGGAAAAAGAGCTTCCAGAAATTTACACAGCCAAATACTTGATGAAGGCTGAGGAAGAGGCAGCGCGGCCCGTTACGATTGAGGAAAGCTACGGACGTGGTGCTCGTGAGCGCAAGGTCACTCATTACGATGATGGTCTCACTGAAGAACAGTGGCTCGACGCCATTGAGGATGATGACGATACGCCAGAGGAAGCGGTGGCGCGCAAACGTGCCCGCATTCAAAAGCGTGTTGAGAACAAGCTCAAGCGTGAGTCTGAAGTGCACGAGCCAAATAGCCCATTGTCCATGTTGGAGAACAGCACCCCATCGCCCGCGGCTGTAGTGTCTACCCCTAGCTCGGTGACAACATCTGGTACCAAGCGCAAGCGCGGTCGACGGTCTAAAGCTGAGATTGAGGCAGCTGCATCAGTGAGCAATGCGGCATCTGCTGCTGTGTTTACTGACAAGGTGTTACCTGCAATCCCACCACGCCGCAAGGGCAAGGGCCGGCCTCCCAAGGTCAAGGAGACCCTCACACCTGCAGCACGCGCAGATTTGACGGAGAAAATGAAGACTATTTACGATCATCTCACAACCGTGTACGAGGAGGGCACGGGCCGTCGTCGTATCGACATTTTCCTCGAGCTACCCAGCAAGCGGTTCTATCCCGACTATTACATCTTGATCAAAAACCCGATTGCGTGTGATGTGATTCAAAAGCGCATCAACAACAACACTTATCAGATGCTCGCCGAATTCCGCGCTGACTTTAAACTCATGTTTGACAATGCGCGCATTTATAATGAAGAGGGCTCAATGGTTGTGCAAGATGCCAATGCGCTCGAAGAGGCCTTTAATGAAAAGTATAACGAGCTTGTCCCCGGCGCGGCTATCCGCGCGCTCACGGAGCCCGAGCCCAGCCCGACTGATTTGCTCAACGGTCTCGATCCCGGTGCGACCGGCGGTGCCCCTTCCGTAGATGTGGCTCCGGAGCTCAAGGCGCACGACTGGAACTAGTGTTCAATGGAATTTTTTAATGATGAAACCCGGTGGACAGAAAAGTATTAAAAAAAAAAAATTGAAGAAGATATATTGTTTTTGTATATGTGTGTGTATTATTTGTATTTTTAATTTTTTTTTTTCAAATTTATATATTTTCTACTATTTTTTCTTATAGCCCAAAAAAAAAAAATTTAAATTATTATTACTATTATTATTATTAAAAAAAAATTCCTTTTTTCACAAGTTTGTTGTATAATGGTAATTGATTCAACTTGGACATGTTTGGAAAATAGTTTTTTTTGGGGGGACAAGAAGAAATTTCCATCAATATGCCTTTTAAACCCATCCAAATCATATCCATAACAAAGTATAGGCTAGTACCATTTGATGGATTTGCCTAATAATGGGTGGATTTTCGTTTTTTTGTTAATTTGTATTGTAAACAAATAAAACACTTTATTGTCAACGCCATATACAAACTGATATTTTTAAAATAAATAAGAATTATATATTGCTAATGAGAAAAAGATCGAAAAGTAAATATATCTAAAAAGATTATGTTTTATTATTTTTTTTTTGAACCCATAGTTGGGTCAGAGTCCGGCTGCTGAACCGGTGAGTGCGGTCCCGAATTAGCCATTCTAACGAATCGGACGACCTTGTCATTTGGATTAGGTATACACTATCGCTCCCCAGAATGATTTCTCTTTCCCTCTGCTAATTCATCTTTACGCTGTTTGAGTCTCCTTGACGTAATATCCAGTAAAGTAAAAGCTTCAGCTTCAGCCCTTTTGGCCCTCTTTACTTCGGACTGCAACCTTTGATTCTCCTCTATCAACGCAGCATTTGATTCAAAAAGTGATGACCCCCCGGTATTTTCCTGACTCCCTTTTTGCTTTCTGCGTTTTTTTCGAGGCGCTGGAGTAGAAATATTTTCCACTCCTGGATCAATCACTGACCCCTCTTGCACATGATCCTCGGGCGTGACAATATCATGATTCATCTGTCTTCTGTACTCACTCAATGCAACATCTGGATTATCTTCTGATAATCCACATCTTTTCCAACCTTCTATAATAGTTTTAGAATTGTATACCTTTTTTTTGATACTCATATAGGTCTCAAAGAAGTGTGCCTTGGTGGGGCTCAACCCAGCGCAAAATTTGTGAGAAATCTGTCTTCCATACAGCATTTTTGCGTGACCAAAACAAGACCTGTCAAGGGGTTGAAGGATCTTAATCATATGAAAAGGAAAGTATAAAGGAATGATCTTCTTGTTGACAAGTGTCGTCATAACTCGGTCTGATGTCTGGAACAGATGTCCATCCATCAATAGGAGTGTCCATTTGTCTTCAGATGCAGGAAAGTGATCTGAAACCCATTCATTAAAGATAGACTCGTTTATAAAACCTGAAGGAGATGTTGCGCAATCATGGCTTTCAGCAGTAACACCAGGAAACCAGTTCTCCATCTGATGAACTCCCTTGTAGATAAAGAAAGGTTTCCCAGCCTTGCCAGTCCTCGAAATCATTTCCAACACCATTACTAGCTCAGAAGTATCATGAGAACCAAAAGTAAGCCTATTATTGGGGACTAAGTATTGAATATCTGACGTTGAATCCCCAATTTTAAACCCAGCTTCATCGAGATTCCATATGTCATCGGGGAGGATGTTGTAGGTGTTGACATAGTCTGTGTATAGCTTAAAAAATTGCGAAACCAAGCCTCCAGCATTCTCTCGGGTCCTTGGCATGTCCAAGTGGTTTTCCTTATTCAATTTTAGGTACTTGCACCTTTTTAAAAACCCTACGAGCCAGCTGTTGGATAACGGTTTGGGGGTGACATTTGAGTGCCAATTGCTCCTCAAATTTCCAGCGAGTTTTCTCGTCGCCATCCGGCTCAGGGGAGTCTTGTTTTGAGCCAGAAATATCAAATAGCATTCCAGCAATTGCTCTTGGTATTTGGAAAGCGCCTGGTTGTTTTCATAGGCCTCTGCTCTGGGCTTTTTCCCCTTGGCCCTGTCTTGAACAGTGGAAGGGGCTACCCCATATTCTTTGGCAATTTTCCTCAAACTTTTCGTTCTCTCGGGTGAAAGATATGCATCCACAGCTTTTCTGAGGTTTTCTTCATTCATTGCATCAAAAAGAAAATTCTAGATGTGCGATATATATAGTTCAGTCGATTTAAAAATATATTTTTTTTTCAAGCTTTCTTTTTACTTTTGATGATGTTTTACAACGATATTTGTTTAACCCAAGGGAAGTCTATTCGAATGCTGTTAGCCTGTATATTGATAACTGAAAATGAAAAATGAAAAATAACAGAACAAAAAGGAAATATACATATATGTAATATATTGAATTGAATAGCTAGGAAATATACATGACAATCATATGGCTCATAAGAAAAAAATTAAACTAAAATAAAACACACACACACAAAAAAAAAAAAAAGAAACAAGACCTAGCGACCAAAAAGCAAAAAGGACAAAAAGGGGGGAGGCGAGCCGCACGCTTCGCGGC
>Ga0160505_100627_pt1 | contig 19212 bp, 14 predicted proteins | sample DIDeMG_FD_108225 | JGI IMG/M metagenome (GOLD analysis project Ga0160505, IMG submission 108225) | Enriched chicken feces microbial communities from UW Madison campus, WI, USA - DID2874_E49_Stillage MG | ecosystem: Host-associated > Birds > Digestive system > Large intestine > Fecal ... | reverse complement strand
TTTTTTTTTTTTTTTTTTTTTTTTTTTTTTTTATTTTTTTTTTTTTTTTTTTTTTTTTTTTTTTTTTTTTAGACCATCATCTTCTCCTTTCTCAGTTTCATAATCACCACTTCCTTCATCCACTTGTTCACTATCTCTCTTTCTCTCTCTTTCTCTCGGGTTTCCCTGTTTCCTATAGACACTAAACACCTCCGACTTACAGAGGAAACACATTCTACCCGAACTCATACTAACCCCTTCAAGATCGCGACCTTCCCCTAATCCCCCAGTACAAATCAGTCAATCCAATTATTCTCTATTGGGTACGTATAACGGCAATTATCATTGTGATAAAACTCACTCCATATTTATCTCTCTTGCACCATCTGGCTAGATTTTAACACCTGTCTTATCCTTTAGGCTTCAATGCAATGGCTGATACAAATAGTCTCTCCAAGTCGGTGCCCCAACTGGCACCTTCTTATCACCCTGGCATTTCTCGTTCACCCTCGCCAAATACATCATCGCTAAAAGCTAAAACAACCAATACCAGTAACACTTCCGACGATCACACTTTGCATTCACTTGCAAAACACCCTACAAAAGAAACTCTAAACGACGCTAGTTCCGCCATCGTTGATATCAGCAATAACCAATCTCAGCAGATTAATAATATTCATAAACAGGAATGGCTCAACAAGTTTTCTTCCTCGTCCAGTTCTGCCCTTGCAAGCTTTTCCAATTCATCGGGCGCATATGCCAACCCTAATCAACAACCTTGGAGACTTACGCGCGCTGTGATTCGCGATGGCTCCCTAAAGCTGTACAAGCCCCCTTCCGATATGGGAATCAAGGCCTTTGATCTGGAAGCACCGCTTCAGCCGCCGCAGCCGTCGCTACCGACAAACACTCATACCAATTCAGCAACGCTCGCACCGCCTAACGCTTTGAACAACAAAAGAAGTCTCTTGTCAACCTCATCTCTGATGCCAGCAATTCCCGCGAAAGGCACCTCGGGGTCTCGTCTCTTCTTTAAAGGCCTGGAGCCGCATCCGGATCTCAAGTACAACGAAAAAGGCAAAATCATCGGCGGGACCGACGAAGCCATTTGCCATGCCATCCTATTTGGCCCCAGCGAGGAGTTTGCCAAAACTTCCGTACTGCTACTACCGTTGCTGACTGACATGGTAGATGCAATCGAGCTTTTGGCTCTCTATTCTACCAGTGTCTCACATACCGGTACAAACGCTTCTACCATTCCGTTCTCCTCAGCGAACCACAATCTGTCATCAGTGCCAGCGGCTTCCACGTCATCCAATCCCAATGCCACTCTGGGAACCCTGCTGGTATCTCGTCTTGAGCTTGTTGTTAAGACCATCCAGGACAATTTTCCTGGTATGCTGTTAGACAATGACATTTTTAGTGTGTTTATGCGATTAGTCGAGTCCGTTTCCTATCACGATGATGCGGTCGCGACAGATCTGAAAATGTCGGTTTTCATGAAGCAAAAAACAATGACTGATATGCTGTCATATGCAACACATCAGGACCCTATCATGTGGAGCGGCATCCAGCCCAACTTGAACGAAACAACTTCCGACAAACTGCACTACATTCTCAGCAAATTAGAGATCAATTCCAATAACATGAATTCTTCCAACCACCAATCTTACACCAACGTCAACAGTACAGCTCCCCTTAATTCTATTCAGCTTCCATCTGCTATTCCTCCAAACCTAATTCTAGATATTAGCTGGGACACTTTTGCCAAGCAAATCTACCATTTTCATTTGGCATTTTCAAAGGATTGGCCGCCCACTTCTGACATTGCTCTACTTTTCAATACCAAATACAATTACCACCGTCATAGTCCATTAGTCTTTGACTCCATCAACATTCATTTTTTGGGCACTCTCCTGATTGATCATCTCTTTAATCCTACTCATCGAATCGACAATGCATACCGCGGCAAGATCATTACTTATTGGATTAACCTGGGTAATTCACTCAAGAACTCGGGCGACATGGTTGGCTGGCTGTCTATTGCTACCGTCATTTGCTCAATATCTGTGCTTAGATTGCGTGGAACCTGGTGCTACGTTGCAAATGACATTCGTGATCGTGTGATAAAAGAGTGGGCACCCGTAGTGTTTGATCTTGAGCGCCGTCTGATGATTTCTGACATGTCGCGCAAGTCTACATACCATGTTCTTGCACCTCAGGGTATCGGTCTCACGTACCCTAAGGAGCGTGTTGTGCCCTTCTTTGGTGATCTGTGTGTCAAGTTCCAAGAAGGTTCAACATACAAACAGTGCGAGAGCCGCCTTAATAGCATTAAGACTGCGTTTCAGCGCTGGGGGCATTACCTTGATCAAATCCCCCAGAACGACACATTTGAGTCTCTTCCAGAAGCCATCCCTGTAATTCAGAAGCTTTTGTATGCTCTTCTGTCTCGTCACTTTGAGGCTCCTGTCGTATATCCCGAGGCTATTTTGAAAATGTCTCTCGAAGTGGAGCCCTCTGTTTCTGGCCAATATCTGAAACATCATTACAACCAGCGTTCTCTTCTTGCGACTGGGTCTTATTTGCCGCTTGTATTTAACAGCACTATTCCCACTTATAGCTTATTTTCCAGGTCAGGACTAATTGCTATTAGTGCGACTACAAGTAGCAGTCCCAAACGGACGCTGCGAGCATCGTCGTCGCGCAGCGGTGATGCTTTTAGAAACAACGCGTCTAACTCTACCGGCTCTAAAAACTTTGGTTCTGCAAGTTCTGCTTCATCAAATGCCCAACGTTCTCTTGCATCACCTGAGAGCTTTTCGACAATTACTGGCTATACCGAACTTGACGGTCCTAGTAGGGCATTTATTGGCCGCCACGCTGGTAACAACTTGCTGCTTCGCAACATTCGTGACCTTCTTAACATCAATACCACGCAATACCAGATCTTTGACGACATTGTGTTAAAGTCATTTGACGATGAAGAGCTCTTCAAGCTGGAAAATGACAAGAGAGATTCTACATCTCGTCAGGCGTCAAACCAGGTATCTGATGCTGCCAACTCTGGTGAGTCTAACTCACCCAAACACGTCAATGTTGTTGTCAAGGCTGCTACGCTTGAGCGTCTGATTGACATTTTGGTGCTTGGCGTTAATGACTTTAACACATTTGTTGAAGGTAACACCAGGGGGCCCCTTCATATTGATATGGATGCGCACACGCTGACTTTTTTTGCGACTTTCCGAAGTTTCTGCTCTCCGGCAATTTTGCTTGATAACCTGCGTAAGCGCTTTGTTGGCGCCCAGTCTGCCGCCGTCTCAATTTCACAAAAGGGTAACCTAGACCGCGAACCTGATATTTCATCTTTCCCTAACTGGGATCCCAACTGTGATATAGATCCTGCTTTTATTGACTGGCGACTTGTGGCACAGATTCAGATTGGCATTCTTGAAGCATGCTATCTCTGGGTTTCGCAATTCTTTTCGGACTTTGCCAACGATCTGGCTATTCGTGACCAGTTTTTGGATCTACTGAAAACATTTGAGCTTGAGTTGCAAACATGGAAGGAATCTGGGGCTCTTGGTCGTGAGGAGTACAATATCTACTACGAAACCATTGAGGCCTTGCATCGAAAGGTGAGAAAGCTTTTCATTAAAAAGTCTTACCGCCCAGTCGATATTAAGCGATTGGTACCCACCTTCCCTGTTGGAACTAAGATTGAAAACCTTCCTGCCAACGGCGGAATTCAGCAATTGGAGCAGCTGATTAACGATGTTGATTGCGTTGCTGCAGAATATTTCAACATGATTCAGTTGAAAGACTGGATTGAGATTTTTGAATATCTTGAGGTACAGGGGTCTGAACTGTCTGGTTTCTTCCATTACCGCACAGGCCACCTCAGCAATGATGACGATATCGTCATTCAGGACATTTTTACACACTTTGAGACTCTGTACAGAGAAACACCTGAGAATAGATTGCTGTTCTCTTTCCCTCGCCCTGTTCGGGAACTGTTTAGATTGCACAATAACATTGTCAACTATTTTACTACCCAGATCAGTGACAACACCATCAAAAAGGATGAACGTGTTGAGCGTATGGCATCAATTCTTAAGATTCTTGGGATCATTAAGCAGCGGATGAAGAACATGTCACTCTTTGACGGCGAACCCAAAGAAGATTCCCAGACTGGTTTTACTTCCTATATACCCAGCTTTCTTGAGTCAGCTATTGCTGCTGCTATTGTTCGACCTGAAAGTCGAGGCTTTGCCAACACTTGGATTCAAGCCTCAAAAGAAATTTTTAAACAGTTTGGAGGCTCCTTCTCTGGCTCTCTAAATAACCTGGAATCTATTATTCCTGAGATTCCTGTCTCCTTGCTGAAAAAGTCCAATGTAAACAAGGCTCTTACACCTTGTATTGGCTGGCTTTTAGAAAGAGTACTGGAGGTGATTTGTTACGTACCTAATATGTCGAGTGAGACTCCCAACTTGATTAACTTTGACAAGCGCCGGTACGCGTACAATCTGTTTACCAGTATCTCAGAAATGAAGGGCTCTATTCAGGGCCTTGATACTCTGTATGATAACGGCATGAACGTCACAGCTGTGTACAACTTTGCCAAGCAGATCTCTTATATTATCAATCCTGTGAAGGGTCTGTACCATTTTGATCGTCGGGTTGCCCGTGATACCGCATACAGGGAGCTGAAGGAGTTTTCCAAATCTTTGTCCAAGGTGCGTATTTTCGTACAGCTTGTGCAAGCTGAAAATGAGAAGCTTAAACGCGATTCTCGTCAGAAGGAGGCAGTAGAGCGCACGGCAAAGGAGGTGAAAAAGGCCAGCCGTAACAAGAGCACCGTATCAGTTTCTTCCGGTGGAAGTTCGAGTGCCTCTGAGCGAAAGTCTGGTCTTGCGAGATTTGGTGGATTTTTCAAGTCTGTGCGTCCCATCTCAATGGCGCTTACTGGCAACTTTGCGCCGTCAGCCGAGAAGATTGTTAACCCTGAGGATCTTCCTGACCTGGTGGCATTGGGCGATGCAAGGTTCAAGCTCTCATCAACGGTCGATTTGGCCAATATTACTGTCTCTCCCTTCCGCACTAACCGTGATCATCAACATTCCATGTTCAAGATTTCTGGTGATGGCATCCAAGACATTGTTTTCCAAGCTGTGAGTGATACTGCTGCTGAAGAGTGGATCAGCTCTTTAAGCCTGGCTCAGAAGCAGGCAGCACTAATGGCTGTCATGTCGCCTACGTCTACCAAGGTATTTGGTGTGCCTGTACGCATTGTTTGCGAGCGCGAAGGCAATCCCATCCCGTATGTAGTTGAAACGCTTCTGGACGAGATTGAAGCGCGTGGCTTAGACGAGGTTGGTCTTTACAGAATTCCTGGTTCTCTTGCTAGCGTAAATGCTTTAAAGAGTGCCTTTGATTCTGGTGGTGTCGTCAATATGGAAGACCCCAAGTGGTACGATATCAATGCGGCGACTGGTTGCTTCAAGTCTTACTTGCGTGAGTTGCCTGAACCGTTGCTAACTGCGGAGTTGTTTTCTGATTTTGTTATCTGTGGAACCATGGGTAACACTCCAGATGGAATTGCAATGCTACGTCGTTGCGTGCACAGACTACCGGCGCCTAACTACAACCTGCTGAAGCGTTTGGTAGATCACTTGGTACTAGTTACCAAGCATGGTGTTAAGAACCTGATGCACGCAGTCAACCTTGCGATTGTGTTTTCAATGAGTTTCCTGCCCAACTCGAGCTCAACACAGTCTGTTTCGAATGATCTTGGTGCAATGCAGACGATGTTAAAGACAATGATCAATGCCCACGACCAGATTTTCATGGAACTTCCTGAGGAAGATGTTGATGGCCCTCTTCCGTCACAACTTCCGCCTCTCTCGACTGATCATTTCTTTGGTCTTGATGAGGGTCGCTTACCACCCCCTCAGCTCAACATTGAGTCTGAGTCTGAAGGATCGGTAAAGTCTTTGGACGCGATCACACGTAATCTGAGCCATGATGAGGAATTTGATCGTGAAAATTTGACAGTGCCACTTAATCTTCCCAGCCATTCGTCTCTTGAGGAAGATATGACCTCGCACAGCTTTGGTACCATGAGCATCAGTAGCACTAGTGGCATCCAAGACACCACTAGCAACAATCTTGATAACGAAAGCAACATGCTATCAATTCCCACTCCTGTTTCGCGCCGCACTGATGCACGCATGGCTAATAAACGCTTTTCTTCTCTCCTGCTTCCCTCTGATATTGCGGAGGCGGGCATTCCTCCCGAGCCTGTTGAGGAAGAGGAGGAGGAGAATGATGAAGATTTTGCAAAGGCAGCTGAGGCTGCTGCCACGACTGATAAGAAGAGGAGCAACCGTGACAGCTTCACAGAAGTCAGTGCTTATTAAAGGATATGTGCTTATGTCTTTTTTTTGTTTGTTTGTTTTTGATTTCCTGTTTTTACTTGAGTTGTATATGATTGTTTTCTGTTATTTTTTTTATACCCCTGTTTTAGCCTTGTTTAATATATAATTGTCTTGATTTTTCTTTTCGATGCTGTTGTATTTATCTATAAATTCTACGACAAATTGGATAGAAATGAGTTCAAAGGAAGTAGGAAGAAAAATGATGCTTACACGAAAATGTGATTTTCCAAGTTGGTGATACTGTTCACGTTGGGAGTTTAATTTAATTCCTATTTTTTTTTTTTTTTTCCCTCAGCATTGCCAAATTTTACTTTTCTGAAGCCAGAGAGCCCTGAAAACTTCCAAATCACACACTCAGCTTTATATACCTTTGGGCTATATCCTATCAATATCCCCTCAGCGACAACATGGCGACAGTATCTCACACATCATTTTCTTCTTCTTCTTCTTCAGTGGCGGCTGAAATCCGTAAACTCTCTGAGTCCGCTTTCGATTTTGCTGCCTTTAAACAGGAGACCGAGCTGCTTCATCTTGTGCTTTATCGTAGCCGTAATCAGCATCATGTCTCACACTGGTGGCGTTATTTTTCAATGCTTCACCAGCATTGTTTTCGCATTGTAAATAGCTACGAGCGGCTTGTGCACATGCGGGCGCGTAATAGCAGCAGAAGCAAACCGGGGAACAAGAAAAGCGGGAGCAGCAACACCAGCAACAATAAACGCAGTAATAATAGTGGGAAGAACCTCAAAGGCTACTCCGATTATAGCGAAGGACCGGTGTGGGCTACTAGCAAACGAATCCAAGATGAAGCGCATTACCTTTACACCAAGCTGATCCCCTCGGCTCGTCTGAGTTTCCATGGCATCCTTCGCCAGGGTGCATTTGTGACACTGGGGTTGGCGCTTTTGGGACTGGCAGCACGATTACATGCTCTTCTGGAGGTTGTTGCCCTCGTGCGCGTGGGCGGCGCCCAGAGAAAGAAGATTGTTGAACGTGCACGCAAACAAGCGGAGCGGGAAAAACAAGAGATTGCTGCTGCAACGCAGAAATTGCATGAGGAACAAACAGTCGAGAGAAAAAATGAGCTACTAGATGGTGTGGATTTGGGTGAATCTATCAGTAGAGATTCACTCAATCTGGGCACCCCTATATCTCGAAGTGATATTGATCTTGGTGAATCGGTGTCAAGAGATGAGCTCTTAAAATCACTTTCATCAGCAGCAGTTTCGCGGGAATCTTCCGCAAACCCCGACCACTACACAAGCATTACAAAAAGCAGCATTGAGAATAACAAGGAAAAGAAAAAGGAAACGGATAAAAAGCGATCTGCCCCGTCACCTTCACCCGATTTAGACAGTTTGGGGTTGGGTCTGAATAGGGGCGTTGATAGCAGCAGTGACGTTGTACTACCTGTTGCCAAGAAATCCAAAAAATCGGGCGCCAAAAGGGACCGTGAGAGCTCCAGTACGGGTGATAAGGATAAGAAGAAGTCAAAGAAAAAATCAAAGAAAAATGCTATTGATAGTATCTTTGGATTTTAAATCTTGTTTTATTTTGTAGGCATAACAGCTTTTTTATTTATTTTTTTATTGCTGCTATGAAGGTTTATGATTGAGCACAATCAGTGATATAATGTATAGAGCAACATTGCCATCGTTTGAACCTAGAAGTGATAGTGATTGGTCTGTCTTTGAGTATGCAACGGATATATCTTACACAGAACTGGCAATTTGGGAGTTTCTTTCTCCTAATACTACTTAGGTTGCGGTTCTCCTCTTCTACTTTCTTTTCATGCTGGGTTGGCCTGACGATAGCTGATCAGAAAGAGTTTCTTGAAGCAACAAGAACAAAAAAAAAAAAATCCCCCAAAAACAGAAGGAGACTTGGTCACCTGGGCTGGCGCCCTGCCTTGAAATAAATAGTCCAAATTCAATTACGGAAAACGGGTTTGGTTACTACGGCAAAGCCAATACCTCTGGAAGGGAGGTCAGGTAAATGATAAAGTAGGAGTGAACCCTGATAGGGTCAATATGTACGGTGGTAATTCTTCTCCTTCCAATGGGGGTTCTACTGCACTTGTGATAGATATTCTCCTCAAGAAGAAGGCTGTAAAACAAATTACATTTTCAAGTTATTGTGTTTATATATCAAATATTTTATTCACATGTATATCTAAGTTATACATATTTTTTAAACTCCAGACAATTCCAAATCAAACCTCCTGCAAGAAAACCAAACCAAAAAAAAAGTATAAAATCACCTCCTCCTGCTGAATCTTGTTAAAAACTTTGCTTCAAAAAGTATTTATTTGCTAGCAATTCTAGCAAAATCAATCTCTTCTTTTTAAATCATCCCTTTTTCAGTCTCTCTAGCTCTTCATTTGGATTGTAATTTGACCAACATCCATATTTATCAACTGATTTTTTTGGTGTCTTTTCTTGAGCCTTTATAACAGTTAATATTATCTTCATTTATTCCATGGCTTCATCTTTATTAACTTGCGGTCGTCAGTCCTGCCGGGCGCGCTTGTTTACTACGTCGGCAATTGTCCGAAAGTCAACGCGTCTACCTTCGTTTGCAGAAATAAGAGCAATCAAGTTGAAGCAATACGCCGAGGAAATAGGTACGCACACTCCCATCCCCTTCCAGAAATCCATGATACTAACAAAGCAATAAACCGTAAGTAGAGAAAGACTCAACCCTGCAGGAGCTCAAGAAAGAAGCAACCGATGCTCGCAAGAATGATTTAATTACTCCGTCGGGCGGACTTGCGAACCGCCTCATTAAATCCTTTCTATATGGGTCCCCCAAGACTAAGCTTGAGGTTGAGCAGCTAGAGCAATCATATTCCACAACTTTGATGCGGGGCAAGTACGTGCATGAAGTTGTCACGCATAAAGTTATACCCGACAAGGCCCTTGAGTATCTCGATTTGGTGTGAGTAGGAAAGAAAACCACAACAACCTAGTACTGAGCTTTTGATACATTTTGCTAACAGAAAGACTACAGATCAGAGATGTACCCAATGATTGCTGGAGACAAGAACAACGAAGTGCACCTCGTAGGCAGCTGGCGTACACTCATTGGTGACATGGACACTTATGGTATGCACTTAAAGAGCCTGAACTCAATTGACTTCTGCGGTCCCCCCTGAACCCTGCTTACTCATAGCTTTGCTAACTCTTTTCTAGTGCATATTTGGGAGTACAAGGGCTACCCCGGCTTCCACCACACCCAAAACGTGGTGCACGCTAACCCCAAGTACATCCGGTACCTTGAGCGATTGCGGCCTCTGCTGCGCTCTCGCGAGTCTGACTTAGCACAGGAATTTAGCTTTTGGGGCGGCACGGCGCAGCCGCACCACTTTGGTGGTATCTTTGAGCTCCGGACCTATGATTTGCAGGCGGGCAAGTTGATGGAATGGGAGCAGCACTGGCGCAAGGGCATCGAATGCCGCCGACAGGTAATGGAACCGGTAGGTGCATGGTTCTCACAGCTGGGCCGACTTAACCGTGTATATCATCTTTGGCAATTTGCCGATCTTGAGCACAGAAAGATTAGTAGGGAAAAATGCTGGGAACTGCCCGGCTGGGCCGAAACGGTAAGAATAGAACACTACAAGGGACAAAATAACAACAACATTTAAATACTAACACTAAGCAGGTGCACGAGACAATCAAGCTGATTAACACGATGGAATCCAATATTCTCGTACCTTTGAAGTTTAGTCCTCTAAGAGTAAGTTTACCGCTAATGTGTATGAGATCAAGAAACTAACCCTTCTAGTAGTAATAATAGTGATGAAATAATGAAATTCTGTATAATGCTATGTGTAATCTAAAAAACAACAAAATTGTCAATTGGCCTTTGAAGCAGCTACCTGATCCACAATTACGGCTGGTTTAAGCGAGTATGAACGGACAATCTTAAATGCGAGACCATGTTGTTTAAGTAACTCTTTTGCATACTGGTTTGGCGTCACTTGTGAGATGCCGCCTAAACGATAACTCTTTGGATCGTACATATTTGCACTCCCGCCCGCGCAGCGGGGCTTTTCGAGGTACATGTAAACCATGGGCATCTGGGAGGCTTCCAGCTGCTTGTATGCGCCCGTGGTCAGCCGGCCGCCAGCAGTGACAAGGATGACCATGGTTGGAACGGCGGCCGGAGCGGAGCGGAGCTCAAGCGTCGTGTTGGTAAATGCAAAGTAAGACCCCGCCATCTCGCGCATGAGGTAAGACCCTACCGACGCCTCCGACGCCTTGCACTGCACAATTACATTAAAGGGACTCGCTGGCGGCGGCTCCGAGACTCTCACCTCGGGCTCGTTGTGATCGGCCGCAGCAGCAGCAGTGGCAATGGTAGGATCTTCGCCCGGACGCGAAAGCACCTGGAACACGGTCTGAATATGATGAAGCAGCTGCGGCTTTCTGCCACGCGAGGTACTGCCGGATTTGGTGGTCGGGCGGGGCTCCAGCAGCGTGCGTGCAACCGCGCTCGCATCGCAGGTGCCAACCACGTCGACGCCATTGTCACCAGCCTTGCCGCACCGTACGAGGTTGCGGAAGCCCAGCTTGGCGAGCGCCTGGATCGTCGCGTACTCATAGAGCGTGCCCGTGCTGACCGTCGTGGCGGTGGATTTGCCCGCGGTCTCGAGAAACTGGAGGTAGGAGTTGAAATCATAGTGCTGCTGGTGCTGGAGTAGCTTTGTGGCCGCGCGTGGCCGTCGCGTACTGGTAGTAGCAGTAGGTGTAATAACGGTGGATTTGGTCTTGGTAGCTTTTGGGGACTTGATAGTCGTGGTTTTTGACGTGGTTTTCCGTCGACGCGTTGGCTTTGTCGCGGGTTCCTTCAACGCAGTAGTAGTACTTTTTTTTGTTTTTTTTGTCGGAGTCGCCGCCGCCTTTTTAGTCGTTGTTGATTTTGCTGTTTTTGTTGAAGCTTTTGCCTCGGCAACTTTTGTAGTTTTTGGTTTCGACGCTACGCGTTTTTTTGGTGTTTTTGTTGTTGTTGTTGTGGCCGGTATTGAGGCTACCTGGTCGGCTTTGAGCGACCTGCTTGTTGCAAACCGCCGCCGATACGCGGGCAGCGCTGCCAATGGGGCTTGCAGCACTATGAGCTGCCGGCAATTACTCGTAATGGCTCCCGGCAGCAACCCAAATCTTAATGCATACATATGTATATATAAATATAGGTAGGGGAGGTATCCCGCAGCTGCCTATAAACTATTGTGATGTAGAAGAAGAAGAAGGATTATGAACGATTGGAAATGCTGAAAAAGACAAAAGATTTTTTTTTTCCACATCAAGGTCTGAACGGTCTGCAATGGCATATCCCCAAAGAGGTAATACTACGTGAGGCTGTTATACACGTGACATTTGGTTTTATAGCATGTGGACGCTTTACGTGGAGGTTTTGTTTTCTCCTGCCGCTGAGCCCTCTTTCTTCTGGTTTTTTGTTAAACACAATCAATCTAATCACGATCAAAATAAACAACGATCGGTATTTAAAGAAGATAAAAAGACAAAGACTATCTTTCAATGTCAGCGAACTCTCAGGATAACGGTACAGACGATTTCGTTTCAATCACCGAAATGGGTCGCGAGCTCGAAAAGGGCCTCTCTGAAATCGTGAGTATATCTAGTATAAGCACCGCCAAGCGGGCCAGGTTCTTGTTTGAGAGCCAAAATAATAATAATAAAAAAATATATTTTTGTTTATTTGTTAACGTTGAGTTTCTTAATTTGGTTGAACAATAAAAATAAAGCTGTCAAAGTTAGATACCCTTGAAACGGATCTGAAGACAAGATGTGAGTACTATTCCCCTGTTGGTGTTATCGCTGATGACAATATTTTTTGTGATGAGCGGAGCCTTTTTTTTTTTTTAAATTTTTTTCGTTCTCCGATACAATGAGGTATTTTACTAACGGGCGGTCTTTTCTTTTTCACTAGTCGATGGGATCGGATCTGATATAGACAAGCTCACGCAGGAGACGATTGATGCCGCTGCTGCCGCTGAAGGAACTGCCGATAACAAGGACGATAACGAAGACGGTGGTGAGGAGGAGGATTAGACCTGGTTACATTTATTTTGGTTTCCACTTTTAATGTCTCTTTGGTTAATCGAAAGCATTGATTATAAAAGTCCCGTGCTGTCTACGAGATGGCAAAAAACTGGCCGTCGAAACGGAACTGTTAACTGGCGGGGTTTTGCATGGAATGATGACATGGTTATTTGCGTTGGATAATGGGCCGCCATGCTTTTCAAAACTCGCCTTTCTCTCTTTCTTTTTTTACAGATTCTACAGGATGAACATACAAACCAACGGCGGACTGAGAATAGTAATGGAAAGCCGGGACAACGGCGGGCGCTGTTATTTCCGTGTTTTATCTAATATGAAGAGCGTTTTTTTTAAAGTTTATGACATAAGTACCATCTTAGTTGGGAATAGTTTGCTTTCTCATCATCATTTGACACTTCGGAAATTTCACATAAAAAAACCAAAGGGAAAAAAAAAATTCTATATAAAAGAACCAAGAAGTATCTGAGCTGTTTTCTAAATTTTTTTTTCTTTTCTTCTTTTCTCTTCGAAACCGCTATCAGTAACAATCATACTGAAATTGAATTAAACCATGAACAACATCAAGAGCAAGCTCGCAAACATCTCGTTGTACGACGTCAAGGCCTATGCCCGCAAGGCGCAGAATGGTATGGTTTAACTATATTTTATTAATCCAATGCAACATTAGAGTCAACTGAAGACATTGTCTAACTCAATTGTTTTTTCCACCAGCGGTGTACCAAAAGACGGAAATGGAGGCAAAGGTATGTGTTTATTTTGGTGTCTAGAACCCAGCCGTTGGAAATTGGGGAAAGATTGATTCCCATTTTGATTTTTTTTTTTTTTTGTACTGACTGTGTTGTTTGGTAGGTGCGGGAGGCCACCAATAATGAACCCTGGGGCGCACCCAGCTCCCTCATGGAGGTAAGCATAACAAGAAAATTATAATATGACAACAATTGCCGATTATAGTACTAACATTTGAGTGGTAGGAAATTGCAGAAGGCACCTTTTCATAGTAAGTCTCAGTCAATTGCGTTATTTTTTTTTATCATTATTCTTTTTGCTGGTTTGTGATCTCAAATATCAACATGACTGGCGGCGCTACTACTAGTGCCACTATAGTGCATGTGGCGGTATCAAAACATTGTCAGTATTCTGCGTACTAACAGATTTTCTTTAGTGAAAAATTCAATGAGATTTTGCCCATGATTTTCAAGGTAAGATAAACAGACTGTTATTAGTATTTATGAGGGACCAAGGCCAAATTAACCGGGCTAACTTAACCGGTTCACCCAGTAATATTGTTGCTAACACTTCATGTACACAGAGATTCACAGAAAAAAGCTCAGAGGCCTGGCGCCAGATTTATAAGGCCCTGCAATTACTTGAATACCTGGTCAAGAACGGCTCCGAGCGGGTGGTTGACTATGCCCGCAGCAATCTTGATGTTATTAACATGCTCCAGCACTTTCAGTATATTAGCCCCGACGGCCGTGACCAAGGTTCTAATGTGCGAAACCGTGCAAAGGAGCTAACGAACCTGCTAGGCGATGTGAACAAGATTCGGTCTGAGCGGAAACTGGCCAAGACACGCCGTGAGCGTACTGGAAACCATTCGCGGGGATTTGGCAGCATGAGTGGCATTTCTTACGATTCATCTGGCTTTGGTGGTTCGCATGGATATGACACTGATATTAGACGCAGTTCCATTCATAGTGGATTTGGCGCATACTCAGGTGGTGTGTATGGCGATGGTGGTGGGTTTGAGGACAAAATCAGCCGGTACGACTCCAATCAGGAGAGTTCAGGAGGTGGATTCCAAGAGTACGAGGTAGAAATCCCAGAAGTTGAAAACGCCAATTCGTACGTACCGTCACTTGGCCGGAGCAACACAGCTCGGGTTACGGGTACTAGTTCGCACAAGACAACTCCACCACCCCCAGCCCAGAAGCAGGTTGACCTATTTTCGTTTGACGATGTTCAACCGGCGGCACCACAAAACCCGGCAGCCAGCAGCAATAACAATGGATCAAGTGCTTCTGCTGCCGGCCAGGACGATGAGTTTGATGACTTTCAAAGCGCTGGAACGGCTAATACTCAGACGCCCACAACGCTGCATAAGACTGCCGACAGTATCCTTGATCTTTTTAACACTCCAGCACCAAACACGTTTAGCGCTAATACAGCGCCCTCATACAACTCGCCCATTTCCCCTATTGCCAATAACCGACCCATTAGCATGATGAATTTCAACACAACACCAACAACACCAACCGCCCGACCCACTGGCGCTAATTATGGCCACAACCGGTCGTTCAGCACCATTCCCACTACTGGCAACAATAGCAGTAGTAACAGTGCCGCTAAAAAGGACGATGCGTTCAGCTCGATTTGGTCGTCAACTAAGGTAAAGTCAGCCGAAGCTGGATCGCCCTCGAGGCCAGCAGCGACCCAGGAATCGCTCATCTAAAAAAAGGCCAGACTCTTGCATCCGTGCTGATCTGCACCCTTAAAACACGTGTAGTCCAACAAAAAAAGAAAAAAAAAGAATTTATTTGTGTACTTTTTCATTGTAAATAGAATAATAGTAAATGATATTAAGCGGATTATGGCGATAAGCCGAGGATTCCTGCATGTTCACAAGGGTATCTTGTTACCAAAATATGAAAGTTACAACATACCAGGTGAACCCCGCCAATACTATTCCACCACCCAAAGAGAGCTTGTATGGAGGAAAGTACTCCCCAATACACTGAAATCTTTTTTTTTCATGAGTACCGTGCCTCGACACACCCTTAATAAGCTGTTTTTAGGCTTTTTTGCATACAGGCCATGGGCGATCTGGGAAAGCATTTCCTAAATTAGGTCTACCACCAGCGAGCGAAATCGTTATTGCGAGTGTGGTCAGCTGGAAACAGATGAGCATGTTCTCACAAACGAATGTCCCTTGACATATTGAACAGCAAGACTTGACGAAAAAAAAAAGTTCCTCCGGGGGCGGTGGCCAAGGTCGTAGATTCATTACCGCAACTTGTTTGCGGGTGGCTCGCTTGCTTAGAGTAGCTTGTTACGGTTATAGTGGGTGTAAATCTCTGGTATCGATCGGCTAGGTGTTATGTATCAAAAAGTATTCCTTGATACATGAAGTTTATTCATGGAGAATTCCGTGCCATTGAATGCTTGGACTTATAATATATGTTGATGTCACAGCCGCCGTGCCAGTCCCATAGAGACAAGTGTTTTGAAATTCAACTTTGTATGCCACTTTGCTTAGTTTTGTAGCTATCTGATCTAAGAGCAATAAACTGCTCATCTATCTCTGATACTGAATGTGCTCTATTCGAAGCCTGGCAAACCCCGACGCTATTATTATTATTGTTACTGATTCTTTTTATTCACTACGCCCCGATTGAAAAGTTCTCAATGATCGCAGCATTGTACCTTGGAATAAAAAAAATGGTATTGTGGTCAATGAAAGCATGTGTTCACAGCACCCAACGCAACGACTTCTTCCTATGACCAATTGCCTGACGACCAGACTGGATACTGGCCGGGCTTATACAAGTGTTTATATCATTTCAAACAAATTGAGCAAATTCTCATTACAATCAAGGTCAATTAAAAAAAAAAAACTAACATGCCTTGCTTCATACTGGTACTATTTTTTGTTTTATCTCTTCATTTGGTCCCCGCAATTGATTTCCGGTTTCTTCCCGGCGACTTTGTTTGATATGATACGATATACAGTATAAATATAGCATACAAACATCGCTAAATAATCCCCAAGTCTTCTTTTTTGCCCATTACCACCACTACAACAACAACAACACAAAATGACTGAGAACACAATTAATGATAAACACTTTACAGCTGAAACCGTCGCTAAATACGATACTCCAGTCACCTTTCGCCAGGGCAGGGAGGTAGTACTAAACATACTGCGCTACAAAAATGATAAACTGGCGCCAAGTACTACCAAGGGCAATGCAGACGGCGTTAATGCATTTTGGGCCGGCAAAAGAGTGCTTGATTTTGCCTGCGGCACCGGCATCACTAGCTTGAACCTTGCGCCCCATGTTGGGAAAGTCGTAGGGATTGATATCTCGGACGAGATGCTGGGAGTCTTTAAGCAGAAGCTCAAAAGCAACGAGAACCACAACGTCAGCGCACACCTAATCAACCTGCTGGAAGAAGACGACGAGACAATGAAGGCCAAGGCTGGCCCAGGCGAGCTTTTTAATTTTGACGTCGTGGTTTCGTCGTTGGCGTACCACCATATTGACGATATTGACGCCGCCAGCCGCGCCATCTACCATCAGTTGAACCCCAAGGGCGGATGGGCTTTTGTTGCCGATTTGGCCAAGGACACCGTCAACGTTGTGGAAAAAACGTCCCCGCAGGTACCGCATCCAACGGGGTTTTCGGGAGCCGACTTTGCAAAGACTTTTGAACAGGCAGGGTTTGTCAACATTGACAGCAGCTACAGCTTTGTAGTTGACGAGATCTGGGATACTGAAGAACGCATTAGCTGGTTTGGTAAGCATCATGCGCTTTCCCAGGACTTGCCGCCGCTTGAGTCTGATAAGCATCTTTCACCCTTGGCCAAGGGATTGGACAAGGAGATTGAAGGAGTTAGGGTCTACGATGTTAACCCCCATCCAGAAAATGGTGGCCCGCCTCTGTACATGTACCGAATGAAGTTCAATTTGGCAGTGGGTCAACGCTTGGAAGAGTAATTAAAAAAGGAGTGTGTCGTCTGGGATGATTATATTTTTTGTTTGCAATTTGAGGGTTCAAATATTGTTGATGGGCGGCCTGTCAACTCAGTCGATAGGGTACGGTACCTTAACGACAAAACCCAAAAGAAGGTAATATGGATACCTTTTTGTCCTGTATACTTTTTTTTTTTTGTTTTATAAGATATAAAACTATGAAATCCCAAACGATAATTACCATTGCTCAAAAACCTCTAATAAATACCAAGTTTAAAGCTTTCATTCATTGTCGTCAGTTTTCTTCTTTTATAATTGAGTTTCCTTTAATTTTTACCTTTATATACAACTCTTTTTTTCTTCACTTCATTTCATTTCCTGGACTGGCTTCTGTTTCAGAGATTTCCAAAAAAAAAAAAAAAAATTTGAAAAAAAAAAATACATTTGGACAAACTACTAACATGTCAAAACGATCCCTTAGTTATAATGTATACTCTGTTAATTACCGGTTAACAGCAACGGATTCTGATACCATTGACCCCACTGACCATGACAATGATGAAGAGGGTCTACTACTCTGCCCCGCAGCAAAACGCAGTGGTACGGATCCACTTTATTTTCTTCATTTCTACGGCATGTCACAGGCTCCCGGCGCAGCCTTGCACAATTATTCCAGCGCCAACTACCCTCTGCGCCGAATCCGGCTTATTGGAAACTGTGCCAGCCCGCCCGATGACTTTGTTAAGATTGCCGCGCTGTTGGCCAAGTACAATGTCGGGCTTAATATATCCCAACGCCATGACTGGGTCACAAATACATTAAGCACAAGCACCAAGCATGGGTTGTACTGTGCGCTGCCCGAACCTGAGGTGGTGAGTTGGTCAATAGCGGATGATGGGGATGAAACGAGCAGCAGCATTGCTAGTAGTACGCCTAGCAGCTGCTGTTCTAGCGACGATGACGATGTGTCTGTCTACGTGGATGAAGTCCATACCCCCTCAATATCACTTGAATTACCACTGCAAAACACACAGAAACGAGCAAAGGGGCCTGTTGTTGTCGTTTCTCCCATTATACAATCTACAATCATTAGCGCATGAAGAAAAGAACTTCCAGCAAACAAAAACAAAAGTAATGTCCTTTAATTACAAACACCAACAACAGCAACACTAATAAGCACCATCAGGAAAAACACCAAGATTGGTCGATCTTAGAGAATATCGGTGCAGTCTCCAAATTTCATTATTCTATTTATGTTTATGACCTGGTCATGAATAAACACATACAGGTGGTCTTCCCAGTATGAATATGTGAATAGCCCATAAAAAGAACTCAAATTTGATTTTTTATTTTTTTTTATTTTTAATTTTGAGAGTGATAGCCGCAGTACCAAGTACACTTACACTTTCAGTGAGATCGTGACCCTTGGTTCCTACGCTGGCGCCCCCTCACTACTTGACACTGCCAGAGGGTTTTCTGGCAGTGCTAATAAACGTGGCACATTACTGTTGATCCAGTTTATGTTTGAAAAACGTATGATTCCGATCGGAGAGAGGGAATAAAAAACATATATATATATAGCTGCTTGCCTGTGTAAGCAGATTGTAATCGGCTATGCCGCACGTTCAGGGACGCAGTCGAGCTCCCAGTTGCAACGGTAGCACCAGCGACTGAACAAAATACAAACACCCCTTTAGCTTTCACCGTTCTATTCGTCAACCAACGATCAAATGCAACTGTAATGCATTGCGCAAAAAGCCTCGAGAGATGGTGTATTTTTACTTTTGGTTGGGGGCCATTTTTCTTTCTTCCGAGTTTTATTTTTATATTTCATTATTATTACTTTTTTTATTTATTTATTTTATTTTTTATTTATTTTTTTTTTTTTTGTTCATATAGCATTTTGTAGGCCGCTACCAACGTGCTTTCCCGTCGTAGCAACAAAAGTATTTTTGTGGTTTTGTTAAAAGCGCTCCAAATCAGGTTTTGTTTAAAAGAAACTCTGTTCAAATACGT
>Ga0160505_100623_pt1 | contig 19227 bp, 14 predicted proteins | sample DIDeMG_FD_108225 | JGI IMG/M metagenome (GOLD analysis project Ga0160505, IMG submission 108225) | Enriched chicken feces microbial communities from UW Madison campus, WI, USA - DID2874_E49_Stillage MG | ecosystem: Host-associated > Birds > Digestive system > Large intestine > Fecal ... | reverse complement strand
TCATGGTTTTTTCCACAGGGGCAGGATCGGGTGAACTTACCTGTCAGAAAAGGAATGTGCATTTGATATGCATGACTCCGGAAAAACACCCCACAGTCCCCCGCAACCTCCATCCCAACTCGCTCCACTTTGCATGCGTCTATTCTTAAAAGTCTATTCCATCTATATGTTATCTGAAAAGTGGTGTTACTGAACTGGATATAGGTCGATTGTACGATAGGCAGATAAAGAACGCCTGAATCACCTACGGACATTTCCTGCAACCTACGGTTAGACCCATGCGTTTCTGAAACAGATGTTGGTCTCGTGAGCATCAGAGTCCCGTTGCCAGTACGTGGAGGATAGTGGTCCGATCCTTTTCACCTTGTACGCTCCACACATCCGGCGAAAAATGCATACTGGAAAAATTGTTTTCTGCCTTGTAGATCTTCTGCATGAGTACAAGTTGACGTTTGATTCCATGCTTTCACTAGTCTATTGTCGTAGGACTCATAATTCCGAGCTATGATTTCCCCTCCAGTTTCCCCTCTGACATGTGGGAGGTACCCAAGTATATTGTTTCGTATTCCTTCAGCAAATGCGCCTTTAAGCCAGCCATGCTCGCTCCAAACACCTTGTTGCAATGTACACATCTCAAGGGAGTGTCTCGGACAATTTTGTTGAGCTGAATTTCATCACGAACAAATCTATTCCTATTGCCGGCCAACATGCCGTGGGGTGAGCCAGCGTCAGACAAATTGCCGCCGTCCAAGTCGGAGTCGTTGTCATCTGAAGACCCAGAATGCGGTGTGAGAAAATCTGAATTGGCATTGGCGTTCAAGTAGGGGTCGAGTCGGTCGTAATCCACAAAGAAGTCTGTGTTAAAGGAGTTGTAGTGTTTCTTGTTCTTCATACGTGGCAGATAGAAATCCTGGCTGATTACGTGGATGTGTAAGTTGGCTAACGATGGTATGGAATGGACTCCAGCCCGGATAAATCGATTGCGGAACGTTGCCCTGGAGTTCTTGTCAACGGCTACAAGACCGTCTCGCACTAACGAGTCTACCATCAAATCCTTAGCCTTTTCGACATAGGTGTCGTATTTGTCGTAAGTTTCATGGTCTTTGAAAGCATCGAGTGGATGAGTTTTGGACAATTCCGAATCACGAGGAAGAACCAAGTAGTGACGGACGGACTTGGGGTAAGCGTCTTTGATGATCACTACGTTGTCGTCATAGAACAACACGCGGTCTTGTGTAGGGTTGTTGATGTAACTTTGTAGTGCAAACCTGAAGCTCATAAGTTGTACAGCCTGTACAGTGAATGATCATGGAGGAAGTAGGTTGAGAGGAACGAAATTCGGAGGTGGTACTAAAAAGGAAAGTGATAATGAAAATGAAAGAACAAATTTTGAAAAGAAATTGTTTGGTAAGTGGTCTGGAAAAGATATCAATTGACGTAATTATGAAAAGGATTTGGAAAGTGTTTAGAGATTATATCACATGGAAGAGAAATGTCAATACTACCAATACTGGACCTGAGTCAACATCGTTAACTATTTTCGTGAACGCATCTGGTGGGGTATTTTGAATACTGAGACCGCTGATTTTGTCTAGAACTTCCAACATTCCGCTTATTATGATCCCTCTACCATTTCTCTCCAATTGTAACGCAGGGCCAATCAAATCTTGCTAACTCAATAAATTATGCCTTTCTCTTCTTTATTGGAGACTTGTGCTGGGTACCGGTACTGATTCCAGCCGGCTTCTCGGTCACCACCTCTACCTTGTCTTCCTCCTTCTTCTCCTCCTCTTTCGTTTCCTCCTTCTTCTGCTCTTCCAACAATTCCTCGTTGTTCTGGAGCTTAGTGTGTTTGAGTTCGTTAACAAACCAAATCACTGACCCATACAAGAAACCAGCAATCACAAAGAGGTTGACGAAGTGAATTGATCGAGTGTAGTAGATCAAAGATAAAAGTGACAAAAGAAGGAGAATGAATGAGGCATGTGTAGCTTTCAAAAGCGCAGGAGTGGTTCCTGGAGTGAAAATAGACTCCCAAAGTTCAACTATGAATGCCATTGTGGATATTAACTTGGAAAACTTGGTGCTTAAAGTTATTCAACGCCTCTTGGTGTTGGATGTAACACCTGTACCTCTCCTTTAACCTCTGTACATCTCAATGATTATATCCAGCTATTATAACCCATTAGATGATAACTCACGAATGTGAAAGAGTCTAATTATCACTCCTGAAGTTTAATTTTACTATCATCCATTTCGGCACTATCTTGTCTCCGTCCTTTACTCCTAAATTTTCCATCAAATATTTGGTATATCACGTGACCTTGTTCCTCGCCAACATCTCCAAATTGATTCCTCACAGTAAATCTCAACCAAATCATCATGGTACTCCTAGAAGACCTGTTCATCTCCGACGAGGAGGTGGAGTACTGGTATGTCCTTAATCTATTTTCAATATCTTGTTCATATACTAACCGTTAGCCCCTTATGTGTTGAAGAAATGGATATTTCCGACAAGAACTTCAAGCCTTGCCCTTGTGGCTATCAGATTTGTCAGTTTTGCTACAACAACATCAGACAGAATCCGGAACTTAATGGTCGTTGTCCTGGATGTAGACGTCTCTACGACGATGAAAGCGTCGAGTACAAGACATTGACAGCTGAGGAGTACAAGTTACAGCAATTCAAGAAGGAAAGACGTGAACGTGACAAGAAACAGAGGGAGAAGGAGAGGAAGGAGCTGGAGATTGCAAGCAAGAAGCATTTGGCGGGGCTCCGTGTGGTGCAGAAGAATTTGGTGTATGTGACTGGGTTGAATCCGCCTTGTCCACCTGAGGATTTGCACCTGGTTCTTAGATCAGACAAGTACTTTGGTCAGTACGGGAAAATTCTGAAAATCGTTATCAACCGCAAGACTCCTGCGGGGCCCTCTGCTCACCAGACTCAAAACTCAAACCAGGGCATCGTTGTGTATGTTACTTTTGCCAAAAAGGAGGATGCTCTTAGATGTATCAATGAGCTCGATGGATCGGTGTGTGATGGTCGGGTCCTCCGTGCTGCTCATGGAACCACAAAGTACTGCCTGTCGTACTTGCGTGGCCATCCATGCCCCAACCCAAACTGTATGTTCTTGCATGAGCCTGGTGAGGAAGCTGACTCTTACACTCGTAAGGATTTGTCTACCCAACAGGGTATTAAGATGGGCATGAGTGGGCTGCGTAGTGGCAGCGGGGTTAACTTGCATCAGTCCCACTTTGGTGAGCACGAGGAGTCCGATGATGAACGTCACTCCACTGTTTCATCATCAGTGGGAACTTCTACTGCTGTCCCTACGGGAACTACTCCAGTTGCCACACACGCTGTACCCGTACTTCCTGCCACTGCACATTGGGCAAAGAATATGGCACTGGACTCTGCCAGCTCGTCGCCTGCAGTTTCCAATGTCCTGATGGCTGATTCGGCTGCATTCCCTACTTTGGGCGAGATCTTCAAGGATCAGAAGCTTCAGAAGAAGGATGCGAAAAAGAAGTCCAAGTCCAATAAGGACGGCACAGTTTTGCCTGATGACATTGATATCGACGACAACCTGGCTTTCCAGATTGCGGAGGATGCCAGCGAACGCTTGAAACAATTGTCTGAGTCCAACCGTGCATTGAAAGTTTACTTTGACGATTTGAGCGACGCGCAACCTATTCCACTTTTCCACTTCGACCGTAACATGGGGCCATATTCTGGCTCGTTGGATGAGGAGAAGGTGCTTGCCAGACAGGTGATCGAACGGTTTTTGTTGCGTCCAATCAAGAAATATCACTTGGCGTATCTGAATCACCCGGTAAGCCAGCAGCAACAGTATTTGACACAGCAGGCACACTTACAGCAGCAACTGCTGCAGCAGCCGCAACAGCAACAACAGCAACAACAAATGCAACTGCAGCAACTGCAGCAACTGCAAACTCCACTTGTGACTGCTAGATTACAACAGATGCACTTGGATGAATCACAAAAGCAACAGCAACAGCAACAGCAACAAATGCTCTTGATGCAACTCCAGCAACAGGTACACCAGGGTAATGTTCAAGGAAACGCTCAAGGTAACGTTCAAGGTAATGTTCCAGCACAAGGCCAATTCTCACAGATCAATGCCTTGAGAATGAGCCAGAGAGGAGCAGCTACACCTCCACCTCCAGGATTATTTGGTAAGAATCAGGACGTTCCACTGCACCCAAGCACACTATCCAACCAGTCGTCTAGCTCTCAGTTGTTGACACAATTAATGAGTGGAAAGTAGTTTGTATTATATAGATGGCAGCACTGCGGTGATTGTACTATAGAACATGTCAAAAAAAAATTGTAGTGAAATTGAGTATAGCAGAATGTATACTCGCTTTTATTAATTATACCACTCACATGGCAATAGATACAACGATGCAAAATCTTGCTAAAAATTGCCTAGTTTGATTATGAGCTCAAACTAAACGCTGAATTAAATTCTCAAATCTAAAGCTAAAACTGGAAGCTCGAAATAAAAACTCAAGTTAATGCTTAAATGGCATTCTTGGTCACCTTGATCATGGCGGGAGTAAAAACATCATGTTCCATCATGTTCATGAGCTTGTTCTCTACCAAATTCTCCAGCACTTTGATTTTGAATCCACGAAGTAGTCTCAATCGTGTCATTTTCTTCAAGTTTGACCGTGCCACTCTCAATGTGAGATCAGGTGTGTCCGCTGGAACACCGGCAAAGAATTCAACGGTTACATAAACACATTTACACTTCTCGTAATCCCAGAAGTCTGTGTAAATAGAAGGCTTGAACTTTGCCTTATAATACCAATCTGGCTTTGTCAGTTTTTCGATGCGAGTGAGCAACTGGTCAAACTGGCCCGATCCGTCACTTGAAGTCTGTTGTGATGCAACTGGAGCTTTAGCAAGATGATTAGGGGTGCTTGCAGGAATATTTGCAGCAGTGGCGTTGGTTTCTGCGGGAACACTGGCAGGAGCGTTAGTGGACGATTCACTGGAAGGTTTAGAGAGTTGAGTGGTAGCTCCGGAAGCGGTCTGCTTTGCTGATGTAGGGTGAACAGTATGACCCAAATTAACTTGCGGGTTTCTTGAGTCTGTCTGCAACGAAGTTCCAGCACTTGATATCCGATTGGCGGCGCTGGCACTCATCTGTACTTCCTTAATCTCTTTTTCCCTTTGGCGTAATAACTTAGACACTCCGAGCTCCACATCTCTCCATCTCAGTCTGCTCTCGATCTCCTTCACATCAAATTCCTTGTTCGTCTTGAGCTTAATGTAGTGTTTTATCACCAACATGCGGTTCATTAAATTTAGAGGAAGCTTGCTGTGTGCTTCAATAAGTGCATCCACGTAAAGTGGGGTCCACAACTGCTCTTCATCTTCGACAGAAATCGAAGTGTTTCCCGCCTGGAATTCTAATCCTGCTTGTTGCTGCGTGGCTGGTGGACTGGCTCTTAGGTTAGGCGACAGGTTGCGAAGATTTAGCAGCTTCTTCCACTCTTCAACCAAGTCGCTGTAATTTGAAGGTGGCTCACCGTTGGCACCATATACTTTGCGATGAAGCAAGAATAGCAGGTAACGGCCACGTACCTCCCAGTCTGCGAGTGTCAATCCAGTCTTTCTGGCAAATTGCAAGCGAATATCAGCCCATGGAACAGTCACGTAGTTCGGATTATCATGGAACTGGGAGGCTACCAGATGGAACGCCTGAATGTAGTATTGGTACTTATCTTGTGTTCTGTCAGAGTACCCGTAGTGCAGCTCTAATGTTGCAATGGCTCGCTGAGAGAGTGTGATGCCAAATTGCTTGTAAATGGCCAGATAAATTGATTGAGACGTGCGAAGTGGGTCATCCATTACAGCCTTGAAGATGCAATAGTTATGCTCTCTAGTCCATGTACCAAACGCACCGAAGTCATCGTCCTCATTTTTCCTTTTCTTCACAACGATATCCTCCGATGTTGATGGTCTTTTTGAAGCATTGAAACTGGAACTAGCAACTGCTGGATTAGAATGTGAAAGTTTAGTGTTCACTTGTTGAAGTACAGTCTGCGATGGTGGAGAAAAACTTGTAGGAGCATGAGAAGCAGATGGTGGAACATTGTGCCCTGAGGCACCGTTAGCATGGCTTCGCTGATCGTTAAGCGACTGAGGCAGTTGAAACTGGAAAGCGTGATAACCGGGAGATCGATGATTTTCGAAAGCACTGGGAGCACCAGATCCAGCAAGCTGATAAGGTGTAGATGGAACTGTCAGATGTTGCGATACCACGGGTTGAGGTTTCAGATGCTGGGATGTCACGAAATGTGATGGAGGAGACACCACAGGTTGGGATGGTTGAGTTGAATGAGATACCACTGGTTGAGCTGAATAGGATATCAATGGTTGAGTTGAATGGGATACCGCTGATTGAATTGAATGGGACACAACAGATTGGGATGACTTAGGATGAGAAACCAAAGGTTGAGGAGCAGAAACCTGAGACGACTGCGATGAGTAACCTGTCGACAGTTCTGCAACAGAAGCATGCATAGCCAATTTACCTGAATCCCTTTTGTTGTTCTCCTCTAATGGCGTTCCAGTTGTAGATTTCTGGATATCCACCCCCAAAATCTCTTTCAAGACACTCATGTCAACAGACAGCGACACTATCAGGTATGCCACCTTTCCGCCCTCCCTAGCGTTCTCTCTGAATTCCCGTCGAAGTACGGAAAGTTCTGGGAGCTCCAGATACAACTCTGCCACAGGAATCTTGTCTTCAATTCGAAGGTGTAACGACGATAGGTCATCGAGAAGATTACGGTAATCCAGGTCCCAGCGCGACTTCGAGAGGTCGTAGTACGACTTCAATGCATAGTACGAGTAACACAACTGGTCAAACTCGTAAAGATCCATCAAACCCTGGCGTAGGTCCGTGTCTACCTGTTTCTGGGTGATGGTGACATACTTCTTGTGGAGATCGTCCTTAATGGCAAGGTAGCTCCGTATTTTTTTCTGCACAACGATACTCATGGCAAAGCAGACGTATAGAGATCGATCTTCACTCAGTTAGTGTTTATTGTTGGGGAATCTTCTGCCTGTTTATCTTCAAGGTGCGATCACAACGAAGGGAGACCAGGATGTTTTGGGCCTGGTGGTGCGCAGGCGTGAAGGAAAAAAATGAGACAAAAAAACAACACCCAGGGCGAGAAGATGATGAATGAAGACGAATTGGGCTAGTGAATCAACAAATTCTTCGTCAATGACGAGAGATATGGTGTGTTGGAGATTGGATCCGCCGAGAGGATGACTTTTGATGCCGCAGCAGTTGCAGCACTGAATTCTATGTGGAATAACGATGGTAGTTTGTTCCTGCTACAGACTTTTTTTTTTCCTCCATGAGGCCCCGGCTAGTGCGAAACGACACAGTCGCACCAGGAATTTGGCGCCGTTTTGCATACAATTTTGGGCCGGTACTGGCATAAGAGAACGGGTATTTTGCTGGGTTACACGTCGGAAATAGTGGGGGAGAATGGAAAAAAAGGATAGCAAATGAAGTCCTATATTTGATGTCATTGATTATGGAGGCAAAGTTGAAGCAGGCAAATTTCTGGCTCCATTTGGCCATGTTTTTTCAAGGACCTTGTCTAAATGGATATTGCGACATTGTCTACACAATTTTTTTCTGGCACAGCGCGCATTCACCAATTGTTCTAAACTATGAGGATGTACGGGTTTCTATATTTTGTATGGACGATATTTTCTGCATCTGAAAGTTAACTATGCTAAACAACCTTGAGTTGCACTCATATTCAAAAACTACCATATGATGAAAAATGGCCCCGGAAAACCGCGCAGCTTCTCCGGCTCCAAACCCTATTAACTATATACAACTATTAAACAACTTCAGCACATTTTCCACAGAGAACGTCCTCGGCCTCGGAAATGTACTTCCAGCATCTCGGACACTTGCAAGAGGCTGAATGGGTGATGGTGGCATTGACACTGTCATTGCCAACTTGGACCGAAAACGTTCCTGATTGAGTACCGGGCAGTGGAGAACCCAATATTACTCTAGAAACCAAGAAGTAGTCGTCCAAGAAGTCCTTGTGCTTTTCGAGCAACAGGGTCAACCAGTCAGATTTGGTATCAAGGTAAATCTCGGCCTCCAATTTATTTTTAAAATGACCCTCGAGTCTAAGCGACTCCAAAGACTTGTAGAGCAGGTCTCTGATTTTCCAGATGGTTTCAAATTCACTCAATATTTCATTGTCGACAACTTCCTCTGGTAAAGCGTAGAAGTCCCAATTCTTCTTGAATGGAGAATCCTCGCTTATATTGAATTTGCCAGCGTATAGGTCCCAAACTTCCTGGGTAAGCAAAGGTTGGATAGGTGCCAAAATACCAACATATACCCGCACAAGGTGGTCCAACACCGTCTGAATGCCTCTTCTTCTTAATGAGTTCTGCCCGGATGTATAAAGGCAGTCCTTGGATATGTCGAAATAAAGAGCACTAAGGTCTCCACTCATATGCAAGTTCAATTCTCTGACTACCTTCGCATAGTTATGGCTTTGATATGCCTCCACCGTCTTCTCTTGCAACGTGTACAACCTAGAGAGAACCCACCTATCCAAGGGATTCAATTGGTTCAATGGAACAGGGTGTTCAAAATCCTGGAGGTTCCCCAACATATACTTGAAGGTTACTCGAAGCTTCTTTACGTTCTCCACTACTCGTGTCAAAACTTCTGGACTCACACTGACGTCCAGGGTATAATTGGACGAAGCCACCCACAATCTGAGCCCGTCAGTGCCCAACGCAGGAACAAGTGGTTTTCCTCCTCCATTAATTACCTGTGAGGGTAAAATCACATTGCCCTTGGACTTGGACATCTTGTCCATTTTCTTATCCAAGGTGAAACCGTGAGTGATGATTTTCTTGTATGGGGCCACGGGCTTAAATTCGTTTCCGTTGCCTGACGCAATGATCTTGTTAAGTAATGAAGACTGGAACCATCCTCTGTGCTGGTCGCTACCTTCCAAGTAAATGTCTGCAATTGGTTTATCGGAATTCATGAGCTTTTCCAAGTTGTCACCAAGAGTCGACCACGAAGTTCCCGAGTCAAACCACACATCCATTGTATCCTTTCCCTTATAGTATTCTGCACCATTCTTGTCCTCTGGAAGCCATCTGGAGATATCATCCTCCTCCTCAAACCACTGGTCGGTTCCATATTCAGAAAGTCTATTGACAACATACCGGATGGTGTCCACGTCGTCTAGAGGCTCGTGGGTGTTCTTATTGTAAACAATAGGCAAAGGAACACCCCATGTTCTCTGTCTAGAAATGCACCATTCGCTTCTGTTGTTGACAAACAGTGTAAGTCTGTTTCTGCCTGTTTCTGGAATGAACTCGACTTGCTCCAACAGCTTGGTGGCCGCGTCCTTGATCTTCTCCACATTTACGAACCACTGTGGAGTGGCACGCTGTATCACCGGTGTTTTCGACCGCCAATCATATGGGTATGAGTGGGTATACTTCTTGTTGACGTGGAAAATCATGTTATGGCTCTCCAAGATATCCAAGCACCTGAAGATGCTAGCCTTCCCATTAGCATATTTACCTGCGAGCTCGTGGAAGCCCTGAGGAATATTCGACTGGATATATAATCCCTTTCCATCCACTGAAGATGCCACATGCAACTTGTGTTTCTGGCCAACGTGGAAATCCTCTAAACCGTGTGCTGGGGCATTGTGAACTAGGCCCGTACCGGCTGTTGCAGTGACATGGTCTCCATGTAGCACTGGGTACTTTGCATTGTCTTGGAAACTAGGGTTTTCGTAGGATAATCCCTCCAACTCTGAACCCTTTATCACAATGTCTGTTTGTGAGTATGATGGATCAAGCTTCACAATTTCGTCTACTAATTCTATGCCCACAATCAACTTCTCGCCTGTCTGAACATTCTCCAATACAGTATAATCCAACTGAGAGTTCACACAGATGGCCTTATTGGCAGGAATAGTCCATGGAGTCGAAGTCCAGATGAGAAGGTGCACGTTTCCACCCAACCGGTCAACCAAGTCATTTCTGACAAGGGGAAACTTCACATGGACAGCCACAGACTGGTGGCTGGCGTTATACTCTAGCTCTGCCTCTGCCAATGCCGTTTGGGTCTCACAGCCCCACCAAACTGGCTTCAATTGTCTCGACAAGAGGCCATTTTCGAACAACTTTAAGAAAATTTGAAGTTGAGCAGACTCGTAGGTGCTTGACATGGTCACGTACGGCGTATTGAAGTCGGCCATGATGCCAAAATCAAGAAATTGTTCACGCTGCTTCTCGATCATACCACTAGCCAATTCACGGCACAAGCGCCGAGTCTCTAGCGCAGACAATCTTCCAGCATCCTGAATAGCTTTCATCTCAATTGGAAGCCCGTGACAATCCCAACCGGGGCGGTAGGAGACCTTCAGCCCATCATGGAGAACCTCAAAACGATTGATGATATCCTTCAAAATTTTGTTGAGGGAGTGGCCTAAATGCAAGTCGCCGTTGGCATAAGGAGGTCCATCATGAAGAATAAACTCTTTTTTGTAGTCTGACCGTTCATGCTGCCATTTATATAGGGACTTTCCGGATTTTTCAATCAAGTCTCTTCTCTCCTGGTCCTTTGGAATCTTGGGTGAGAACGAAGTTTTCGGAAGAAGCAAAGTTTTCAGATACAGCACTTTGGCATTTTGTGCCAAACGAAGGGCCGAAACCGAAAGTTGACGAATGTCTCGCCGAAGCATATTGGCCGGAAGATTGACAAGTACAAATTCCAGATCTTGATCTTTTTATGGGTGCACGGGTTTTTTTTTTTTAGCTACAATAGGTTCACAGATTTAAGAGTCAATTGGATGGAAGGATTGAAATATATGTCCTACAACTTCACTACAACTTCAGTTTTTAAATAACAAAGTCATTTTTCGTTAGATACATAAGAAACTCAAGGTCGCGAGACAAACGACAAATAAATAATATAGACAAGATAACGAGCACCTGTGGCCGCTACGGCGTCTGGTATAAATAAATATACGTCTCACGCTTATTTCTTACCAATGGACTTGACCAACTCAATGTACTTCTCAGTGGAGAAGGACTTTGGTCTCTCAATGGACATACCAAGACCACGGTCAAGGATCAACTGTGGCAAAACACCGAAGGCTCTGGCAACACCGAACAACACAGTGTAGAAGGACTGCTCAGTCAAACCGTAGTACTGCAACAAGACACCAGAGTGGGAGTCCACATTTGGCCATGGGTTCTTGGTCTTACCGTGCTTGGTCAAGACACCTGGGGCAACCTCGTAAATGTTGGACACCAAGGTGAACAAGTCGTAGTCTGGCATGTGCTTCAAGGCAAACTCTCTCTGAGCAGTGTAACGAGGGTCAGTCTTTCTCAAGACGGCGTGACCATAACCTGGAACAACTCTACCGGAGTTAAGAGTGTCCCACAAGTACTTCTCAATAGCCTCCTTAGAGTGGTCACCCTTCAAGTCCTCCTTCAACTTGAACAACCACTCCAACACCTCCTGGTTGGCTCTACCGTGCAAAGGACCAGCCAAACCGTTCAAACCAGCGGCAAGAGACAAGAATGGAGAGGACAATGCGGAACCAACCAAATGGGTGGTGTGAGCAGAAACGTTACCACCCTCGTGGTCAGAGTGAATAGTCAAGTACAATCTCATCAACTCGACGAACTCCTTGTTCTGGCCGAAACCGAGCAAGGTGGACAAGTTGGCGGAGTAGTCCAAGTCCTGGGAGATGGAGCCAGCCAACTTACCGTCGTGGAAAACGTTTCTGTAGATTCTGGCAGCGATGTTTGGCAACTTGGCCAACAACTCGATAGAGTCCTCGTAAGTGTACTTCCAGTACTCAGACTTTGGAACACCCTTAGCGTAAGCCTTGGCGAACTGAGACTCGGACTCCAAAGCGTTAACAGCAATGGAGAACTGAGCCATTGGGTGCAAGTTGGTAGGACAACGGTCAATCAACTCCTCAACGTGCTTTGGCAAAGCAGCTCTGGCGGCCAACTCCTCAGACAAACCCTTGGTCTGAGCATCAGTTGGGACCTCACCAGTCAACAACAACCAGAACAAAGCTTCTGGCAATGGCTCAGCACCATCAGCAGCATGTGGCAATTCCTTCTGGATGTCTGGAATGGTTCTGCCTCTGAAACGGATACCCTCGATTGGGTCCAAGACGGAACCTTCCCAGACCAAACCCTTGATACCTCTCATACCACCGTAGGCCTGCTCCAAGAGAACCTCACCAATGACCTATAATTGTTAGTTGTGCGCGGAGAATAAAGTCCGAGGATGTGCCGAGGACAACTTTGCAACGAGCCAAATTTCGATGGCCGGAACCTCGACAATCCTCTAAAATTGTGAACCCGATAATTTTAGTCAAATACCATTGGCAGTTCAGGTATAATAATTACGGTTTGTATGGGCAAACTTAAGTCTGATCACATGCCAATGGGTATATCGACTTCAACCTCGGGGAAATTGATACATACGGTTTTACCATATTCCTTCTTCAATTGCTTGACCTCTTCGGCCTTCTCAGGCAAGATCTCGGCCAAACGAGCCTTCAAGGTCTGGGGGAGTTAGTACTTAATATTAAAAAGGGATTCCAAATGTAAGGACATACTGGCTCAGTAGCGTAGGTTCTAATACCCAAAGCTCTCTTCAAAGCGGAACGTTGGAAAGAACGGACAGCAGACATAATAATAGTGGTTTTACAAAAAATTTGTGGGAAAGGGAAAAAAATCCACTGGGAAAACGCACTTTTTATAGTCCTCTCTGTGGGATGAATCGGCACCATAGGTGTGAACAGCGGATTACGTAAAATCACTGTGTTTCTTGTATATAATAGCCCTCGGATTGTTTGTGAACCAATAAAATCGCACCATTCTTATCCCGGAAGTTGTAACTCGGACTTGCACACCAATCCGCACCCGCATCCTGGAGATCATCTACCTGGTGCTACCTGGCCACGGAATTTTCCAAGGAGAAGTCATCTGAGATTTGGAGACATTTAAATCCATTAAATAGGCTGCTAGTAACGAGAACTTCTATTTTTTTTCCATCTCTGACCCCAGTCGTCACGAAGTTTCAAGTCCCCAGGTTTCATTCCACGGACTTTTGGTCCCCTGCAGACTGTTCCCCCGGTGCTGCCGCGCACTGTTGACCCCAGATTTCGGAGTTGGCGAATAAGAATGCCCCACGACGTCAGTTCAGTGCCTCTACCAAAAGCCATAATTTCGAAATCACAAGCATAAGCCTTTATCCGATTCTCGCAGTTGTCCTCTCTGGTTCTTTTTTCGCCATCACACTACGATACGCAGATATGATGACTGTGATATGCGGATTAACCATCCGAGGCTCCGGTTGATTCGTTGGGGCCAGAAACAGGTAGCTTAAACTCGGTCATTGGAACTCAAATGAATTAAACACCGCACACCTGTGCCGGTCGTGATTTCTTGTCCGTTTCTGGCCGAGTCGGTGATCGGCATCTTACGATTTGTGTGGGGGTGGTTAACGTATCGGTTAAGAGGATTTTGTGGGGCATGAAGAGGTGACGGCTTGGGAGGTATGGATGTTAGACGTTTAAGAAAGATCGGAATATCGGAGATTTTGTCAATTCCATTAGTCCTGGTTAATATTAGGCGTGGATGGAAGGAAGTAGTTTCGGGACTTGTAATTCAAAAAGAGCCTAAAAGTAGAACTGGCAGGTTGATCTACGTTTATCATACTAATTGCTGTATCCGTAGATGTTGCCCCTAATTTCGCGCCAATTTCCGCCAGTTCCTCGGATTGGACCGATACCTAACTTCTTCCGAACCCTCCGGGTAACGTCGTGTGCGAGCCAATTACTTGTTACCACTTCATCACAGCGAGCGCGTTCACAATTCTTTTTCCTCTCGTGGGACTTTTATCTCCATTTATATGCCGTATCCAGATATACGTGGTAAACGAATCCCACAGAGTAATGCGGTCGCAAGACCTGGAAGTCTGCAGAGGTGGTGCCATAGACAAGTGTGGTACTACCTTTGATGGCGTCTGACATCTTTTTTTAACATTCTGTTGTTCACATTTCAAGTAACTTGTAGATAGCATCTCCTGCTAAGGTGTCAACTGGTTTGTTGATAGCTGGACACCTAGTCCGAAAATCACATCTGCGGCACATGGTGAGGTCATTTGTCTCCTTCGGTGGGCGCTGTCCGCTCCAGAACTTGCTTGCTTTATCCATATGTTTTTCAATCAACTTCAAATCGAAAGGATAGTGCTTGAAGCCAAAAATACTGAGAGATCTCGCGTTGTGGTATTCAATGCAAACAGATGCTGGCTCGAAGCTTTCAAAAATATTGTATGCTTGGGCAGCTCTAGCTGCAAAATACCGAATTGTTACGGGATACCGCCAGGGCTGAAACAAGTCCAGGATGTCCATTTCCATAATCTCTTTGGAATCGCCGTAGAATAGTGCTAACATTTCTCGGAACCGTGCCTCTGTAACAAAGTTGCTAAGTGAAAATTGCGCTTCTCCTTCTACTTTAGTTGTTGATCCTCCTGATTTTTGGTATTCATCAAACTCATCGCACCCTATCGGTTCTCCACGAGCCAATTTCTTCATATCTTGCGCTAGTACCGGGAATTGGGCAATTATGATGCGTAAAGCCCATGCTACACCCAAAGGCTCCTCGATCTCCACTCCACGTCGTCTTGCGTTCTCAAGATGGCTAGCATAGGCAAACTCGGTACTCTGAGAGAGGTTATCGAAAAATCGAGCATAATATAAGCACTGATCACGAGCAGCAGTCATGACCAGTTGGTATGGAGGGAACAGGTCATCCGCACGAGTTTTCACGTCTCTAACATGTAGATAATACTTGCCTTCATTGGATAGTTTTGTGACTACCTCTTTAGCCTTGGGAATCTCTTCTGATAAGTCTACCAATCGCAGCTTATTCAAACGCAAAATTTCGAGCTGCAGTCGAAGATCCTCAATGAATTTGCTCAGCCCTTCATCGCGTGCAATGGTGCTTCGATAAGGTTTGTTAGCATTGGACTGATCAATTTTGACGATGTCAGCAATTCCATTTACGAGCACGGCCAGCAGTAGCTCTTCGGCAGTGGTTGCCAACTTTCCATTGTAAAAGTTGATGAATCCATGTACGTTAATTTCTCTTGCAAAGTGCTTTTCGGCAACGAATAGAAGTCTGACCAAGCCATGCTCTATCCATTGTTCCCCTAAGTATCTTCCCCATGAATTCTTCGTAAGAAGAGCTTGCTCTTCTTCCAGAAAGTGCTCTAACTCCTCATCAATTATAGAGATGAGTGTTTCCTCGTTTACCTGCGCATGCGTCTGGTCTTCCAAGTGCTGATGGTAATTTCTGCCTTCTCTCAACCGTCCCGAGTCAATCGAAGGCAGGCCAGCGTAAATCTCGTAGTACTTTCGAAGCTCACAATACGTGTTTGTCAATAATTTAGAAACCGAGAGCCGCGGCTGACTCAAATATGTCACGTCTCCATTGACTGTACTATGATAGGTGAAAGGCAGTGGGAGAGCAGAGGCTTCCGGGAGTTCTAGAAGCGAATCGGGCGGCTTATTAAATGCCGCAAGTACCAATTCCTCTTGAGGTGTTGGCGGACTTGGTCTATTGCTGTCACAAGGTCCAAGTTGTTTCATTAACTCCCACGTAGCTGATCGATCTGACCGAACAGCAGCTATTGGGGTTTTCTGAGAGGTAAGCGGCACCTTGAAATTTAGCACGCGAACCATATTTAAGTGTAGGTAAGGTAATTTTGATTAAAGTTGAAGTCAAAATGGGACGCGGCAATTTCAATCAAGTAGCTAATGATCCTGAATAATTATGCGTCCATTGACAATTATCAAGACAACCGATGTATCTTAGAATACTTGTGGTGTTAAAATTTACGATTACGGCACAATCAGCCAATACTTGTACCTTTTTTTTTCTTGTTCGAAAAGAGAAGAGATAAGAAAGTAGTACGCAGCAGAAGCACGAATTGATGATTTGCTTATATGCAATATGTTATCCAAATTAATAGCATTCTGATAGAATTTTTAAGCACAAAGAATGAATTTTGGATATTTCGTTTCATGAAATTGAAGATTTTATAACTGGGTTTTCTACTCTCGAATTTGATTGAATTTCATGGAGCTCTAATATTTTTTCTAGTGATTGTTAAATTATGATAATAATGCGACAAACTGATAGGAATATAAAAACTGGAATTTTTACTTTCAAACTATTCATTAATTTTGATGTGGTCTATATGATACAGTTATATCCAAAAGTGTAAAACTTGATACAAATTAACGGAGATTCTCTTATTGTCGCAAATCAATCTACTAATATTTCTCCAAGCAGGTCTATGAGTATTGTTAATACGAAGTCCAAGTTGTCCGATGTATTGATCTATGAATTAATGGATACCTCTCTTAAGCTTCAAGCTATCTCTCTTCTTCTCGCTTAAACTGTACTGACCAGGCAAGTTGATTTTGTTGTTGCCGTTAGCCATAGGCGAGTCCTTTGCAGGGCTCTCAGGAATCAAAGGTCCACTTCTTAATCCACCAAGACCAGGCAGAACGTTTCCGAGTCCCGAGAAGTGCCCATTCGAGCCGAAGTACCCCACATCTTCGGTGGGTATTGTTGCGGAAACAAATGGAGAGTTCAACGTCTCGCCAAGAACAGCCCCATTGTTTCCATTGTTGATATGGCCATTTGCGCCATTAGAGCCACCATGTGGCATTCCATGATTCATGCTCAGCACGAAATTGGATGTGTCGGTGTTAATGGTGAGGGGCTTGGGGAACAGACCACCCACATTACCACGGCTCGAGGAGCGTGAGCGCATTAGCAGCTGGGTGAACTCCTCGTACTCTGCAGCTGCCCCCAGCGAGTTCAAGCAAATGGTGTCACGATTTCCCACCACGGATGGCGGCGTACTTCCCAGCAGAATGGAACTCTTGACAGAGCTTGGAGGAGTGTGATAGTCGAGCATCATGGAGTTGAAGCCCGTGGATGGAGTATTTTGGTTCCAATTAGGGGCTGTCTGGGTGAGGTTTGACAGCAGCGCCCCCAGACGGATAAATGCCTGTGGCACGTAATCATGCATCAGCTGGAGAGATTCATTGGATGCACAGAAGTCAGGATTCATACCCAACCCATTGGCCCCACTGGAACGGATGTTCTGCACGTTCCCCACATGCAACCAATTGGAACCAGTATACGAGTTGTTTCTTGTGAGAGAGTGCTTGCGCAAGCTGAGCGAAGACAGACGCAGGCGCGAGTTATTGAGAGCAGCCACCTGGGCCACCTGGGCCAGCAGTTGGTTGTAGTTTGACACGTTTTGCTCATTCAACAGCAAATTGGAGATGGACAGCTGGCGCAATCCTCCTCCATTGTAAACGGCATGCGAGGCCGCAGCATTGCCTCCATTGTAACCGTTGGCATTGTTACTGTATGGAGCCCCGTTACAGATACCATTGGCGGAACCAGTCTGACCCGAGACAGGTGGAGCTCCAAGCGGAACAGGAACTTGCACGGATGTGAATTGGGGAAGCAGCAGATTGGAAGCACGTTGCACGGTACACAAGTCGATCAAGCGCTTACGAATCAACTGCAAGAAGATGGGCTGGTAGGCATGGTTTCTCAAATGGTCAAGACTCAACATACTTTGGGTATCGTACACCACTGAGCTATCAGCGGCGGTGTTCTTGAGAAGGCTATGAAAAGTCTCATTTGCCACACGAGAAACCAAGCCCGAGGGCGGCACAGCTCCCAGAAACGGCGTGGTGGTCGGAAGAGACAAGATATGCGAGTAGATGTTCAACACCAACGAGTCAAACAGCGGCGTGAACGCCACCGAGTAACTGCGCATGACCTTTGACGAGGGTTCGTCCACGTCGGTTAAGATATCATCGCTCTCGTTGTATTGGGGGTTGCTGTAGAGCGAGTGGTTTGGAGGTTGGGGGAAGTAGGATGACGCGTTATTTGGAGGGTCCACAGGGGTGCGGAGGGTCTGGTCGACAGGGGTAAATGGAGCGTCGGACGGCAACACGAACGACTTGTTCATTTTAAGGGAGAGAGTCTTTTTGTTGAGCATTGTGGAATTGAGCGAGTCAAGAAGTCTTACCAAAAACGGTCAAGTGGTCGCAGGCGCAAAGTCAGAGTCACAATCAGCAACAGTCAGGCACGGACAATCACAAGCAAACAGTTTTTGAATGAGGTTCGTCAATGTGGTTGAGTCGTTGTTGTTGGTCACTCAAGGTCGGCTAGTGTCGGTCAGTGTTGGTCAATGGTAGTCAATATCCGTGAGTGCCGGGTGGTGCAGTCTTATAATGAGTAGGTGACCTAGGCAAAAGTTAAATTGTGGAAACAAAGGAAAATGGAAAGCTCCAACAGGAATGGAATGGCACAAACAGCACGACAAAATTTCAGGAACACAAGGTGGTGTGGTCACAAAAAGCTAAAAGTTGGAATGCAAGCAACGTTGTGGAGGAAGAGACAACACTTTAAATGTAAAAAAAACCGACTGTTGACCGGCCGGCCAGGAAGGGGTGACGCGCGCACTAATTATTCCCAACCTGGCGAATCCCAGGGCCAGTGCAGGCCCGTTAGGGGCCAGGGAGATCCTTGGAGGGGCAGGATGCCTGTAGGGAGTGGAGGAATTTAGGCAGGCAGACAGGTCGGTGGGGAGGCAGGCCAGGCAGAAAGTGGATTGCACGAAGGAATTGATGGGAAGATTGCAAGATTGCGAATATTGGATGGAGTGATTTGACAAACAGACGCAAAAGTCAAAAATTATGTTGAATTTGAGGAGTGTTTGAAGGAATAATAAATCAATCAATCTATCAGTAATTGACCCAATGATCTTCACAAGTGATCCCTACGACTGGAACTTTAATTGTTATCAGGTTCTCCAATGGCCCCTGTCTGATCATTTTGAATCGCTCGGAACAATCAGGATTCGCAGGACTCACACTTAGACACCTCGCATAAGCCCCATGCATTCTATTGTTTGCGGTGGCTTCGTGAGACCTCTAATTAGTTTAATTTGGGTCAATGCAATTGACCACCCACTTACCAACAATAGCCAGGAAATCAATGGGCAAGGCAGATCAATCTGTCAGGTAGATCAATCGATGA
>Ga0160505_100622_pt1 | contig 19235 bp, 24 predicted proteins | sample DIDeMG_FD_108225 | JGI IMG/M metagenome (GOLD analysis project Ga0160505, IMG submission 108225) | Enriched chicken feces microbial communities from UW Madison campus, WI, USA - DID2874_E49_Stillage MG | ecosystem: Host-associated > Birds > Digestive system > Large intestine > Fecal ... | reverse complement strand
TCCCGCTGTCCAAGCACTACCCGCCATGGTACCTCCCTGCGTCGGCGTCGGCGTCGAGCACAATCCACCCAGACTACCGCGACCCGGTGGTCGTCGCGCCGAACAAGGAGGCGGGGTAGGAGCCCGAGCGCGAGATCGAGGCGATCCGCGCGCTCATCCAGGCGTTCGAGGACGGCGCGAGCGAGGGCGTGCGCGACTCGGTCGGAAAGCGCAAGGGCGAGTGCCACTTCCTCGCCTCCGTGTTCGCCAACCTCTCCATGGTAAGCAACCAATATTGACGTCACTAACCTCCCCTCCTAGCTCCCCGCCACCCGCCCCCTCCTCCTCACTCCGCAGCCGGCCTTCCCCGCCCCGTCGTCGCAGCACACGCCCGACGACGAGCCGCTCCTGTCCAAGATTGTCGTGTACACCGAGCACCCTGACACGATCCGCCGCGGCGGCTCGCTCGGCTGCATCAAGAACTGCGCTATGGACCGCGGCAGCCACCAGTGGCTCCTCGCCAGCGAGGGTGAGTCATAAACATTGTACAAGTGACTAACTCGCAGACGTCCGCGTTGTCCTCCCGTCCGACCCGTCCCGCAAGGTCCGCGGCGTCGACGTCCTGCCGTACGTGCTGAGCCCGCTGATGGGTCCCGAAGAGTACGACATGGACGAGATGGAGAAGCTCCCCGAGACGCTCCAGTTCCTCCCGCCGACCAAGAAGCGCGAGCAGGACCCCGTGCTGCGCATGATGTGCATTGAGATCCTGCTTTTGCTCTCCACGACATTCACGGGCCGCGAGGCGCTCCGCAAGCGCGGAGCATACTACGTCGTGCGCGAGGCGCACAAGGTCGAGACGGACCCCGAGATCAAGGGCGCCATCGAGCGTCTCGTCTCGCTCATCCAGGGCGAGGAGGGCCGTGACACCAAGGAGGACCAGGTCGAGGGCCTCGTGCGTAAGGAGGACAGGGAGGACGATGTCGTCGAGATCTAAGGTGGATTTTACGATTCTTGTCCTTCAAGTGCTGGACGCCAGCACGGCAGGTTTCTGCCCCTGGGGCTGAGGTGCTCTCCGACGCATTCGGACGCCATGCCCGCTCACGCCTCGTGCTCGACTGGAACTGGTCACGCACCGAGTCGCCGCTCGTTGGACTGAGCGGCACAACAACCAGACAGTTCATAGACTGAACGCATCTTGCACATTGTACCCATAGAGCATGAGTTGCAACACCAGCTAGAGTACCCGTGACTGACTCGACCAACTGTTATGCTGATCAACCCTACCAACTGACTCGATGCTGAGCTTGACATGACGATCATCGCCGCCCATTTGCTCGTGACACTGATGCTATCATCCTGGACGAGGAAAGGAGACACCCGGTCTGCTACGGTGCTTCCGTGACTGCGAAGCAGAGACAAGAGTAGTGACGAGTGGCAGGGTGTGAAGTGGGGAAGAACAGGTAGAGCAAATCGGAGATGATGGGAGACGAAGGACGGATGCGAATCTCGGAGCCGGGTTGCCTGTAGAACACTTGCGATTGGGTCTTCTAGACGGTGAAGCTATACAGAGCCTGACGAGCCACGTCGTAGTTATCCCAGGACATAGCATAAGCGGGCGCGCGAGGGCGAGGACGTACAGTCAAGAGTTGCCTCACGGCCGCTCGCTGTGTACTATCTTGAGGTTACTGATAGAGAAGCCGGCCCTGGGCAGCTTGGCGACACAATTGTCCCAAACGATGCATGACATTGGCAAGTCACCAGGCCCGTCGCAGGTCCCTGCCAGGAAAAGCTGCCATGAAGGTACTGAACGCGCTTCATGCGCATGCCCTCGGCGGCGCTCCTTCGACCAGGTTCGAGGTTCGAGCTTTATATGCTACCCCACAGAGCAATAAGACAAGGACAGGCTGACTCGAGCTCATACATGCACCCACTTGCATTCCATCTGTGCAGTACATACATGTCGCTGAAAGTCAAGCGGTCCAAGCAGGACATGTACGCCAGTTGTGGAGGTGGAGGTAGTGGCCCGCCCCAGCATCCACATCCACATCAACCATCACCATCACCATCACCATCACCATCACCCACATCTCCAACATGCACACAACGCGAAAAGATCTCCGTCATCCGGGAACGACCCACTGCGCGCGTCCGCGCCGTTCTACCGTCGGGGGACCCCAAGGGGTGTCGGGAATCGTACGCCTTAATTTCTTGCGCAAGCCGCACGACCACCCCTTTCAGCAGCTTCGATTACCACCACCTGGTGGTATCGGTTCAGAAAAAGTGTAGACCTGAGGTAAGAAGTGCGCATTTCGCGTTCTGAAACATTGGGCGTTCTGAAACATTGGGCGTTCTGAAACATTGGGCCGATGAACACGCGAGCTGTGCGTGCGTGAGCGCGTGAGTATGAGCTATGAGTGTTGGCACGCCGGAGGGATAGGACGATGGTGAGACAGCCGCGTGGGGTCATAGTAGTGCCACAATGTGGAGGTCCTTCGTCGCTGGCTGTGAGAGTTCCTCTCCTGTCGTGATCCGAGATACGTGAACGTCGAGACGTGAGTTTGACCGCGGCGCATCGTTTGGTGTTCCGGCTGCTTGTGAGCTGCACATTCTTAGTGCAGCAAACGCTGCCTGTACGGCAATTGCCTCGCGCTAAGCTCAAGTTCACATTCTGGGTACCCGCTCGGTCGCTTCTCGCTCCTCGTACACACGCCAACGTTTGCCTCAAGCTCCCGCCACAGCTACCAGAATGGGAGTCTGGAATTAGCAGTCTTGTAGCATCTATCGTGGAGACAGAGGTACGAGGCGCGGCGGGGGGGTCTGAAGCGGCGTACCGCCCGATGGGAAGGTAAGTGAATTAGCGGCCGTATTGTGTCCTCGACACTGGGCGGCAAAGTCGCCACCGAAGTGAGTGGCAAAATGCGTCGACTCCGTTGAGTCGTCCTGAATGGCAGTCAGTATGGAGTTTCGACTCTGGGGAACGCGCGGCAAGGGGCTAGCGCCACTGGTCCGAGGTATGTACGAGATACCCCGTCGTCGAAGAGCTGCAAGCCGCGACATGGGAGTGTGAGTGTGGTCACATGTCCGACTCTGACACATGCCCTGTGCACACACCCGTGGCTATTCATATCACGCGCTCAGTCGTGGAGAGAATGTGTGACGATGGGAGAATGACAACGTCGCATGTCGAGCTATCAGCCGACTGCCTCGTTCCCGTTCATGGCTTTGGGTTCACGGCTGACTCAGCATACAAGGTCGAGTATCGTCGAGTCTGGAGTTGAGATGGATCCCGCTAGATCAGTGATAAAATCTACGTGAATACGAACTTGAATGCCAGTGCTGAGGGCTCTGGATATCGAGATATTGTGCCATGTTCAAGATCCAAAGTCTCGGGTGGCGGCTGAAGATCGTCAGTGTTACGGCGACATTGTGACTCTCGGAGGCTCGTGACTTTGAGCTGTGACTGCGACGGTGTAAGTGTGTCACTTTGACGACGGGAATGGAAACATATCCGACACACGACTGCTCTGGAACGCGGTGCACCGAGCATGCGAACGTGTATCTATACTGTACGTCGCATCAGTAACTTGTAACTGTCACGGTCATGTCGTGTCCCGTCGTTCCGCGTGGCGCACCCCGCTTTTCATGCTTTCACAGCCCACATAGAGCTGCAGCATCCGCATCCTGACAATGCCATGACGCCTTGCGATCGCTCAAATGCTTCCACATGACGAGGCGCACGTACGTACGCCACTCGATCGTCGGTATGTGGACTGGACTCGCGATTCACTTCTGTCTCATACTTTTCACTCCGCAGGTCCACAGGAGATCCAGGTCCCATGGTGTTTCCACAGGTCCAGTCAAGTCACCGTGAGTGTGCAAGGTTAGACGCGGGCGAGCGTGAGAAGGGGCTGTGCGTATCGCTTCACTCTTCCCCAGTGTCTTGTCTATGCAGTAACCTGATCGTCGCCACTCAACAGTGGCAGCAGCATTTTCGTCGGCTTCCGTGTCCCGTTTCACAAATGCGAAACGCGACCAACTTTCTTACGTTCTAGGCCCTCGTCCTTCCATCAGCGTTCGCAGGAAGGGCGGGCCATCGCCCCGGCTCCCGTCGACATGAATACGGTACTCCCCGCGGTCGGCTCGTACGAGTTCCGTCGTGCGCAGTGTGAACGGGGGGGTAGGGACAAGGGGGGCATGTTCGGAAGCGGACGTTCCTGCCTCCTTGCCGACCATCAGAGCTGTACCTTGCTGAAAACTGCAACTGCGACTGCAATTGCGCTGTGGGCGGAAACAGGTGCTAGCTGGGCGCTGCATAGGGCGGTCCGACCACATAGAGTTGTACCCCAAACGCCGGCTTCTACCGCGTTCATGCCTCGCATAGCTATAGAACCCACTGTACTTGCACGCGGTCCCAAACGCATCTTTCGCAAACCCCCTGCGCTAGCTTGCTGTCGGAGACATTTGTCCCGGGGTCGAAGTAGCCGCCTTCCTTTGCCGTTCTGGTCGGTTGGCGGTGCGGGAAACACGGAGCTGGCTCGATCAGGACCAGGTCAAGGAACGAGAAGATGGACCTGATACGATCACAAGGAGCGATGGATATCGGCCGGCAAAGACGGATGAGCAGACGAGCACTTCTGAACACGACATGCAATGGTCGTTGCGCGTTTTTTTGTTCCGCTGCCACTAATCAATCACCTTCTCACTCACTCCAACGACGCGCAGTGACAAGCGAGAAGCGCTTGTCCGTCCATACGTGCGTTCCGCTGTGGATCGCACACCAAAGCCTAGAGTCAAATGGCAGTAGTGTCAACTATCAATTCATCATCAATGCAATGAGTGCACCACACTGCTGGAATAAAGTTTGCTTGACGTTTTTCAGAAAATGTGGACGGGAAAACCTACCCTCCTTGGAAGACGAAAAAATCGACGGAACACATTAAAAAGCATTACACCTGCCAGACTTTGCAGGTGTGACATGCACGAAAAACGGGACTTGGGACCAGAATATCGGATACAGCGAGTAGTCAGCTGGGCATGTTGCCGTGCGGTCGGTGAGCTCATGACGCCAGCTCGGAGGCATCTGGACCTTGGACCTGTGATCTGATCGGGGCTTGGCAGTCCGAGACGGACTGTCGACTCTGGACGACCGGTACAGCCGCCGTTGGGTCGTACTGAGGTTCTGGCTAGATCTCTCCGTTACATGTCTCCGTTACGCTCTTTTCCTCGTTGCTCGAGGTAACACTTGTCGAGGAACTGGTAACTCGCTGATGATCACTGTCGACGACAGGGTACATGACGTGTTGGCAGGATACACCCATGGTTCATGCTGCCCGGATCGAAAACTGTGGAGCATGCTCAGGCGACAGGGTGCAGTACGCCCCTCCGAACCTTGTAGTGTATACTGTATACTGGAATGGCCACGACGAGCGCAACTGGAATGGGGGAACCGAGTAGAACTGAACTCACTCTCACCTCCCACTCAACTACTGAATCATGAGCTGAAACATCGAAAAGAGTTTGATGGCCACCACTCTCAAGGTCAAGGTTGGTGGGATTTCGTTCAGTCACAGCGTTCGGGACCCAGATCCTGGCTCCGGCGGATGGTCCGCCGTCGCCGCCTTGCCTACCTTCCCGGTCGCGACTGCAGGCCTGGCGAGTGTTGCTGAGGGTGGACGTCGCCTTGCTGTGATGCAAGGTTCAAAACAGCTGCGGTATGTGGACGTAGACTTGTTGTCGTCCTCGCCATCGATTGTGAAATGCTGACCGAGAACGCTCGTGCTTGTTCCCGCGGCATGATGTCTCTGATCGCGAGGACGCTTCCATGCACAGCAATGACGTCTTGTCACTCACGCAAGGCAAGCGAACATGACTGATGACTGAGTGGTGACTGCAGTCGTGACAGGTACATTGCTGAATTGCCTATATCAGCCACCGCTGTCACCCAGCGTCACCACCCGTGGAGCCAAGACATTATCCCATTATTCCATTATTCCACCAGCAGCACACTCTGTTGCTGGCTACGATGAGCCCAGAACCCGAACTCGCAGTACCAAGTGGCAACAGTCACGCTTCGGGAATTGCACGCCGAGGGCAAGCATCACAGAAAGCAAGAAAAACGGGTAGGCAAACGGGTGCGTTTCAGAACCGTGACAGTGGTGCTGCTCGGCACTATTGCCATTCGCCGGCGTCACTGCGTTCCGGCCGGGTTAGTATCCGCTCGCTCGTGCTGTGGCCGCCGTCATCAGTGTGGCGACCATGCCATTCTTGCGTGGCAACTTGAGCCACCGGGACGGTCGTCCGTGGCGTTTCTGTGTTTGGAGCCAAGCCAAACGCCAAATCAAAGCTAGGGGACTAGGGAAGCGAGCGGCGTGTGTAGTCGCTGTGGGAGTTAACGAGATTCATCCGGGGCAAGCATGCCGACGGCGACGGTCACGCCGATGGATATGGATGCCAACGGGAAAGACGAAGAGCACTCAACGACAAACAGACGAGGTTAGCGAAGGGACGAGGTGCTGGGCGGTCGGTGGAATTCGTCCTCGTCACACACGGCGAGATCTACACTGAACGCAAGCGAGTTTCAGAGTCTGGACAGTTTTGTCGCCAACCTTGTCTGTATTCCAAAGCACGCTTCCCAGTGATACCAGAGATGCAGCAAGGAATGTGATCCCATCTATGAGGTTGTGGCATTTACATCGTCGTCGCCGCTGGGCGACGAAAGGGTTGCCACGGACGGAGACGATCGCACACACAGACACCGCTCGTGAGCGTGACATGACACCAACACCGTGCATTTGATGGCGACTATACGCCACGGATGGCAATGGCACGCTCAGCGCATCGTACATCCCCTGCTCTAGACTCCGTACACGATTCTCAAGCTGAATTTTGATCAACTTTTCTGCATGCCTTAGTTTTCACAGAGAGAAGAAGAGCAGTCCCGAGATCAGTCGCCCACAAAACTGTCACGCACAGCCATTCCCGACGAACATACAGTTGGGTCTAGTGACTTTGACGCGACTGAATTGTCGTTCAGGAAGCTTGATGCGCGCTTGATGGTCGAGAAGCGCTTTGTTGCTAATGAATCACAGCGATCAGGTACTGTGCGTACTCCGAATAGATCGACGCGATGCACTACAGGACAGGCGTGACAGACCTTGAAAGCGGAGCCCGAGGATAGAGATGCTGTTGGTTGTCAATATCGGGGTTGTTTGGCGGCTTCGGGGTACACAAATCCCGCCCGAAAGGGTCCAACCCGTCCGATGGGCCGTTGACGTACAAAGTCGCCAGTGTGCCCCTGGCGGCTTCGGCGTCGATCACACAGGTTCATGCGCTTGTTGCTGGGCTATTAGAGCGCGTCACGGCCGAGCCGTGTGGTTGGTTATCGGAGTATTTCCTGCGGGCCGCGCTGGTCAAGGCCAAAGACGGCAATGTGGGAATTGGATCTAGGAGGCGGGATCGGTCGGGACTGTTCTGTAGCATGGTATCGAGCGCTGGTATCCCTCCTCCTTTCGGCCGGGCAGGCCATGACTACTGTACCCTCAACGACGAGATTTCGCTCACAACAGTGTAACGGTGCGACCTTTGATCCTGAAACGATACTCTCGCTTGGGTCCGGTTGGCCGTCGAAAAAAGTCGGTCGCGGTCGGAAGGTCAAAACGCCTTCCGCCGCCTCATTGGTCCTCCTCCCCGGGATCCCTAAAAAGCAGAAAAAGTCATCTCAACCGCTTCGCTTCTGCATTGCAGATGAGAGAGAGCGACCCCGGCCCGAATCGAACGGACAACCTTGAGGAAACTGGCGAGGCGTTCGCTCGCTATCAGTGGTGGGTTCCAGTTGGAATCTCACGCGCTACCATTACGCCACGGGGTCGACAGAGGCACGGCGTAACGGCAGGGATACGTCGACCGTGCACCCAGGCGAGCGATCTACATTGTTCGCAGGCGTGCTTGGCGTTGAACTGGTAACCTTATCCAAAGCCTGGAATGGAGCTAAGGGGTTAAGAATGCAGAGGATGATGCGTACGTGTGGCGGATGGTAGTGGATGGAGGATCGCCACTGATCGTCGCCACATTGGCTGACGCTAGCCGTGCCACAAACGTTTGATCACTACTCTGGAATCACCCAGAACAGAAGAAACACATCCCATGGTGTTGCATGGTGGAGGGTACTGTCGGCAACCGAGAGGTCAGTGCGTGACATGCAAAAGCGACGCCAGGAAAATCCAACGCGAGAACTCGGATGGAGCAGAAAACTCGACGAATCTCGCGCTTAGGGCAATGCGTGTGAGCACGACACGATGCGCGCCCCTGCAGCTGTTTGTGTAGGAGGCCAGATACGAAAATTCCAGAGTCCCAGAAACAAGGACTTGCAGTCGCCGTATTCCAGGCTAAACATAAACAATCGGACGTGAACAACAACAACAACAGCAACAGCGACCAAGTGTGATATGGGCGCGGAGTCAGATACGTCCCGTGATCCTTTCGTGACAGTGCCAAGTGGAGCGGCGTCTGCCAGACACGGCATGTCATATCGCCCAGCACCACCACGACCGAGATTAAACCCTACCTAGTCGCTGGCTCCATAATCAACGCTCGGAGTATCTTGTTGTGAATACCATATGTTCCAGATTCAATTCACCCCAGAGTGCAGTGAGCAATGGTCACAAAACTTGGTCTCGCAGAGATGACAATTGATATGCTGCATCAGTTGGTGTTTCAAGATCATGTTAGAGTTGGGGCACTAGCATTAGCCTTGATCGCACCCAAGTTCTGAGCAACGCCAGAAAACTCGTCCAAACCTACTTGGCGCCACTACCATGCACACCGCAGCGAAATCTCAACACGAGCAAAGTTAAGCAAGAGGTAACGGAGCATGTGTTGCAACAGATTACTACCACTATCCTACAAGCTACAAGCTCGTCACGGGATTGGGGCGTGTTTGCTCTACTTTCCGTTACACGGTCGTGTCGTGGCGGCTGGCCGCTACACAGTTTGCGTCATAGTCGCCCAGACAAATCAGGTATCGATGACATTCCACAGTCACAGCACGACGGCAACTGGGACGGGCTGGGATGACGACTCGAGTCAAAGCCAAACCCAAACAAGCACGGAAGAGACAGAGGCCGAAAAGACAGGACGAGGGTGGTGGTGGGCACGACTCTGAGAATTCACAAAGTATATGCAGCAGGATCCAGAGTCGAAACCCGTTGAAATATCGGGAATAAGAACAAACTCCTGACACGGTGTCAAAGGGCGTTTTGTGCCTCACGATACGGAGACATTCGCGCTCGAGATGGAGCAGGGCTAGAGGCTGTGTAGGACGGTGACGGACGACGACATGTCCGACGCGGGCGCGACCCTACCTCTGGATGACATAAATTGATCACTTTGGGCGCCTTGTTTCCATGTATCCATGTAAAGAGGTGTATCTGTATGTCATCGTGCTCCCCGTCGGCTTATGTGTCCTGTCGGATGGACCAACCGTCTGGAGACATGGCGACAATCGCTGGCAGGTGACTCGAGACTCTGGGAGCCAGGAACGCGTCCAACTTTATCCTTTGGAGGTAACAAGCTCAGAGCGCGTGCAAACGAGAGCGTGCTACACTCTACAGCCAACAGCGCAGGGCTACCAACTCATGGCGATGACGACGATAACGCCAATGATGGCAAGTTGTACCGCCGTTGTTGAATCCCTCGTACCACATCTGGTAGAGGCACGTCCCTGGAGCCGAACCTTGGGGCGAGACGATCGTGACAAGTTTGAGAGAGAGATCTGTGCAGAGCTGTATGGTACTCCCTCGACTAGTATCGGAGCATGAGTTTAAAGTGTTGCGCGCGTCTGTGATCTGTGGGCTTAGGGCTGTGGGCGCTGGACGACATTTCGGCAGTCTTCGGCACTCCGAGACTGATTACAGACCGCCCCTGTCGTCGTGACCTCAATGGCCATCAGTCTCATCCTGATACAGCTGTCATCCTCGTTCTGGACCATATTGTGGGTGAGCATAATGATCAGACCCTAGGAGCGGTCGACATTTCAGCGCAGAAACTTGAATGCAAACCTAGCTAATCGGTGGAGTGCATCATCAACCCCTGTGCGTACACCTCCAGACCAATTCACACCTGTCCCCCTCTAAATAAGCAACTGATTATCTTGATTGAGAATGTGACGTCCTGCTTGTCAGTTATCGTAATCTGGCGCAGGGTACGCAGGGTATGCCGTTGACGTTACAGGTATAAACTTCCGGAACGCTGCAAGGGCGTCGAGGACCCCCACAGCCTCCAGGCCATCGAGCACCGTATTCAAAGGGTCCGACAGATCCAGATCCAGCGCTTCGTCTCAGGAACACGGGCTCTAATGTGTACCTTGTGCTGCAGCGTCGACGAGATTGCTACAAGAAGCAGGTCATGCACACTCTCTACCTCACACTAGTCCTCGATTGTCACTTCCCTGTGTTGTTTTCTCCGGCCCCACTCATCCCCATACATGCTCACATACTCACATGTAGCGATGATCAGGACATGTCAGATGGTAAACAATTCATGTGCCCGGTGACTGACCCCACTTGGAGCTCAATGTCAGGAATCACCACGCTAGCGCGATGCGGACCTGCACTAATGGCGTGGTGATTATCTGAATCGAGTGCGCACAACCCCACAGCGTACTCCAACTCTAATCACCGCCGCAACCGAGGCTATCAAAGTTGGGGGACTTGCGCTATCGCCGTTTCGGGGTCGTTGCGGACACGACCAAGTTCCCTGTATCCTGTGTTGGAATCTTGCCTTGAGCCCGAATATCGTCGGTTTTTTGCTCTGTTCGGCACGCGACAGAATACCAGCGTGTGCGTGAGTAAAGACACAGTTTCGGAACGGCGTGTAGGACATGTGTTAACCTGGGACGTTGAAAAACGCCACCGCACCTTGTTCGCCGTCGCTGGTCGATGCTGGCGGTCGCTCGTGCGTGCTGCACACGCCTGGAACGCATAAATAAGCGCGGAATGGGTACCACTACAACTCTTACCCTACAAGGAATGTGTAGAGCAAAATCTTTGCTATGCGTTTACAGTTGGGCTTACTGAAATCTATGACTGTAAAGAGTCACTACAAGGGTACATTGTACGTACAGCGTTATCCTCTTATCCTGGTTGTAAACATTGTTGTAATCATGTGCCATCTGACCGCCCTACTAAGCTACCTGCCTGCCTGCAATTAGAACACGGAGCACCGAATGTAAGTGGAGCGGTACAGGGTCGCCGCTCTACTTGCTTCGTGGCGACCGAGGTCTGTAGAACGTGCTCTTGAGACGTCAACAGAAACACGCTGCATCGTTGGGGGGTACACACATGGACTTGTTCAGACTGTGACCGAAGTGATTGACCGTGCGGCCGAGGTCACTCACCAACCTTCACACCTCGCTGCGCCAAGTTTTGGACGCAACCTTCCCATGAACTATGAACCATGCGCCTCGCTTGTGATTACTCGGACCGGACTCTTCTCGGACGCGACGGTTTCGGCAGTCAGCGATAGAACAAGAATCCGTGAAGGCAAGATAGCTAACAGCAGTGAACAGTGAAAGCTAACCATGGCGTATATCGCTTGGATATGTACTCTAAGATCACATCCCCTCCCTCATACTGTCGTCATAGTCCTTGGCATCATATCTAGCATCGTCTTCGTCGGTTCTCACGATCCATCCAGCGGCGAGCACCGATACCACACACACACACAGTCATGTAGATTATGCGGGTGTACGATGAGTACAGTTGAGTTGCGGCTCGGCGCGGCGGCGGTGAACCGCGAACCCAAAAGTGGCGTCGACAAGCTCCCAAGCCACACGCGTCGCACCACCACGGGTGTGATTCCCAGAACTGGCTGGAATTTTGTTTCTCTGCAGCGCAGAATTCTCGGAGTTGGGTCGATGATGATGCTCAACATGGGTAGCGAGATTTTGTGATCCGCAAAGATATCATTCTGCAGGTTAACATGTGAATCATGGCAACTCCAGAGCACCAAAATCTTGGTCCAAGGGGCTCTGATCGGCGGCAAGTTGTCACTTAGCATCGGGGTGACCCGGAGACGATTTCCCCAGAGTAGTGAAGTCGCGTGTAGGCCACGGACGACAGATTCTGGGGTGGCCCAAGGACGTGGGGCGAGTATGGCTGCCGGTAATCCGCACGGCAAAGACGTTCTGGGTCCGGTCACGCCGAGCGCCGAGATCTCACGGCGGAGGGATACAATGTTTCTGGCCCGTTCCGTCCGTTTCTCGGCGATCACAATCCGCATACCGCCTTGGCATCATGTAAGACTGCAATGTACATTGTGTCACGCCCAGATCTGAAATTCTCATTCAGTCATCTCCGCCGCACCGTTTGATTGAGGAACAGAAACAGAAATTTGGCACGACACAGGGCCGAGGCACTGCGTGGCCGGACAGGGAGGACCACGGCTCGGGCCGAGCACTAGCCTGCCTTTCGTGTGCGTGCCGCCGTCGCCGGTGACATTAGCCGTGCGTCCCTGCTCCCTGCGCGGAAAGAAGGGTAGCGGAGGCAGACTGCGGCGTGCGGTGGGTTGTGCCGCCGGCTCCCATGACGATTGTGCGTTATGGTATGGTGACTGACTACCTTGAACTCTAGAGCGCAGGGTAAGTGTGCTGCGGCGGCGTACTTTTCGTGCGTTTATCACCCAGAGCAAAATCTACTTTATCCATTCAGCGGTCCTGGCGGATATTGGCCAAGTGCCCCGCGAGTGCTTGTCCTAACTGTATGTGCTCCCGGCATGCCTTTTGCGGTAAGTCGCGAGACCAGCCCTGGTCGCGGCGGTGTGCAGGTAGCATGTCACATGGCGATATTGCGACATGAGCGGCTTCGCGAAAGACAATACGCGACGGCGATGGCGATGGGTGTTGACTATTTGCTGAGACATTGGCACGTTTGCACCGACTCCGCGTGGTGCTGTACACTCATGTACGTCAGATTGTCACACTAGCTGGCCCTTGGCCTCGTCCTCGACGGCAGATACAGGACCACTCACGACCGGGCTGACCTCGGTGCACCTCGTGTGCTGCCGCAGATGTGGTTGCCATGCCCCGGTCCTGAAACAGGTAGGCCGTTCCGTCAGTTCCGAGATTCCATCAATTGTGCAACGTCGTTCTGTGGTTGTCTGGACATGCCCTTCGGTGGCGCTTCGGTGTCCGGCCCAGTGCTCCGCTCTCGGGCATCCATTCGGCTATCCATCCATTGTTCGCCGTTGTCATTCCGGACGTGGTCCACAGCCACGGATTGGGATCTCGCACCAGATGGTGCGGACCTGAACCTTGGCATGCATGCACCTCGTATTCCATCCTCCCAGGTAGAAGAAGCCAAAAGTCCGACGACGTGGACATTGGAGTGAAACTTGTATTCCCTCAGCTGTGGAATGGCCTGAAGCAATCGGTCGTGTGGCATGGCCTCTGACCAGGACGGTGTAACGCTCTTCCAAACTTCCATGTCCAGATACACGATAGTTTACAGTACAGTTTTCGGTGAATGAGACGCGGCCGTGCTCGACATCACATTGCGCACGTACGTATCAACCTGTACAGTGCGTGCCATGCTCGCGACTAGATCTCGATATGCCGTTATCAGCTCCGTCCACTTGGTTCGAGTCGAGTTGTTTTCTGTGCAGTTTTCAGTGCGGTGCTGCGGGACATCATGTGCTCAATGTCGGGTTTCGGACAGGGTTGTCGAGCTCGCCGTAAGTGCCAAAAACGTGCCACAGAGCTCAGGAGATCAGTCAACACCTCTCGTGATCTGGAGGAGGTCGTGTCGGACCAGTGATCCCGTAGCCCTCGGAATCGGCTCGTGAAACATGAGGTGAGGTATGAGAGTCCGCTGGGGATGTGAATCGTCGTGGCGAACCATAAAGGGAAGCAGAAGCTCACTTTGCTGTTGAGTTTGGGGCAAAATCCACCGCAGACGAGCACGACGAGCAACCAGCGGACAACAGACGTCAGCGATCTAAAAACTCGGCGCACAGTTGGTCCATGTCGGTATCATTATCGATTCCGGGATCCTGACATTCTTGATCTTGCAATCTTGATCTTGATCGCACTCGCTCCCAAATCCCAATATCTGAGTTTTGAAGCAAAGCCACATCTATCCCGTACGCCTACTGCAGACTAGCTTGTTCCCACTCCACAGGGCTTACGGCAACTCTATCAGCCCACCGTAGTCCCTCGCTCCGTCTGTGACTTTTGGCTGCAATCGTCATCGCAGCGTTGCTGGTGCTTGTACAGTAGCTGCAGCTGGTCTAAATAGGTATACACGCATTACCAAACTGTGCAACCTATTCCTATTCCGCGAGGCGACTTTGCAGTCCCGCTGGCACGACATTGACACTTCAATTTCATATTGGTCTTGCAGCCAGTTATGCTGCAGTCATGAGAGCTGTGGTGTAGTAGTCGTAATTTTCGCCGGTTCCCAAACGCTGGGATCCCGTCCCAACTGTATTCTCGGTTCCAGCGCAGGCGTCGTGAGCACTGGTAGCGGGTTGAAGCATAAGGAACAGAGGAACAGAAAAGTCGGGTCGGAAGCAGTTCGTGTGGCTGCGAGGGCTGGCTTGCCGTCGCTGTCTTTGGGTCATGGAAGCAGTGTTTTGCCCAGGTACTGTACGATGTGCACGCGGGCGTACTGCTGAGCATGTTTGTGATTGCGTGCCTTTTGTCGTCAAGCTGTGGTAGCATGCCCACTCATGTCACATAACTGTTTATGCCGCTACCGTTTCCCACACCATGCTGACTGGCGCTGGGTGCTCGCTGCTCAGTTGTGTGGGTGGGGCCTCTGGTGCACCCGATCACGGTGGCATGCACGCGTTACCATTCCACTGCATTCCAGTTCGAGCGTAAGAAGAGCTCCCAGGTGGCGAGGTTGGAAATGCGGCATGGAGTGGAGTGGAATGCGGCCACGTCTGCAACGCACAATTGACAACAGATGTCATGATGGGCGGCATGGACGACGCAGACGAGCGAGCAGGCACTCGCGTTCCATGTTCCAGCCACCTGATTGATTGGTGTCAACAGCGAGTGCAGGACCGTGTGTGTGGTCTGGACCACCGGCTCCCATCCACACGCGTCCAAGGTGAAGGTGAAGGTTTGCGCTTTGCGAGTCGTGAGCTTCGTACATGCGAGCGAGAAAGCGGTAACCATCTCGACAACTACAGACACAAGCCCGAAAAGCGTAGCGTAGCGAGCAGCTTGAGCTCGCTTCTGGACGCGTACCGTACCTCAGACGGCGTCCACACGACAAAACCGCCAGTCTCTAGACTCAGATTTCCCACAGTGTCGGCATCGTCGGCGAATTTCACCTCACGCCACCACTGGCAGGCAGACGTCATAGAACTAAAAATCAGCCGCGTGACCTGTCTAACACGGCCCAGAGGCCAAAGTCGCGGCACGCGTTCCGTTCCACATTTGCATTTGCACTCCAGGTGCTTGTTGTCATCGCGCGCGCGCAGCTCACCGCCAGGCATCAAGGTTGGCATAAACATACGTCAGTGATCGGATATCGGCATCTGGCGGATGTTATGTTATTTTTTTGGGAAAACAAACACAAGCAGGAAGTGTGCAAAGCATGGTTTTGGATTGGTTTGGTGTGGATTGGTTTGGTCTTGTTTCCGTTTCAACCACCTCTCTGGGCACTTGCTCCAAGACCCGTGTTCTGGCGCGTTCCTCGTTGGCTCTACCGTGACAGTACTCGTTACCGTGATCATGACGGCCGTGACTGTCGGGGTTGGAGACTGGACATGTGCCAGGTGGGCATCTGTCGCTCTGTTACAACAGGGACCCATGAGCCGCGGCTGGTGCGTTTGCAAGTGCGGCCAACACCGCCAACGCGTCCAATTTCAAAAGTTGATGCAGTGCAATGAGTTGTTGTCTGTCGGTGATTCTACAATCTACTACTTGTCCTTCTCGGCCTCGAGCTCGCTCTGGCTCTTGAGCGCTTCTCCCTTGTTGCCCATGCGGTTCAGCTTGCGACCCGCAAGGACCTCCTTAACCTCGTCGGACGAGAGCGTCTCGTACTCGACCAATGCCTCGGCGAGCTTGTGCAGCTCGTCCTCGTGCTTTTTGAGCAGTGTAGAGGCACGGCTCATGCCCTTGTCGAGGAAGCTTTAGAGGTGTCAGCGGCTGAAACGCAAGGGAAAAATAATGGCAATCGAAGTCTTTAAATGAGTTACTCACCTTCGGACCTCGCTCTCAATTTCGTCCTTCCTCTTGCCAGAGAGGTAGAGGCTCTCGTCGTCACCGTGCGCGACGAGACCAATCTTGTCGCTGAAACCAAAGCTGCGGATCATGCGCGCGGCAACATCCGTAGCACGCTGGAGGTCGCTGGAGCATCCAGAGGTAACGTCGTCGTGGCCAAAGATCATCTCCTCAGCGGCACGGCCACCGAGAGCGACATCGATCATGGCCAGGTACTCCTTGCGGGTGTACGAGTCCTTATCCTGCTCGGGAAGCTGGAAGGTGATACCGAGGGCCGAGCCACGGGGCATGATGGTGACCTTGTGGAGGGGCATGGCGCCGGGAGTGTGGAGCGCAACGAGAGCGTGGCCCCCCTCGTGGTAGGCAGTTGCGCGCTTCGACTCGTCGGTGACGTAGTGCGAGCGGCGCTCGGCACCCATGAGAATGCGGTCTGCAGAGTTAGTCTCAACAGGCATCAGTGAACTCACCCTTGGCCCACTCAAAGTGGTTGAGGTTGACCTGAGTGGCGCCCTCACGCGAAGCCTTGACGGCAGCCTGGTTGACGAGGTTGGAGAGGTCGGCACCGCTCATGCCGGGGCAGCCACGGGCGATGATGGCGGGGTCGACGTCGGCAGCAATGGGGACCTTCTCCATGTGGTGCTTGAGAATGGCAATACGACCGCGGACGTCAGGAAGGCCAACGACGACGTGACGGTCGAAACGACCGGGACGGGTGAGGGCCTTATCGAGCGACTCGGGGAAGTTGGTAGCGGCGATGATGATGACACCCTCAGTCTGCTCGAAACCGTCGAGCTCGACGAGGAGCTGGTTGAGGGTCTGCTTCATGTAGTGCTGGTCCTTTGCCGAACGCTTCGATCCGATAGCGTCGAGCTCGTCGATGAACACGATAGCGGGGGCCTTCTTGCGGGCAGCGGCAAAGAGCTCACGAACGCGCTTGGCTAGAAATTATCAGCAACGGATTTTGAGACAAGGTACTCACCGCCGACACCGACGAACATTTCGTCAAAGCTGGATCCAGAAGCGAACAGGAACGGAACCTCGGCCTCGCCCGCGACGGCACGCGCAAGCATGGTCTTTCCGGTACCGGGCGGGCCGGTGAGGAGGACACCCTTGGGAAGCTTTCCGCCGAGCTGGTTGAACTTTTCGGGGTTGCGGAGGAACTCGACAATCTCCTGAAGCTCCTGCTTGGCCTCCTCGACACCGTGGACATCGCTAAACTTGACGGCCTTGCCTTCCTCGGGCTCAAACTCGGCAGGGCCAGGTCCAGCCTTGAGGAGACCAGTGTTTTCCATGACCATCGAAAGGACCGTAAGGATGATGAAACCCCAGAGCAGGAGACCGAGGAGCCAACGGACGACGCGCCAGGCGCTCATCGTCGGCGTCTGCGGCGCGAGCTGGACGTAGATCGGGTGCAGGGGCGAGCCGGGCTGGGGACCAGCGGCGGGAGTGGCGGGCGGCGGGACAGCGGTACCAGTGGCGGGAGCGGTGTAGGCAGGAGCAAGATTCGGAGTGGCGGTAGACGAAGGAGCGGCGGCAGCGGCAGGAGCGGCAGTGGCGGAACCGGAAAGCAGAGACGAGAGGGGAGTAGCGGGAGCAGCGGCGCCACTAGCAGAGGTAGAGGGGACGCCCATCTCCTGGAGCCTCTGGTCCCTGCGCCTCACGGCGCCGGCGAGCTCTCCAAGACGGCCTGTCTGGGCAAGGGCACCAGTGTACAGCTGGAACGCCTCATCGCTCTTCGTGAGCGCCTCGCATCCGTCAGGAGGACCAGTGAAGGCAATAGCCTCATAGTACGTGATGAGGCCGCCGTACTCGCCGCCATCGCGGAGGGCAGTGAGGAGCTCGATCTGCTCCTTGGGGTCGGCGTTGCCGCGGGCCTCGAGCGCGGCCGACTCGAGGGCGGCAATCTTCTCCTGGAACGGCGTCACGGCGCCGTGGGCCTCGTTGGCGGCCGTGGGGGGAGCGACGGGGGTGACGGGGACGACATTCGGCGCAGGGGTAGAAGGATTGACGGGTGCGTCGGGATTAGGGGAAGGAGTGGACTCGGACTTCTTGTTCCAAAAGGCAGCGCGCGTCGTCGAGGTGCTCAAGCCGCGCGCGATCGGGAACGGCGTCGCGTAGGCACACCCACGCAGCAGCGGGCGCCGGCACAGGACACGGAGCGCGTCTAGCGCTGCCGGCGTTGGTCGGAGTGCCATCTGAGAGGTGAGCCGAGGGAGCTAATCGACGAGCTCACCTGTGGTCAAAAGGAGGATGAATGATGGCAATGAATAGGAAATCAGAAAACGAACACAAACGGCGAGGGATGGATAAAGTCGGCCGTCGGGAGACCAAAGCAAAGCGTAGAGGCCACGCGGCCTCAGCGGAAGCAAATTCGTGTACGGGGCACCAATCCAACGGTGCCAAGGAGATCGACAAGAGCGGACATCCAACCTTCTCCGCGCACTCGATCAGCGTGGCAGCAGGAAACGCGAGAGGCTGCTTAAGCAAAGCAGTGGTTCGCGGCCGACAGCAACAATGGCGAGCAGCGGCAACAAGGCGACAGTGAGAGCAACATTGCATGATACATCTGGTGGCAAGGTATCTCTATAGACTTTTTTTGACTCAGAGGACCCGAAGAAAAGAAAAAAGAGAGGGGGCGCAGCTAGTAGCGCAACCAAAAACTAGATTTGGTTCTTATTGATCTCGCCATGCAATTAAAGGGAGCTTGGCGGGTCGTGTATAGGCAACACATGCGGCAGTGGTCGACAGGGAGAGGGAGGCAAAAAGTGTGTGGTGATTGAGACGTTACATTGAAGTGAAAAGAGCACGAGACTTGACAAAGGGGGAGTTGCGCGAGAGATGGGTCGTCGCGAAGAGGGGCGGACAGTGTGCCGCGCGTCGTTGCGTTCGACGTTTTGAGGGGGGATGGAGGCCTCGGATATGGCCGAGTGCTGGTTGGAGTGATGGCGAGGGGGGGCAATGCAATGGGTTGTGGGTGAAAAAAATGAACATGCTTGTGGTTGCGGGGTACCATGCAAATGAGGCCAAT
>Ga0160505_100621_pt1 | contig 19237 bp, 11 predicted proteins | sample DIDeMG_FD_108225 | JGI IMG/M metagenome (GOLD analysis project Ga0160505, IMG submission 108225) | Enriched chicken feces microbial communities from UW Madison campus, WI, USA - DID2874_E49_Stillage MG | ecosystem: Host-associated > Birds > Digestive system > Large intestine > Fecal ... | reverse complement strand
TTTTTTTTTTTTTTTTTTTTTTTTTTTTTTTTTGATTTAACGTAAACTGTACTTCTAGTTGACAGTATTGATATAAACTCATGGTTGACTAGAATCAAAATATTTAACTTAATGTCTCTTACAGTAACCTGAAACAACTGACAGCAGACCGGTAATTCTTGCATTTAATATATATCTGAGAAAAAAATAACCTTGATCGTAACTGAACGAAAGATGACATATGATTGATTTTATTAAAAAAATATCCTTGGAATTAGCTATTAGCCTCATTCTCGACTGTGAAGAACCAACTGAGATTTAAAAACTACTGTCACTCAAAGACAGAAGATTTTAAGGAGACTTATTTTCTGTTTCAATATACATCATTTAGGATTATGAATATAGGTTGTGTCTCTATAAATAAGCTGTTTGTGAAAAAAAAAAAAAAAGGTGAAACATGAAGAAACAAGCGTATTTGTTTTTTTGGCATCGTGATAATCATTGGTAATGTGGAATAGCTTTGATTATGAAAATTTCAAAATGAAAACCAGAGCAAACAAATCCTCATTTAGTTGGCTGGTTGTTTATTAACAGTTATAGTTTATAGATACTTCTTTTTGTATCTGTTAAAAGGCCAGTAGACATGTGCTTGAAAGCCATAGTGCGCACTAGTTACGAAGCGTACAAAAAAAAGACAATCAACTGTTAAGAAATTTTAATTCAAATTAAATTAATTTAGCGTAAATTATAGTGATTTAAATTGTGTTAAATACTATAAAACTAAAAATAAACTTAAAAAATAGTGGTTTGGGATATAAATCTTATGTCTTGCGCTGGTATACAATTGAGCCGAGGTCCTCGGGTCCTTTTTACGTTCTTTTTTTCCCTCCATTTTTAGGTTCCGAGTTTGTCCAACGAAACTGTTTAAATTTGGTTTTAATTTTAGTCCTCGAGGACCTTTTAATCCCACCAACGGCAACTGCGGAGTTTGATTAAGTAGAGGCCGATACCCGGCATAAACCCAATGATCCTGCTTGTCAAATAATGTTTTTTTGCTGGTCGAATTAGATTGCACAAACCAAATTGATGGAGATAGCCAAATCTAAGCATTACTAACATCCCCGCGTACCCCAATCCACTGAATTTACCCCCAGTTCACTGACATCTTTTACAAATACCGTTACTCCCTGTTTGGGTTTCACACAGATCATGGCGTCTTGGTAAAGTATTCTCAAACGAGGTATATCAACAAGCCAAATTATTAATGTGAGTATGGCAAGCTAGAGACAATTGAACACGTTCTCAAAGAGTATCCTTTGAATCCTGTAGAGCGAGGCTTGTTAAGAAGTTTCCCCGGAGGTTGATCCCAAATCCTTTTTGGCACCAAGAAGACACTTGGGACTGTATTCGAGTTTTCAGATTCAGTACTCTAAATTCTTTGCTGATGGTTCGCTTGGTTAGAGCAGCTTTTTAAGGGTTTACAGAGTGTTAATCTCTTGTATCGATCTACTAGAAGTTTATGTATCGTAGACTTCCCTTAACATTAATCGTAGAGAATCCAATGCCATCTAACGTCTAAAGTTATGCTACATACTGACACTCCTATCCTGCCACTCTTATAGAGACAAATGTTATGAAATTCATGTCTTCTTTGTATGTTGTTTTGTTTTGTAATTATTTGTGACTATCTGATGTAAAGCCGAATATCTATCTAACATCCCCGCGATGTCACCATCGCGCGGAGTCTGAGCTTTTTTTTTTATCTATAGCCGAAAATAAACGAATAAACAGCAACCTCGATACTTTTAATATATATTTTAATTTACCATTACTGTTCTTTTATCAGCAACGGGGCATCTTTTCCATTTACCAACCAAATACTTTTTTTTTATAATTGTGGGGTAGGAATTATCTAATTTTCATTTATATCTGATATTTATCAATTACCAACCGTCTCCATCCTTTTGACATTTCTTATAAAAACTCCTTCCTTTTCCCTGATTTACCATAATTCATACCCTCTTCAATAATTCACTTTATTTATTCACACTCAATCTCTTACACATTCCTATACAATGCCCAATCAACAAGGTACTGAAATCCTCTATGAAATTAGAGAGCGCACCGCCGTCATCACTCTCAACCTCCCCAAAAAGTTCAACGCGCTTACTGGTCCCGAGTACCGCCGACTTGAGCAGCTGGTCCAGGCGGCAGCGCGTGAAAAATCAACCTTTGTGACTCTCATTCAATCTACAGGCACATTTTTCTCCGCCGGTGCCAACTTTAAAAAGGGCGATCTCTCTGGTGATACTCAGGACAAGATCTCTTTGCTCAACCTTCATAACGACGGTGCTGACCCCGAAAACTACGCCGACCTTGATGAGCGCTCTCTGTGGTCCTACCGCTTCGGTACCCGCAACTTGGTTCTTACTGAGACTTTTTTCAATCACCCCAAGGTTCTTGTAGTTGCGCTTAACGGCCCCGTTATCGGCCTCAGTGCCGCGCTCGTGGCTACTGCCGACCTGATCTTTGGTACTGACAACACCTACCTCCTGGCACCCTTTGCCAATATTGGTCTTGCCTCTGAGGGTGCTGCATGCTACACTCTTTTGCAGCGCCTGGGCATGTCCAAGGCCAGCGAAGCCCTTCTCATGTCCAAGCCCATCTCCGCGCAGGATCTCAAGGCCACGGGCTTTTTGAATGAACTTTATCCCAAGGATAAATTTAAATCGCCGGAAGAATTCAACGAATTTATTTACAACAAGGTTAAGAAGGCCATGTATGGTCTTGATGAAGAAGCAGTTTTGATCATCAAGAAGCTCATCCGTCGTTCGTGGCAAAAGGATATTGTTGAGGCTAACCATGATGAAGTCTTTTATGGTATTGATCGATTCGCCAAGGGTGTTCCCCAGCGCCGATTTGCAGCCCTGGCTACCAAGAGTCTCAACCACAAGATCTAAAAGAAAAAAAAAAACATCTAAATAAATTTAAAATAAATAAAAAGAATTATATATATACATATATAATGAGAAATTAGCAATACGTTCATTTTTGCCTATCTGTCTGGTGACACAAAAACAGAGCACCTAATAAAACTACTTGTCAATCTCATTAAGCGTTTCCACTGCAAATCTTTTTTCTTCCAAGTAGTTTATCTCGTCCTCAGATGACGTGAGCATGGGCACTGGGATCTCGGCGCCCTTGGCCACGGGTACCGATTTCCGCTGGTTTTCCTTTTCATTCTTCTTGCCAAGAGAGATACCAATGAGCATGGCCGCCAAAACAAACGTCACGGCTGTGAGACCGCGCCGAGTTGTCTGCCACCGCAACGCCTCAATTTCTGACTTCATGTCGGAAACAATATCAATTGAAATGCGATTATTGAGTTCCTGAAGTCTCATGTCAACCAGCGAGGCTTCCTGCTGATTACTATTTTTGCGGTCGTTAATATCAAGATCAATACCACTTTTCATGGTGGTGATGCTTTCATTAAGCTCCTGATGCGCAATCTCAACATCACGCTGCAACCTTGCAAGATTCGATCCATACTCGGCTGATTGTAATTCACGCAGCTTTTGCACCTCAGTACGCAGCTCTGAGCGCGCCGCTTCAAACAGGTAGGCATCATTATCGGCTGCAGCCTGTGTAATGCTTTCCTCTCGGACCGCCTCAAGTCGCTCCGTAAGGATATCCCGCATGGCACGCATAATGATTTCAGCCTGGCCTTCGGTAAACCCGGAAAACCGTAGACCCGTGTAGATTTTATTCGTATCAAAGTAGTGTGTAACAGATATATTATTGTCCTCATCACCGGGTTGTGGTAGCCTTACCTCAAGTCCACGCTCGTCGAACAGGGTGTCGGAAGGGTCTGATGATTGCGATCTGCTGGATGGGTCTTCGCTGTTACTAGAATTGCTGCTGTTGTTAATGGCATTGCTATTCCCATTGCTTTCGCTGTTACTATTATTGACTAGACTGTTATTATTAGTCCCATTATCGCCTTCTTCACTGTTGTTGGAATTGCTATTATTGTTTTTGTTGTTGTTGTTGTCGTCGCTCGCAAAAAAGGGGCTTCGGTGGTTTGTTGTCAACGCCTGGATCGCGTGCGAAAATAGCCGCTGCTGCCGGGCTCCCGCGATTGATCCCAGCGCGTGGTGGTGAAGACACGCCCTGGTAGTGGGTATCAGCGCGCGCAATAGCCGCATGTGTATGTGTATGAAATATAGATGTAAATTAAATTCCAAAGGGTATAGAATGGAAGTAACGATGCAAGAGAGAAGTAGTAACAAGTAGTTTTTGTTTGGTAATAGAAGTGATAGGGGTGGTTGGAGTTTGAGTTTTCAGTCCTGCGCGTTAGATATATAGGCTCTTGTTGTTGGTATTTTGAAGAATATACGTTTTGTACTTTGAGAAATCAAACATGGGAAATAAACCATTGAAAAAAAAAGTTCCGGGTAGGGCTTTTGCATCCGTTGTGTACCTAGGTGCAGAAAATAAAAATTACAAAAGTCGTTTGGCTATAATAATAAGAAACCAGTTAAATCTGGTCTACACAATGGCTAGGTTTTTATTTCTTTTGTTGTCCTATGTAAAAGGGTGTTGTTCTACTCGGCCCGCTTTAACAGAATCAGGCATTTCATCTTACACTTGTAACCTGGTGTAGTCAAATGTCTTATGTTGCTGAACACCAACACAACATCACAACGTCATCTATGACAACAATTACAATGACTCTGTTATTAGTTAAAGTCACCCGTACTGCTTCTGTGCATTTCTTTCACCTTTCTTCTTTAAAGTCATTTCCAACCATGCATGCTGCAGAGACTTCTTTCAATCTCCGTAAAGAGTTCTGGCAGCTGAGCTTCACCCTCAATAAAAACGAACTGTTGATCAGAATTTAGTAGCATACAAAACCGTCTACTAAAACAATACCATGTCAAATAGTTATTTGTCAAGGATGGGCATACAAAGCCTGCGCTACCCTAGGCACCATAACCAAGACAACATCACTGACCAGCATCCAGATGCCTACTGTAAGTCATATCAACATCTATTACTGTTTTAAAGATTACTGACTATTTCTTTTTTGATTAGTTGGTTGGCAAAACTTTTCGACAACGGCGTCACCTGCTACGCCGGTCATCAATCCCTACTCCCTTCCCTCTGCAATATTTACCAGTGGTGCTTCCTACCTACCTGCTCCTCATATCGAATCTTTTGACATGCCTCAATTTGGTCGAGACTGGTCGAATAATAGCTACCCTAGCTGGGTTGACAGCCCAGGAAACCCGTTACTCATTTCAACCTCCCACATTGCCGAAATCTTTGGTCGGCTTAAGCAGCGGTTTGGATTTCAACATGATAATATGCGCAACATGTTTGATCATCTCATGGTCCAGCTTGATTCGCGTGCATCACGTTTAGGGACAGATCTGGCACTTGTTACGCTACATGCAGATTACATTGGAGGTGAAAATGCCAACTACCGGCGATGGTATATTGCGAGCCAGATGGACATTGTTGATACCGGATGTTGGAAAGATTTTGATAGCTTTGGCAATCCTAAAAGTGACAGCAGTAAGAGTTCAGTCAAAGATGATCCTACTGTTACCACTCACAGCTTTAAACTCGCTACTGTGGAACAAAGCTGGCGACTGCGCATGCAAAACCTCACGAATAAAGAGCGCATTACTCAGGTTATCCTCTATCTTCTATGCTGGGGTGAAGCCAACCAAGTACGTTTTATGCCAGAGTGCCTCTGCTTCATATATAAATGTGCGCTCGACTACTGGGAAGGGTTTCTGGTTGACCCACTGGAATCAATTGAAGATGTCAAAGAGGGTCACTACATTGACAGTATCATCACGCCGCTCTACCGCTATAGTCGTGACCAGATCTACGAAAGAGTGGACGATGCGTTTGTTCACAGGGAGAAAGATCATAACAAGATTGTGGGCTACGATGATATGAATCAGTTGTTCTGGTATCGTGAGGGTCTTATGCGCCTAGCACTTGCAAATAAAATTAAATTGCTTAGCATACCAAAGGACCGCCGCTATTTTTCGCTCAAAGATGTGCAGTGGAATAAAGCGTTCTACAAAACTTACAGAGAAAACCGAACTTGGCTGCATATTGTTGTAAACTTTAGCCGAATTTGGATTGCACATCTTTCGATTTTCTGGTTTTATACTGCGTTCAACTCACCATCGCTCTATACAGTTGGCTATGAGTACATGATTAATAACCAGCCCCCGAGCCATGTAAAATGGACTGTTGTTGCTCTTGGCGGCGCTGTAGGCCCGTTTATTAATCTCCTGGCGTCAGTTGGAGAGCTCCTGTTTGTACCGCGCAAGTGGCCCGGCGTCGAACGCCTTATCTGGCGGTTCCTTTTTCTGCTCTTTTTACTTGTCATTAATATTGCACCAACGATGTACATCTTTCTGTTCACGCCGCTTGAAGACAAAAGTGATATTGGGCTAGGATTAGCTATTGTACACATGGTAATTGCATTGTTCACAACACTTTACTTATCGTTTGTACCTTTAGGGGGGCTATTTGGAAGTTATATGAACAAGTTAAACAATCGGAGGTTATTGGCAAGTAAATATTTTACAGCAGGATTTCATAGTTTATCATCAAACGATCGACTTGTTTCCTGCGGACTATGGATCTGCGTGTTTGTGGCCAAGCTCATAGAATCATACGTTTTTCTCACACTGTCGCTACGTGATCCAATTCGTGAATTGAGCATCATTGACTTACCCTATTGCACCGGTGACTTATTGATAGGAGCCTGGCTCTGCCAGAATCAGCCAAAAGTTGTACTTGGGCTAATACTCATTACTGATCTTGTTTTGTTCTTTCTTGACACCTATCTCTGGTACATTATTTTTAATACAGTATTTTCTGTTTCGCGGTCTTTTTACCTTGGTGCTTCGATCTGGTCGCCATGGCGCAACATCTTTGCGCGCTTACCCAAACGCATCTATACCAAAATCATGCACACTTGTGACCGCGGTGGTACGCGTTACAAGCCCAAACACTACGTTGCTCAAGTGTGGAATGCAATTATTATTTCCATGTTTAGCGAGCATTTAATCCCTATAGAGCAAATGCAAAACCTCATTTTTCGACATGAGTTTGGCCCCGATGGCACCAAGGCTCTATATGAGCCACCTTTTTTTGTGTCACAAGAAGATCAGTCGTTCAACTCAGTACTGTTTGAATCACACTCCGCAGCTGAGCGGCGCATATCTTTTTTTGCTCAATCGCTAGCCACTCCCATTGCAGGTAGCTACCCAATAGATTCAATGCCGACATTCACGGTGTTAATCCCACATTATTCTGAAAAAATACTACTGTCGCTGCGCGAAATCATCCGCGAAGAGAGTACCAACTCAAAAGTAACACTACTTGAGTACCTGAAGCAGTTGCACCCGGTAGAATGGAACTGCTTTGTGCAAGATACGAAGGGAATATACCAGCAGGATCTGATGCAAGATACGGCTTTTGAACAAGATGATGCAAAAGAAAAAGTTAACGACCTACCCTACTACTGTGTGGGCTTTAAATCATCAGATCCCGAATACACTTTGCGCACACGGCTGTGGGCATCATTGCGCAGTCAAACGCTCTATCGCACTATATCAGGCTTCATGAACTACATGCGTGCAATAAAGCTACTCTATAGTGTAGAGCAGTTTAGCAATCTTCCTAGAGCAGCCCAAGTTGACTCAGTTTACCTCGATGAAGAACTGCACGCAATGGCAACTCGCAAGTTTCATATGGTTGTGGCCATGCAACGCCTTAACAAATTGTCAACTGAAGAATACATGGATGCGGAATTTCTCCTGCATACGTACCCAGACTTAAAACTGGCATTTCTTATTGAAGAGCCACCGGCAATTCCAGGCGAAGAGCCTCTTTTCTACTCAGCACTCATCGATGGCCATTGTGAAATTCTTCTCAATGGACAGCGCCAACCCAAGTACAAGATCCGGCTTTCAGGAAATCCAATTCTTGGTGACGGCAAGAGTGATAACCAAAATCATGCACTTATCTTTTACCGTGGTGAATACATTCAATTAGTCGACGCAAATCAAGACAATTATCTTGAAGAGTGTATCAAAATTCGCAGTATGTTGGCGGAGTTTGAGGAAATTAATCCCCCAGAGTACCTATATGGGCACGATGCACGAGAAAATGTACAGGTAGAAAATTCCTCGCCTGTAGCAATCCTGGGTGCCCGTGAGTACATTTTTTCAGAAAATATTGGCGTGTTGGGCGATGTGGCCGCTGGGAAGGAGCAAACCTTTGGTACCCTATTTGCACGCACCCTAAGCAATATTGGCGGCAAGTTGCATTATGGACACCCCGATTTCTTAAACGCAATTTTTATGACGACGCGCGGTGGTGTATCTAAAGCGCAAAAAGGACTCCATCTAAATGAAGATATTTATGCTGGTATGACAGCCCTTTTACGTGGGGGTCGCATCAAACACTGCGAGTATAGTCAATGTGGCAAAGGCCGTGACCTGGGGTTCGGATCAATCCTTAACTTTACGACCAAGATTGGCGCCGGAATGGGTGAGCAGATGTTATCGCGAGAGTATTTCTACCTAGGTACTCAGCTGCCACTTGACCGGTTTCTCTCGTTTTACTATGCGCATCCAGGGTTTCATATCAATAACATGTTTATTGTAGTGTCGCTGCAGTTGTTCCTGACAACGGGTATTAACCTAGCCGCGCTTATTCGTGACTCTGTAGTGTGTGAATACAATCGCAATTCACCGATCACAGACCTACATCGGCCACTAGGCTGCAATAATCTTGTCCCTGTGTTGGAATGGGTTGAACGATGTGTTCTCTCAATATTTGTTGTCTTTTTTATTTCATTCCTACCGCTATTTGTGCAGGAACTCACAGAACGTGGGTTTTGGCGTGCAGCTACACGGTTAAGCAAGCATTTTGCGTCACTATCGCCGCTGTTTGAGGTTTTTGTGTGCCAAATATATGCACAATCTCTTGTCCATGACTTGTCTATTGGCGGTGCCAAGTACATTTCTACTGGTCGCGGGTTTGCAACAACACGCATACCTTTTTGTAGACTGTACGTGCGGTTTGCTCAGCCGTCGATTTACTTTGGCGCCGTTTCAATGCTGTTTTTAGTCTATATTAGCGCAACTATCTGGCGGGTCTCCCTATTGTGGTTTTGGATAACGTCAATTGCGCTATGCTTTGCACCGTTTTTCTACAACCCACATCAATTTTCACTCACTCACTTTTTTTTAGATTACCGTGAATACATGCGGTGGCTGCTGCGCGGGAATATTACATGGCACAAGAGTTCATGGATTGGGTTCACACGAAACCAGCGCACGCGCATGACCGGGTACAAGCGTTTAACACTTGGCGAGCAGTCAGAGACAGAGGCACTCGATGTCAAAAGGCCAAATTTTTTCAATCTGGTTATTTTCGAAATTGGGAGGCCTTTAGTAATTGTGATATTTGTGATTGTGCCCTATGTGTTTACAAACTCACAAAATGACATGCGTGGCGCACAGCCTGTCCACATAATACTAAGGTTGGCAGTATGCGTAGTTGGACCTATTGCAATGAATGCAGTTATGCTGTTGCTAGTATTCATGATTTCGTGTTTTTTGGGCCCGGTCATTTCATGCTGCTGCGTGCGAGCACCTGGAACCATTGCCGCCGTTGTTCACTTTACCGGTGTACTTGTTCACTTGTCGTTTTTTGGAGTTGTATGTTTTGCTGAAAACTGGGATTTTCCTCGTGGCCTACTTGGATTTATAACATCTACTCTTCTACAGTCTCTACTATTTAAAGCCTTGACAGTTTTTGTCTTGTCGCGCGAGCTCAAACACGACCATTCAACCCGTGTCTGGTGGTCTGGTGGCTGGATTAGCGCCGAACTGGGTTGGCGCCTAATAACTCAACCAGCACGCGAGTACTTGTGTAAAATCATGGAATGCAGTGCATTTGCAATGGATTTTACCCTGGGCCATTTTATCCTTTTTGCCCAAATTCCGCTACTGCTAATTCCATATATTGACCGCTGGCATACAACAATGCTCTTTTGGCTGTCGCCAGGGCGTCAGATACGGCCACCAATTTACTCTGCAAAGCAAAAGCGGCTACGTGCACGCACAGTTCAGCGCTATGCGTTGCTTTTTATTCTGAATCTTTTGGTATTTTTGGTGATTCTGATCGGTCCATTTGTGCTATATCCTTTGGTGCCACCTGAAGTTCGTGAAGCAATATCGAAATTTTTTCCCGGAATTCTTCAACCTCATGCACCAAACTATGGAGCTTTAGGGATGAAAGTTGAGCAACCTTGACATACTCTGTGTATTAATGTGATTTGACAAATTTAGGTAGGAAAAAAAATAAGTGTTTTAAGTATAAGTGAAATTGAGAAACACAATACAAGCACACACATACAAATTAATTCTATATTGCGTACATGAAGCATAGCTATGAATCTATTGAGTTGATAAAAGATGGGAACATGAAATTTACTTCCATTTTGCAAGTGTAGAGCTGTAACGCTGCGACTGCTCAGATGAAAGGGTAGCCATAACGGCACTGAGCTTTGAGTCAGAGCAAAACATGCGCGCAATTGAAAACCGGGGGCAAGTAGCCAGAGCATCAAGGTATGCCATGGAGCGAGCAACCCGGGCTTCATTATCTAACGGCGCTTCCAATGCAGATGCCGCCAGCAGCACATCAAGCACAAGGTCCACAAATCCAGGCTCAACGCCCGCGCGGCCCAAAATCAAAGGAAACGACGCTGGCTCCACCTCGGCAAAAAACCATGCGTGCATGGCAGCACGCGCCGTGACTGGCGTGCGCAGCAGCTGCATCAGGCTCTGCACCGTGAGCGGCAGTCCCGGTGGCACAAATGGCATTTCCACTGTCGCGGGTAAATTGTCCTTAGCATTGGTATTGGCACTAGTAGTAGATCCGTTGCTCTCCGAAGAAGCGGAATCTGTGGGCTTGGGCAGCTCACTGGGTAAAAGCAGGTCGCTGGGAAATGCATCTTCTGTTTCAAACAGCTCGACTTTTGCTTCTAATGCCGGCTTTGTAGTAACTGTATTAGTCGCCGTTGTTGCTGCTAGCCGTGTTTTAAAATCCATCAGCACCTGCTGGTGTTGTTTGCCTGCAGTGGCAAGCGCCTTCACACCGTCCTCGCAGATTCGAATCGCGAGCCCCGGGTACCCCTCGGCTTCAAGCGCCGTGGCCTTGCGGAAATATAGCTTGGATTGCACGCCAACATTCACGCTGGAAGGACTGTTATCAGAAAGCGATGTAATAAGGCGAATTCCTGCATCACAGTCGTGCACCGCTGCGGGCCAGTTGGATGCCTTGAGTCGGCAGGCAGCCCGGTTGGAGTAGAGAGCCGGATCAATGGTGCCAGGCTCCGTGGACTTAGCCAGCTCGATCGCGCGGGTATAGAGCTCTGTTGCATTTGAAATCTCCCCCTTGGAAAATGCTGCGTTCCCCGCTTGCTTCAGCTGGGCTACTGTGTCTATACTGCTGCTGTTGCTCATGGTGATGATGGCGGGATACTCTTACCGTCTCAAAGTAGGGCTAGGTTTGAGATATTTCAGTTGGAAGGTTAAGATTGAGATACTCTTTTTTTTTTGGAAGGTGGGTAGATTTTATAAAAACATAGGATACCCGTCCCGTTGACATTCAGCACCCGGCACTAGAGTACACGATAAACGGCTCAAGAGAGAAAGTATCAAAACAACCCTTTCACTAAATATAAAATAGTTTTCATTTTTATTATTACGATTTAGCATTATGGGTAAAGAAGATCTTGAGGACGAAATTGAGGCCATCAACGCCATTTACCCCGACTCATTAGTCAAACTTGGTTCGCTTTTCCAGCTGCTGATCCCGGACCGCGATATTATTTTGCAAATTTCATTCCCATCGTCCTACCCGGAAGAGGAGCCGCTACACATCATCTCTGTTGCAAGCAAGACGTATTTGCCACAGTCGCTTAATAAAGATGTGCTCGGCGATCTGCTCGCATCGGTCTATGTACCGGGCTGCGTGTGTCTGTTTGAGTTTATTGAGCTGATCCGTGAGGTCTTTGAAGCACCCTCCGAGGAAGAAGAGGAAGAAACTGAAGCTGCTGACGCAGAGGAGAGCTATGAGATGAGCAAGACCGACATTGCCCAGGCAATTTCTGCCCATTGGCATACCTCAGCGCCCATCATTGATCGCAAATCAACATTTATTGGCTTCGCCGTCAAGGCCGACACGGCTGAAGAGTTCTTTTCTATGCTGGCGGTGCTTAAGGCGGATAAGCACATTGCTCGTGCTACGCACAATATGACTGCATACAGAATCCGCAATGCGAATGGCACCGTTGTGCAGGATTGCGATGATGATGGCGAGACGGCTGCCGGCAGTCGGCTGCTTCATCTTCTTGCTGTAAGTATATGTTTGCTCATTTTAACAGGAGCAATAATGATCTGTTATGTACTGTTACTAACTTGCTGATCTTAACAGCTTACTGACTCGTGGAACGTTGGTGTCTGCGTGTCCCGATGGTTTGGTGGCATCCATCTTGGCCCCGATAGGTGAGTGTTTATGCCCATGGGCTATGACTAAAATGTATAATCAGGATTCTTTTGCTAACATTAGGCAGATTTAAGCATATCAACTCGGCAGCGCGCGAGGCGCTGGTGAATGGCGGGTTTTTACAAGAGCCTATCAGTAAAAAAAAGAACAAAAAATAATATATATAGATATCTACGTATATATTTGTATACACCACTTTGTTAATAGAGACCCATTGCGCATAACTTGTTGTAAAAGTCCCGATTAATTTTACTGATATCTGCTAATTCCCATAGGGTCTTTGAGATCTCTGCCAGTTGGGAGGAAAATGAAATTTCAAAGGCTGCTGCTGTTTAGATGATATTGGGACCAAAAAAAAAATTTTACCTTTTGACATTTTCTTTTCTTCTACATAGCTAACTTCCCCAGCACAAGCACCCCACGATCCCGGAATCATGAAGCTTGATTATAGAGTAAGTAGACTTGGAATATGTTCTTGTGGTCCTTTTGTCTAACCTGGCTTTTTTTCCACTTTGATAGCTTTCCAATTTGCTGGGCACTGTCTACACGCAAGGCAACCTGGTGTTTTCGCCTAACGGCACTAGCATCCTCAGCCCCGTCGGTAACAGAGTCAGCTGCTACGATCTGACAAACAACAAGTCTTTCACGTTCCCTTATGAACACCGCAAAAACATTGCTTGTATTGCTCTTAACCCGCAGTCTACATTGCTCCTCTCGGTCGATGTTGACGGTCGCGCCATTCTCGTCAACTTTGTCCGCCGCACCGTCCTTTTCTACTTCAATTTTAAGGATACTGTCAGCGATCTCAAGTTCTCGCCCGATGGTAAATACTTTGCTGTTGCTGCCGGCAGACATATTCAGGTCTGGCGTACGCCTGAGCAACGCGACGACAAGCAATTTGCTCCATTCATCAGACACCGGGTTTACGCGGGCCACTTTGCCGACGTTACCTCAATCACCTGGTCCGATGACTCGCGATTTTTCCTTGCGTCATCAAAGGACCTGACCACCAAGGTCTTTTCATTAAAATCTGAGGACAGCATTGCCGCAGCGACGCTTGTCGGTCATCGTGAAGCCGTTGTGGCCTCGTTTTTCAGCGATGATCAGGAGACTATCTACACAATCAGTAAGGACGGTGCGTTGTTTCAGTGGAAGTACCTCAAGGCGAGTGAGCTTGTCGAAGAGGGCAAGGAGGACGAAGAAATTGATAAAGATGATGACGATTCGTACTGGCGCATTGTCGAAAAGAACTTTTTCAACCAGGACGCCAAGGTATCATGCTGCACATTCCACCCTAAGTCAAATCTGCTGGTGGTTGGTTTTTCGTCCGGTATCTTTGGTCTCTACGAGCTGCCAAGTTTCACAAATATCCAGGTTCTGAGTATATCACAAAACGCCATCGATCACGTTACGATCAATTCTACCGGTGAGTGGCTTGCGTTTGGTGCCTCCAAGCTCGGCCAGCTGTTGGTCTGGGAGTGGCAGTCTGAGTCTTATGTCATTAAGCAGCAGGGTCACTTTGACTCACTTAATGATGCTGTCTACTCACCAGATGGCTCCAAGATTGTTACCGCCGCTGATGACGGTAAGATCAAGGTCTGGGATGCCTACAGTGGTTTCTGCATCGTCACCTTCACAGAGCACACTTCCGGTGTCACTGCTCTTCAGTTTGCAAAACGCGGTAACGTTCTTTTTTCGGCCTCTCTCGACGGCTCTGTTCGTGCATGGGATCTTGTCAGATATAGAAACTTCAGAACCTTCACGGCGGCATCTCGTGTGCAATTCTCGTCATTGGCTGTGGACCCTAGTGGAGAGGTTGTCTGTGCTGGTTCTCTTGACGACTTTGACATTCACCTGTGGTCTGTGCAGACTGCTCAGCTCTTGGATAGACTTCAAGGTCACGAGGGTCCTGTTTCTAGTCTTTCGTTTGGCTCTGAGGGCGGTCTTCTCGCAAGTGCCAGTTGGGACAAGACGGTCCGAATCTGGAGCATTTTCGGCAGAAGCACGCACGTTGAGCCCATGCAAATGCAGTCCGATGTACTCTCGATTGCCATGAGACCCGACTCTAAGCAGGTTGCTGTCTCGACTCTTGATGGTACCATTACGTTCTGGGACGTTGATAAGGGTAAGGAAGTCGGCCAGGTTGATGGTAAGGAGGATCTTGCTGGTGGTAGACATTCGACCGACAGATTTTCCGCTAAGAACGCGACCAGATCGAAATACTTTACAACTATCTGCTACAGTGCGGATGGCTCCGTTGTGCTTGCCGGTGGTAACAGCAAGTTCATCTGTCTCTACGATATTGACAACGAGGTGCTGCTCAGAAAATACACAATCTCTAGAAATATGGCCATTGAGGGCACGCTTGACCTACTGAACAGTAAAAACATGACTGAGGCCGGCCCGCTTGATCTCATTGACACCACTGGTGAGGCTTCTGACTTGGAGGATAGAATCGACAACACTCTCCCTGGTGCTAGCCGCGGTAGTGTCGACGCTAGAAAAGTGCGCCCCCAGATCCGTACTACTTCCATCAATTTTTCGCCTACCGGTCAGTCTTTCAGTGCCGCATCCACTGAAGGTTTGTTAATATACTCGCAGGACTCTTCATTCTTGTTCGATCCCTTGGATTTGGACATTGACGTGACTGTCAGCACCACGCTGGAGACCCTCAAGGAGAAGCAATATCTTACTGCTCTGATCATGTCATTCCGTCTTAACGAAAAGGGCCTGATTCAGCAAGTTTACGAGTCAATACCCGTTGGCAATATCGAACTCATTTCTAACGAGTTCCCCGAGGTCTACCTCGAGCGATTTTTCAAGTTCCTTACGTCTATCATTGACGACTCTCCCCACATTGAATACCATTTGTTGTGGATCCAGTCCTTGATCACGGCACACGGTCCCTTCATGCTTCAACGACGACACGAGTTTGCAAGCGTGCTGCGGTCAATTGCCAAGTATGTGACCAAGGTCAACAAGGACATTAACCGTCTTGCTAGCAACAACATCTACTACGTACAGTTCTTGCTTGGAAAGCAGAGCAAGATTGATTCATCAGCGGGCTCTGGTAACGCTATGGAAGGCATTGAGCTGGTCGCTGTTAAGGAGAACGCTACCGAGGATGTTGAAATGGAAGATGCTGATGATGATGATGAGGAGGGCTGGTTCGGACCAGAAGATGAAGAGGATTCCAAGACCAAAATTCTTAGCAAGTCCAGCCCGGTAGATGATGATTTGAGTGACGATGAGGTGTAGGTATTATATACATGTATAAAGAATTAATAAAAGAATTATATGAATTAGTGTTGGTCTTGTGTTGGGCGTGCTCCGGGAGCTTTGTCGGATGGTGTTTCTGAGCAGTTTGTGGGTTCAGCTTGCTTAACGTCCTCTGATTTGTCTTGATCAGCGGAAACTGTGTGAGCACTTTCTTCAATAACTGTCTGATCTGACACGGTCTCGCCCGCCGCCTCGGAGTCCACTTCACCGTTCTCACCTAGCAGGGCCATGCGCTCGGCCTCTTCCCTCTCTCTGTACTTTTTCTTTGATTTTGCCTTCTTCTTGCGAGCTTTTTGCTTTTTGTGCTCAGCAATTATCGCGTTGCGACTTTGCCCTTCGGGCGCTTCAAGCTCTTCAATCTTAAGCGCAAGCAACTCGCGTGCCTTTTTGCGATTCTGCTCACGCGACCGTGAGAACTGTGAGCTCAGCACAATGCCCGTAGGGATGTGCCGTAGCTGGACCTTACTGTTGGTCTTGTTGATCTAAAAAAGAACAAAAATTGTCATCAGTCTACTGTTCTATAAAGAAGACGCAGAAATTCCTGGTTCAACCTACTTTTTGACCTCCTTTACCTCTGAAAAAGCTGTTAGCTGCTGCTGAATATTTGCAATCCTGAATAATGTGGCTGGGGTACTCACCCTCCCTTGATAAAAACTTCTTCAATATCCTCTTCTCGGATCTTTGGCCGCGGCGGGAACTGTGTCTTCTTAAGAGCCCAGGACGGCAGCACCGATGTGAATTCCCGGACCCCCGTAGCAACACCCGCTCGACAAATCCTGGTAGTAAATGAAAATAGCATGTTGCTTTTGTGCTAGTGAAGAACTATATTAAGTTCTGACAAATGGGTTGAGCTCAAAACCAAGCAAGCGCTAAAACCGGCGGTGAAAGGTTTGATCCCAAAATTTTTATTTCTTCTTTTTTTCCCCGTTCCTAGCCACCCTGCATATAACACACACACGACCTTCTGAGGAAGATAATACAAGGTTATACACGCACGCATGAGTATAGACGAAGATTTCACAGAATGCATGGCTCAGGTCAGCAAGTATATCAGCAATGTGGATGCCTCGGTTGTCGACAGCATCCCTGAGTCTCTGCTATACTTTGTTCGCCAGAGTGGTGTTGATCCAAACTTTAGGTAAGATCACAGAGAGAGCTCATGTGTATTTTTTTTGTCTTGAGAGCAGCAGCTAATACTCACCCTTCTTTTTCTGGCCACATTAGAGAGAAGTATGCGCAATTGGAACAGACTTGGTCAAGCCTGTCTGACATTTATGCGCGTGGCGAGGCTGTCCTCGCGGATCCCCGCGCTGAGGGCATCCATCGCACACTTAACGGCGCCATCATGCTCGGTCGGAATCTTGTCTCGGTGGCAAAGGCCGGCACTTTGGCCTGGGACTCTGGGGCATCGACCCAAGTCATTTCCATTATCCAAACGCTATTAGAGCTCAAGGATCAGTCTTCTGGAGGTGAGTGTAACTTTTTGTTTTACCTCTTTATATCTTTATTCCCCACTACATTTAAACAGCTTATAACTAACTATCCGTTTCGCCAGCGACCAAAATCTTTAATAGCAGCCTGCAGTTCTTAGCCAATATGTCTAACCAGTCCAGTAACACGCCTGAAGTCATCACGAAGATTTTTGACGGCGTGTTGACCGGTACGCCCGCGGCAACGTTAGACAAGCTTCTAGAACGTCTCGAGCCTAGCGCCGCTGCGCCATTACTGCTTATTGTTGACAGTTGTTTGCGTCATTCAAGCGTCAACTGTCTCAAGTTCTACGAGAGTGATAACGGCCAGACAATTTTTCGCTGGATTCTCAATCTGACGCCGATCTGGTACGATCTTTCTAACGATATCTTCATTAACTTTGTTTCACTTATTATTCATCACATTATTGAGTTCGGCTACGCATCGCAGTTTCTTACACAGGCTATTGAGTCGGAAACATATGAGCCTACACAGGTATTATCGTTGCTCAAACTGCTTGATGCAGGGCTTGCTGACATTAGTTCGTTCGAGTTTGCCGCCCGCAAAGACCTCTTTGACCCTATTTACACTCTTTTCGAGGAGACCTCTAAAAAGGCAGTGCCTTATATGATTCATTCAAAGGATAATGACAAACTATCCAAGGATGAATCAGCGCCAATTTTTCATACTTGGAACTTGCTCATTATTCTCCTTGACTTTCTCGAAGCGCTGCTTTCCGATAGAATTGCCGATGCTGGTCAAGGCACAAATGAGGCAATTGTGCAGTATGCTATTACCCAGAAACCCATTGTTAAGGCGCTAATTGATCTTTTCCACGTTGCACAGGTGCATCTTCCCAAGGCCAACAAGCTTGGCGAGTACGTTCAGGCTCAGACCAGCGAAACGGCCGAGTCGCATACGGCTCAGCATACAAAGTTCCCTCTGGTCAAGGCCCGCATCATCACTCTTCTCGGCATTTTAACTATGGGCAACCGTGCTGTCCAGGACGAGATCCGTGAGCGTCAGGGCCTGGAGCTAGTGTTATCAAACTGCATCATTGATATCCACAATCCCTTCATCAAGGAGCGCGCTATTATTTGCTTGCGCTACCTGCTTGAAAATAATCCTGAAAACCAAGCGTTTGTGGCCAAACTTGAGGCCAAATCCACCGTAACGGAGGAGGCTCTTGACGAAGCTGGCCTCGAGACCGAAATTATCGATGGCAAGATTGCGCTTAAAAAGAAGGCTCGCGTGGAGGAAGTATAACAAGTTGGAGAGGTTATTTATATAATCATAATGATTTTTTTTTTCTTTTTTTAATAGTATGTGTGATACGTGTTGAACCAATCACTTATACATAGCTAGAATGTACATATAGATAGATACATAGATAAATAGTTGGATCATTATTTTTACATCAAATAGTTACAAACAGAATGACATACAAAGATGAATTTCACAACATTTGTATCTGTGGGACTAGAAAGGTAGCGCCAATAATAACCGCTTAGGTTATTAAGAGGGCTTGTCCTGATTACTTATAGAGCCGCTATAGTAGCTAGTTCGGAGAACTTAGCAGCGCGTTTTGGGGTATCAACACGTTATATACGTATTAAATGATAAAATATATATTTTTCATATATAAGCCATTCTTTTAATAGGAAATATATTGGTTTTAGTTTGTTCAATTTTTTTCAATATCATAAACCGTAACATATGAATCCCCCTTTCACTTGCAGAAGTTGAAAAGTTTGGGAAGATAAGACATGAATTAAGGTTGCATAAGAAATGGACTAAGATCGGCAAGAAAACAAAAAAAAAAAAAAAAAAAAAAAAAAAAAAAAAAAAAAAAAAAAAAAAAAAAAAAAATAAAAAAAAAAAAAAAAAAAAAAAA
>Ga0160505_100620_pt1 | contig 19247 bp, 8 predicted proteins | sample DIDeMG_FD_108225 | JGI IMG/M metagenome (GOLD analysis project Ga0160505, IMG submission 108225) | Enriched chicken feces microbial communities from UW Madison campus, WI, USA - DID2874_E49_Stillage MG | ecosystem: Host-associated > Birds > Digestive system > Large intestine > Fecal ... | reverse complement strand
TAATTAATAATTAAATTATTCTAACGCAACAAGTTTTAAAAAAATTTTATTATTTATTGTTTATAAAAATTTTTAAATAAAAAAAAAAAAAAAAAAACCAAGTCCCAAAAATTTTATCGTCTTTGAGACATGTCTTTATGCTGCCAAATTAGGACCTCCATGTTGAAGGGAGACACAACATGCAACTCGATTGTAATCTCTTACTGAACAACACTTGTTTTTGTTCTTAGAGACGCCTTGTTTATGCAATATTTGCCATTCCATTGCTATGAACCTCTTCTGTTTCATAAATTGGGTGCTTTTCCCAACATTAAAATTTGAAAGAGCTCAGACGACCCTCGCATTAACTAGCCGGCACGCATGAACCACTTGGTTTGGATATGCTGAGATTGATTAGATAATTAGATCAAGGCATCTTTTAGTTGGTGTAGTAAACAAACAACCAGTTAACCATGTTACGTTTTGCTAACATACCATTTTGTTTTATACTTTTATTTGTAATTATTCGATTTAAGGACAATGAACCCATTATATGTCTCTAACTATTATGCTTGTTGAAACTGGGTTGAAACCTTTTTTCTTTGCCTTAAAATGTAAAGAACGGCACCAGCGGCTCAACCTGCAGATGCAATATATATGGTAAGAGATGATGCAGAACATAGAATAATAATGCAAACTCAAGAGATTCTTGATGGTACATCCCTAAATAGATAGACATTAGCTAGTTGTCCAAACTATTGAGATCAAAAGAACCAATTTTTGCATGTAGTACGCAAGATAGCAAGTTTTGGATTTCTTTGGTCTTGTGAAACAAAATTACATGTTCCAAAACATAGATTGCACACGGTAACTGTGCGCCGAACCCTAGGTGCTACAACTGGCCCGCGGTCTACAATGGTTGAAAATTATCTTGCGAGCTGCAGTATAACGGTTGGACATCCCTACAACGGATATGAGGATCGAGTTGAGAGGTCCGACCTTCAGCGTATTTTGAATGGCACTTTAGAAAACACAAATGAATTAAACAAATTTATTTAAGACAAAGACAACGGCTGATAGTGGTACACGAACCAACAACTTCCTATCACAGAAGAGATTACATACCAGACTGAAGTTGATAACTCTATTAGGGATTGCAAGGCTGAAGAACCCTAAAACGGGCGAAAATGGGATGGGACTTGAGTTTTTGATTTGCATTTGTTATGTAAGTCGAAAAAATGACCAATGATAAAAAAAAAAAAAAAAAGGCAACGGCTGGTATGGTGAATGGACACGAATTTGGTCAACGTTACAGTCGGAACTTGCGTGGTGTGAGATACAATGGGAAAATTTATGGAGGACCGTGGCGGGAAACAATCGGGGCTAATTAATGTAGTACTCGGATATGGGTTCACCTGCCGGTTTCCGGCGACCACGAAACCTACATTCAAAAGTCTGAGACTATACATCAGGATAGCTCAAGCGCAGATAAACTTGGTCTACTGGATGTAATTGGCCGAGAATCCTGAAAGGTTGTCAAAGAAGCGGGTTTAAGGGATGGGCTCAAACAGAGCGCTAAAAATGGTGAAGGAAACGTTGGTACTAAGCCAATGTGACAACATTAGGAACTGAGAAAAAAAGCCGGCCAATAGATTCTGCAGTCTTTTTTTCACCCTTTGTAATGCACAAGGCTTTCAAATGCAATGAAAACTGAAATAATAATATTTTACGATGCCATCATGTGAAGATGAAGGGAGTAGGTTTTTCTTTCTTCTTTCTTCCCTAATTGAAATTGTGATGGCTGGAGGCTAACTATTGAGACACGATGCCAGCACTGTGAATAGTTGTTGGTGCTGCTTTGGTAAAGAACATTGAAATAACTGAGGCATTAGATGCTTACCGTCTCGTAAATATGTTGATATTGGATCCTTTTTCTCTCATGAAACTGTCCTAATAGCGTTGAAGTGTGGAGAGACGAAAGCTTATGCACAAACGAGAAGGCTTGGCTAACTTTAACGTTTGATGAGGTAGCTTTTGCGGTTGAAAATTATATTTACACTGTAAATGCTGTTGATATCAGTCAACACATGAAAAACAGAGACAAAAAATGGCTCAAATATTAGCATGTTTTGGCAAAATAGCACTTGTTTTGGTGTTGTGGCACATGATAACCTCTTATTGGACATTTGGGTGGCAGATTTCAGAGCTACTGCATGCCAATCTCTGACCACTACAGTGGCTACTGAATGTATCCCCACCGAAAGCTGCAACGTTACCAGAAACCACTGAAACAGCATTAGTTTTGTCCTCAAATCACCACTAAAGCTTGTGATAAAACCTCTATTTATAACCTCGGGTCAACAACCCACCCTTGTTTGGGTAATTCTTCCCCTCCCAAACTCCAAGTCAAAGCTTGAATGCCTGTGAACTACCTACCTGCTAGACTCGATTCTACGTTTGATTTGTCCTGATGTCAATTTGATTGAGCTGGCATCTGCACGGCGTCTAAACAAGTCGATTGCTGTATCCTTATTGGTATTCTTCTTTTTTTCTAATCAAGACCTAATAAAACTTGGCAATAGATTAAACTTTCCCAAAGGGTGTGCTTATATACCGTACACCAAACACAACAGGTTGTTTTTACGAATTGTGCCAAAAAAAAAAACAATTACATGATACAGTACAATATACATTCAAACAGTACTCAAAGTCAAGGTAAAAACCCCCTCGCCGGTTCAGCCAAAACATGACTTCATTTATTCTTGAAAAGTGAAAACCGAGCATTTTTATTACCACTTAATCCCTCTGCAACCCTTGATTTTACAAAACCAGCTCTGATATTTTTCACACGAAACTTGTATTAGATACGTGGTTATTGTCAAAACAATGTCTTTTTGCAAACGGGATCCATGCAATAGCATGAAAACTCCTGGCAAAAGCTGCTACAAGTTTGCTTCTTAATTTATGACAACAAGCCCAAAGCTTATGTGACTGAAGGTTTAAACTCGACTTTCTTTTGGGCATGGACTGTTTAGCATGACTCAAGGAGGCACAACCCACTATCGACAAATTCATAAATAAGTTAGGTATAAATTAAATACTGCTATATGGGAAATCTAGAGTTGAGCGACTCAAACTGCTGGCACGCAAGTAGCAATGTGCCATAGGCGGTTCAACAGCAGCTATCTAAAAAACGTAAAAAAGGGCTAGAGGTGCTGCTGGTCCCAAGCCTATGCTTGCCCATCTGGCTGCTCGCCATATTGAAGCAGAGAGAAACTTGGTCCAGCCAAAAGAGTGTATGCTGGGTTTATTAAACTTTCATCTTTTTGTTTTTGTAAGAAGAAAGGCGATGTGCGGATTTTTTTTTCTTTTAATTTTTAAAAATTTTCATTTTGATAGTGCAGTTAGAAAAAAAGGACGTCAGAATCGTCGACCATCGGCAGGTCAAATTTAACGTCTGAGTTGGTCTCACTGCTACCACTCTTAGTGGTCGATAATTTGTTAACAGGAGCCAAAGACGGCGCGTCGTTTTTGCGTTCGTGGAACCGTGAGATAACAGCATATACCATGGGGTTGGTGTATTGAAGGTTTGATTTTTCAACTGCAGCAAATGAAGTCTGCTGGCCCCCAGCAGGGAGCATTTGGAAAGCAAATAGCGCCAGTAATGAACAAACACAAAACATGCCTAGGAGTTTGAGAATAAAATAGTAGAAATCGTGACGTGGGACTTTTTGCTGTGAATTGTGTAGAGGCAGCAGTGACTGACCCCTGGGGTTGTTGATAAAAGCTTTCAGACTGACCATTGGATATGTTTTGGCTAGCGTGATTAAAAAATGTCGTAAGGGATTTGGGAGGAAAGCTGTATGCCGAGCAAACGGAGCGTCTGGAGGCGATAGAAAAACGACAGTTCAGAAGGATATTGGTTGATCCAGGTAGGCTAAGATCAATAAAAATGAAGATTTAAAGCAATTATGAAAAGTGCGAAAAGAGATGTATTTATATTTTTTAATATTCTCATTTTTCGATTGAAATTATAATTTAACTGATATTTTTTTTCTCAGACTCAAAATGAATACACTTTTCTTTTTTTTATGTTTCGTTTCAAAATACAGCCAACTGGGCACATCCTCTAATTTCTTTTTTTCTGTTCATCTCCCAAACAAGCGCAAAATGCATAATTTCCCTAAAAGTGGTGGTCAACTATTCAGTTTGTCATTCAAATTCTTTTGCTTGGAAACCAATGACCAACTTTTGCTCAACAGTGACCATAGCCTTTGCTGAATATTGCTAAGTTCTACAAGCCATTAAACAAGCCATTTTTTTTTTTCATTTTATTTATCTTCTATATTACAGACATCTCTGAAAAAATTTGATTGTACTTAATAAATGGAGTTCGCTTGTAACACGACTTGTTACTTGTTCCCTGCTAGGCACATCGGTTTTCACGCCCCCCTGAACTGATGACTGCAGGTTGTTATGTTTCTTACACAAGCTACCTTGTTTCAGTTTTATTTTGAGCAGGTTTAAAAAAATATGCTTTTATTTACCTGTTTTTCTTCTGTTGTCATCTTTCTGGCATCGCAGTCAATCCCCACATAAATTTGTCGAACCAAGCAATGCCAGCCTTAATAGTATAGAAGAAAATCATCAGTTAAGTGCAGCGAACAGTTTACCCATACTCAGTTCACAAATTAGACCCACTTGCAACAAAGGCAGGATTTTTTTAATTCTCATGTATCACAAAGATTGATTTTTTGACAAACCAACATTCTGGATCGTGAATGTTGGGGGTTTAGGAAAGTTGAATGCATATATGATAATCTTAAGACCTTTTTAATAAAAAAAATATGTTTTTACTTAACCATCAAATGGTAAAAGACAGAGTGGGCTTGATTTGTTCGTGGATCTTGATAAGTTTACTACACACTGATATTGACAGAAAGAGAAAGAATTCTTTTGGCTATTTTCAAAAATATAAAGAGTAGAACGAAAGAACCATTCTACGCTTCATCGCGTTTTCAATTTCCAAGCACTATGTTTATGCATCTGCATTTATAAGCTAAGGGTCCGACTGGCAGTGCTTGAACCCCAACATAAACCTTTGTAGCTACTTGGATAGCAGGATAACTCAACGTTACAGATAGAGCTAGTAAATGATCCAGTAATCATACAAATGGAGGAATATTTTGTTAATATTGTTCAGCCATGATACAACAACTTGCCAGCAAGGATAGTTGGTGTCAGAAACCACGGGAACCTTATAAAACTAAACAGGATTGCCATCATGGGATACGTGGCATTGTACAGCATGTTTGTGATGTCTAGTTTGATCACAGGTTTAACAACAGACCTTCAATTTTGATTTATAATTTGTCCTCCGCAGATCCTTACATTTTTCTGACCAATGACAGAAATATAAATAAGATGTAGTGGTATCCAGTTTCCATATTTAAGTGGCTAATATCTACAAAGACGGGCTATTATTAACAGTACCATCTATCCGACACTACAATGCTAACAGTTGTATTGTTAGTACATCAGGTCACAACCAAAAGTTTACATAGTAGCAGCGTTATGGCTACTTTGCGCTTGAGCACACCGCGTTTTGGTACTGCTAAGTAGATCAAAAAAGCTTCAACCATAACGCTCGTTGATTGCCGCCAAGGTATGATTTTAACTTTGGCTTGTTTTTCTTTTTTTAGAGGTAATGGCTATGTATGTGTTTCATTCACTAATTGTTGACAAACTGCCTATATACATTCCACAAATTAATTATGACCTCAACGCAGGGCTTAATGATTATTGCGCATTATCCAAACGTGTGGGGTTGTTATTGTCTTTAACAGACGATACCTGTACTTGATATGATTAAGTCTAAATGGGAGAGGTTAATGTATATCAATTTATATTAGTAAAACAGATTTATATCTCTATTAAATATCATGAGATAGTTGTAGATGTTAGTCTAGGTGGAGATTCTTAATCATGTAATTAATAGTTCATCACAGAAGTAATCTTTAGGAAGTACTTCAATATATAATTTTTAATTTGGACAGCTTATTCTCAAAGGAGTAATGGTAACTGGAAATACGGAATTGGGTCGTCTGATAGAATCATTCCAAGGTTAAGTTAGTCTAACCAAAGTGGAGTGTTCAGTGTGTTCATAGCCGAGACCAATTTAATAAGTAAGATGTTTAGATATTAATTAAAAAAGGCTCCAGTTCATGGTCTCAGCAGTTATGTAACAGTCTATTATCCCAGATTTGGATGTTTTTAGAAATGGCTTAAGCGTAAGCTATGACTTCTGTTAGAGCTCGCCAATACATACTCTGGTATGAATAGTATGCCAAAGTTGAAAAATAGTCCTTAAGACCCTGCTCTTATTGGCCATAAAGAACCAACAGGAAATAAAATTGTTAAATATAATTAGAGCCTACAGTACTTGGGCTCATCAGACCAGGTCTATTACAGGTATCAATCCCAGCCGTAGGGTATTATCCTACGGCATGTTGGGACCATTATGTTCAAAATTTTTGGTTCGTCTGAGGATCGAAACGATCACCACGGAATCGGGATCCCGTATCCTTCCTTCCCTACTCGAAAACCTAGACACTTATGGATTGGTGTTAATAATAGATTTGCCTGCGGTATGCAACCTACTATAAGGGGACACTAAATCAAAAAAGGGCACACGTGGTTGTCCATTAAGGAATCTCATCGTAGAAGACTTGAAACCTCCTTCAGTAAGAAGATTGTTTACCAAGGTTGTATCAAGCTAAAAAACGTCTAATACCCACTAAACCAGAAATGCCTTCTCTTAACCACATTCAAAACCGTTATGTTCACAAACTCTCATAAAAAGTGGTTAACCACACTGTAACTTTCTTTTTGCCTGGTTTTGTAATCCAAAATCTCTTCACGTTGGTTTTTTATGCATGACGCATATCACCTAATTGAGTATAGTTTCCAATACCACAACCTTTTTCTATTTAAAGAAATTGGCCGAGGGTAAAGACGGGATTTCATACCTGAGCTCTCTCCACTTGAAGGGCGATACAAAGAATGTTTGTATCTCAAGTGCACAACATGGGTAGAACTAGGCCATTAAGATCGTGATGATATTCATATTTTCATATGGCTAATCTTTTGAGTTTTAAATATAACCCCAGATGGATTACAAACTACGCCTCTCATCCAGTGTCTCAGACAGGCTTAGCTGTATACATATATTTGTTGAAAGGTATTGGTCTACTCGAATATCTTGAGTCTTTAGAAACTCACGCAACCATGTTCACAGCTTTTGGCCTAGTTGCACGGCTGAAGCGACTGTCAGCACTTTAAGTAAGTCAGAAAATATCCAACAGCTACCCGTATCAAATAAATTACGAGTGGGTTTTGTGTGCACGTTGAATTTTAATAACCTGCAGCTTTCTACCAGTCTGGTTCATCTTGTAGTTGAAGTCAAAGGTTTCCTAATGGCTTAGCTGCTAACAGGTCATCTTTTCTGGTTCATGCTTTTTGCTGTTGTTGGAACCTACGTCTTTCAAGCCCCCTATATGACATCATTGTTAGTTCCAAAAGTCTTTTTTTCAACTACTGGGTTCGTGCCTTGATTTACCCGCTTTATTAGTATGACTTTTGATAGCCATCTGTCAATGATCGGTGTAGGATTTTCTGACTTTTAGTGCATACTTTGTATATATTTTGTGGTTCAAATTAAAACAGACGTTTGTGTACGGTCTAGTCAACACATCTCAGGAAATATGTTAAGCTGGCCACATTTTGTTTTATCAAGTGAACATGAGAGAATGGTATAAAATTCTCAAAGTACCAAAGGTATATTGCTTGTAAAGCTTATTTAAAACCAGAAAAAGTCAAGTTATATGAACACGTGCTTTGGGGATAGCCATGTTTGAACCAGCCGTTTGTATTTTACAAATAAAGTCATGATTTGAGATATTTTAATAGAACTTGAAGCAAAAAGTATTTTGGTTTGCAGATTGTACCTGAGACACTGATATTTTAGCTTTAGATCTCTGTTATCCTCGTATTTTGCAATATCACTGCTAAATTGCTAAAGATAAACTCGTTTGAACGTACAAAGATGCTGTAAAATAAGGCTCCTGAAAAAAGAGGTTGGTTATATTGAACTAACAGATATTCTATTCTATTGAACAAACATATAGCCGTTGTTCGTTAAAAGCTATAGAGAAATAAACCAAAAGAAAATTTGATACTAAGCAAATAGTATTGATGATACTTACCATCTGACTTTTGATTTTAATATTGTTGTGTACAAAGAAAAATCCTGGTTAATCTGTTACCAACTGTTGAAAATAAATCTGAAATAACATATAGTTGAAATTGCTTAAATACTACTTCATATGAATTTGCTTAGGTTGATATACACACAATAAATGTCAAATCACAAACTGAGATAAATTTGCTACTTCTAAAAAATCGAAAGCAGATTTTGAGTCATAATGAGTGTAAACAACGATAGTTTTCATAGTGGCTAAAGGCATAGTGGCTTTTATCATGCTATTAAAAAATTCGCTGTAAAGAAAATTTAGTTTTCTCAACTTCTGAGTCAATTATAAAAAATATGATTAACCTCCGATCAACCTCCGGGGTTTTTATCATCAGTTGATAACATATTGCCATAACAGTTTATATGCACTGTCAAAAACAAAATATGTTGAATTAAAGTAGTATTTCTTCTGCCAAAGTGATTACACAGCCTTGGGTTATATAGCCAGCACCTGATAGTAATCAATCCTGGGACAATGATTACATAAAAAAAGATATAAACACCCGAGCACTTAGGATTATAGGAGAGGCAAAACAAAATTTCTAAAAATATGAGTTTAAACATACTGAAATGATTTTGGCTGTTGGACTTTGTTAAATATACGTTGCGATCGGCACTTGGAAAAAGATTTTTAAAGTATCGTTATAGTTTATTGAAATCCAATATCATACTTGTTTAACTGTTGTTTTCTACGCCTATGTGACTGGTTCATGCTTACTCCCAAGGTGGTGAATCTAATGATGGCCATTACTAAATTCTACTGCTGCAAGTTTTATGTGGCATAAATGGGGCAGTAAAGTCGGAATTTATTGATAATTTTAATTGAAAGACAACCACCATGAATTTTTTTTAAAAGCCATCATGCTTTTGAAAAAAGTATCATTGCTTATTAGTTGAAATAAATACTTGTAGGTTTTCCTACACTTGTTATTATGCTAGTTTGGATATTCGTGTGATATAAAATGGCTAAGCTTTTTTTAAACACCTTATATAGTGTCCAAGCTTTACAAAGCACGTTGAAGGTGGTGATATTTACATTTGTGTTGTTGCTAAAAGAAAAAAAGAGGCTATAATTCTCAGCTTTGTGCAGGTAAGATAGTGCATACTAGTAACTGACTGTCCAATTTCTAGTAAGTTATTTTAAGACTCAACTAATGAAACCTTCTAGATATATCTTGTAGTTTCAGAAAGCGATAAAATATGATCTAAATACTCACAATTTAAAACAAACCGATTTTCAACAACTCAACTCATGAGCTAAAAAAAATCTGTATTTTTCTTCAATAGCAAAAGCTGTTTGTAGTAAAAATCTTTCACTATTCTTTAGATAAACTGGGAAGGCCACATGGTGGCAAATATAATTTTGGTCACTGTCAGCAAGAATTGAAAAGTGATGTGCTTGAACCCCTGTTTTATTTTATAAGTTATATTAACGGCCCATGAAATTCCTAAAAGCAGCACAATGGATAGATATGGACCACACTTTATACACAACTTTTAATTTCATTATAGAGATACCTTAGCAAGACCTCAACTAAAATTCCAAATACTGTGGATATAAGTTACATTGAGTAGGAAAAACTTCAATACTACTCTGTAGGTTGTGACTTATAGTTTAATGTCTGTTTGTCGTACTTATGATCTAATTTGGATAACAAGTTCGTGATAGTATTAACTTATCTTTCGACTGAGCTTTTATGAAATAGCAATTTTTTTCATTGTCTACAAACCATTTCAAACCCTTGCTTATATTAATATTTTCAAACTATATCCTTGAAAATTTTTATATATAATTAAATTTCCAATGCAGGTTCTTCGTCTATTTTGGACTATAAATACGATGTCGATTAATAACTGCACGGCACAAAGAAATGCTATTCTTGTTCTCGTACTTATTCTAAGCTTGGAAAGACATAAATTCATGGATCTGTTGTCTTTTTTCTTGTGAAAATCTTTCCAAGCTTTTGAACATTACATTACTCGAGACCCACTTCGAGATTACTGGAAAGCGGCACTCAATGAATAATTAATTCATAGGTTGACATTTAACATTCCTTAAATTCTCTCGCTTAATATGGAAGTCAGAGGTTGTTTACTATGAAAATCTACACAAACTGTTGTGGCATATTTCTCTGCCTGGAAAAGTGGTAAGTGTTACCGAAAATCTTTATAGTACACAAGAATGATATTTAAGTGGAATATGGGCATCAGTTAAACTGTCTAAAGATAATTTTAAGCGCCATACTTTCATGATGTTTTCACAGGAGAAGTTTTCCTTTTTTATATAGTTATTCAGGGTAATTGTTGATATGCTATGGATTTGAATAGAATCAACTATTTGTCATATTATCAATATATAAATTGTCAAAACTAATATGGAATTACTTAGAGTCTATCAGAGCCTGAAAGCAAAGAACATGTATTTTACTGTAGGGGTTAAAAACTTTTTTCTTTTGATTGCGTAAACGATTATACAACTGTTATTAATTTTTTATAATACGCCTTTCATTTCATCTCTTTTACGAATGGTGTTTATTGTAGTATTAGGTATTAAAGTTATATTTTACAGTACCGTCCAATTGAACTGCACGGTTTCCATTTTTGTCAAACTGTCGGACAGACTGGTCAGATTTGCTTTTACATTTTCTGAACGACATTACATTAAACTGGATTTTTAAAATTTCATAAGATTGTTAACAATCAGACTAGTAAGCATAATAAATATCTAATAGGTCTGCCTTTGGCATCAATTACAGCAGCCATTCTCCCAGATATAGATTGAAAAAGATCCTCAAGCATGGCACAACCAACTTCACTTCAAAGTTTTCTAATTTCTCTTTCCAAATCTAAATATTTTGTGATGAGACCTTCTTATTTAGAAAAGCTTTTATCCAAGCTCAAATATGCTCAATGAGGTTGATATCAAGACTATAGACCGGTCATTTCATGGTCAAAGATTTTTGCTGGTCCAGCCACCCCCTCGTCAGCTTGGAGGTGTGGCAAGGGGCATCGTCTTGCACGAAAATAACTATATTATTCTCAGTCATAAAGGGGAAAACCTGGTGTTTCAAAACATCTAAGTATAGGCCCTTATTCATGGTTGTTCCCTTATATAAGAACACTAGATTTGTCTTTTGTGTGCCAGTGATTCCCTCCATACACACACACACACACACACAAATACACACTGCAAGAAATTGTGTCAAAAGAAAAGGTATAAGCAATGTTCTGAGAAGTATATGCCTTCCCAATTCTCCTACTCACTTGCAAGCGAGCTGACTGCTTTCTAGTGTTAAAATTGCTCTCATCAGAAAAGAGCACTTTATTCCACTCTGCTATGGTTCAGCTTTGATGAGCTTTTGTCAACTGCAAACGTGCAATTTTATAACTCTCTTTACGCCCTGACTTTCTCCTTGCAACCTTCTTTGTAATTCCATATTTTTTAAGCACTCGGGCCACAGTTTGTCTGGAGATATTTTTTCCAACAATACCAGAGCAACCCAACTCAGTGAAGGTCTTGAATGAACATAAAAGAGTCTTTCAAACTAGGTGTCTCTCACCTCGATCATTTAGGCAACCTTTCCTATTCTAGGGAAAAAGTCTTTTTATTGAAGTAACTAGAATCATTTATTGTTTTCTGGAGATGTGTTGAAATAGTCGAACGTGACACCCCAAGGTCCTTGGCGATATCAGTGGAATTTAGACCTTTTTTATAGAGAAGAGCCATCGTTTTTTTTGAGATTCCTTAAAATGATGAAAAAACATTTTTACTAAATATAATAAATAAGAGAATAACCTGACGGGATGTGAGGGAAAATCACAATTCATTTGTCTGGCCACATCCAGATGAGCCTGTGTTGAGGTCATGCGTACAGTTTGATTGGATGTGACTGTATATCTACTTACACGGTTGTGTTAATCTTTGTTTTTTTCAAGTAATACATTTATTCATACCAGCTTTGGTCAACCTAACGCTATAATTTTATAATGAAATCAAAATATTTCAACAACGAAAAAAAAATTATTGAAATTACTTTTATGCTAATATATTTAAATAAATTTTGTGATATCTTGGTGACACAATTTTGTACTTTCTTACTTCAGTTTATGAGAGCGATAGTTCAAAAGTTGCATGCAAAGCTGAGATTATTTGGGTCAGCGAATTCAAGGTGACATAGTGTCATCTTTTAGCAGCAATGTTTAAACTCATTATTTGAATCCTTGAAGCCTAATAATATGATATTAGATTTTATTTTACTCTTTGAATGCAGTCTTTCTATTGTGATGATGATAATCTGGAAACATGCATATTGTCATGCCAAAATTTCAGCGTTAATAGAATTACCATTCAATGTGGCTAAATGATTTAGAACAGTTTAGTAGAAAAGTAATAAACTATCTCTAGTGAAAACCGACGCCACAATCACTTGAATTAAATGATCTGTTTATCATGAAATCAGCCAATTTAATCACAAACTAGGATCCCTGATGAAATAGCATGCCTAAGTTTGGTTTCTTAATTTTCTTTTTTGATTTCAAGCGTTCTCTACAGAATCCACGTAATCTCATGTTGACCTGTCAAGTCATCCCGTTAAACTGAATTGCCGCCAGCAACAATAACAATAATAAAGAAAAAAAAAACGGATATTTTTGGTTTGAAAACTCAGTTTAATTGCAAGAAGCCACCAGCCTTGATATACCTTGTGTAGAAAGCTCAGACGGGGTTTCTGATCGAGAAAATAACGTTAATAACATAGTGTTATTCGGATGCCTTTTTCCTGAACCAATGGAATTCTCCATGGATAATTCGGCGTCTTCAAATATCAAAACAAATTATACACTCAGAGCGTTACCTTTTCAATCTCATTTACATATGCGTTAAACGATATATCCTTTTTTATGAATACATATTTCTGTTATTTAACCCTTGAATATCCGGAACATGAACAGATTTCCCATCTATTCAAATGCAAGGTTAAGCACTGACATGCAAATCAGAGTAGCTTCAAAGGTCAGCGTTATTCAAGGAAATAATGCACAGTAGGAAACAGGCTACCGGGGAAAACTACACCCATCCAGCAAAAGAACACTAATCGGATCATGATGCCGTATGTCATCCAGTGCCCGTGCAATAGAGTCCGACAGGGAAAGCAACACGGTCCGCGTACCTACAAGGTGATCTCATGCTATGACTGAATGGAGGTTGAAGACAAAAAGAAATTACCGGTTTGGAGGTAGGAAAACGACATGCGAAAACTCAATAAAATGACTATTCAGCCATGATAATCATCGAACATTAGAAAAGTTAGGGTTCATTACAAGAGAAGCCGAGCTGGCAGCTAGCAAAGGCATCGGTGCTGCAAACAGATATGCATTGTTTGCCAGCAATGCTGTGATATTTAAGCTTTCCTATATTGCCATGATGCCAAGCTTTTAAGATAAAACTGAGAATAGATTTTACATCTTCGATCTGAACGTCCAGGGTCTTCATCGAAGATTCGCATGTATCGTTACTTATCAGCAGGTTTAACCAGGGATTTGGTGGTTTTATTTGCTGGTTCCCTAAACCTTAACAATGTTTTTTTAGTACCTTTCCAGTTATTATTTACTGTAGTGTAAAAAGGGAATACTAAAGTATGATACCCTTTAATTCAAATAAAAAAACGTCCATTTCTTATACCTTGCTGGTTATTTGTGCTGGGCTTCAGTCTTTTTTCATTTTTATTTTCGCTTTAAAAATCTTTTTTGTTTTTTATTTTTGACTCTTCTCTTTTCTTTCCATTTTTTCATTTTCACGATCTGGCAGACCCTTGTAAACTGCGCAATGTTTCTTCAAAACCTGGCTCTCTTTTAATTTGTTTTGCTGGTTGGCCATGCCTTTACCTAACTGCTTTCTAAGCTGCTTACCCTCCTTTGTAATTTTGAATTCTTTGAGTCAGAAAAAGCAGTCAGAACAGCGTGTCTTTATTGGTTCAAACATGTAGCCTTTTTTTCTCTTGTGTAAATATGAGTACGCGTAGGTAAATCACAGCATATTGCCTCTCAACGACCCCTAACTCGATAATTGGATTTCCATCTGTATTTATATTTTCAAAGTACCCTTTGTTCTCTGTGTGGTTTTTTCTTTCATTCTTTTGTTTCTCTATCCTTGTTTTATTTTCTTTCTTGCAATTATCCAACCTCCCTAATTAAAGAACAACTGACCATCATGAAAGGCAAGGAAATTAGAATTCTTTTTCTGCTTGGGCTGGACACCATCTTTTTTTTCCTTGAGATTGGCATTGGCTATGCAGTCAACTCATTGGCCTTGATTGCTGATGCTTTTCATATGTTGAATGATATCTTTTCTCTTATTGTTGCACTTTGGGCCGTAAGAGTTGCTAAATCCCGTGGTGTAGACTCAAAGTATACTTATGGCTGGCAAAGAGCGGAGATTCTTGGCGCTTTGATCAATGCCGTTTTTCTTATTGCTCTTTGCATGACCATTTTCCTCGAGGCCATTCAAAGATTTATTGAAGTTCCAGAAATCACAAACCCCAAGCTTATTCTGATCGTCGGTACGGCCGGCTTGATCTCGAATATTATTGGGTTGTTTCTTTTCCACGAACATGGGCACTCCCACGGTGGTTCTGGCGGCCATATTGAAGATGAAGAGAGTGGTCACTCCCACGAGCACTCCCACGGGCACTCCCACGGGCACTCCCATGGTAATAGCCATTCACATCCCCGGCAGGCTGTTGATGTCAAGTACGGAAAAAACCTAGTTGATGACAATGCTCCTATTTCCGAAGCAGTTCCCTCTTCCTACGTCTCAAGAATCTCAGAAACAGCTGGACTGCTGGCGAATGAACAGTCTAATGGTGCCAACTACAATAGTGTTGAAGAAAATTCTACTATTGAAGTGGTCCCTGAAACTTATACTGATTCTACTGTCTCGCCGTCCCATAGCTTCCGCACTCGAAGCCAATCGGTATCGAGTATAACGCATAAGGACCACTTTCATGTCAAGCCCAGAGATATCATTAAACAGAAATCGGTCAACATGGAAGGTGTTTTCCTGCATGTTTTGGGTGACGCTTTGGGTAACATTGGTGTTATTGCTACCGCGCTGTTTATTTGGAAGACTGACTATTCGTGGAAATTTTACATGGACCCTGTCATTTCTTTAGTTATTACTGCCATTATCTTTTCTTCAGCCGTTCCATTGTGTAAGCGTACCTCAGCAATTTTGTTGCAAGGCGTCCCGCAGTCGGTTGATGCTGATGAGGTTCGTGATGATATTGCTTCGCTGCCTGGTGTCATTGAGGTTCATGATTTGCATATTTGGATTCTTAGTGAAAACCTCAATGTCGCAACTTTGCATGTCTCAGTTGACAAGGGACCTCGGGATTTCATGAAGCTTGCAGAACGGATTCGGACGTGTATGAAGGGCCATGGCATTGGTTCGACAACTATTCAGCCCGAGTTTGTCAACTTTACTACTATTAGTAGTAACAGTAGCCAGGATAGCCTGCACGGTAGCCGGTCTCCGTCACCAGATAACACCCCCTCGTGTATTCTTCAGGGAAATAAGTCGAGCGGTGGCCTTAGCAAGACACGCACCCAAGCATAAACCCCAATGAAGCAACGAACCTCAAAACACGAATTCACACCGATACTAAAAGAGAAAGAAAAAAACACTATTTCCATTAATATATCTGACACTCTAGTGCCATTTCTAATTAAGTATTAAAAAAATCATTAAATATCTGCTCACTTTTACATAATAATGCACTCCTTATCTTTTTTTGCTTTTTTCTGCTTTTTGTTGTCATTAGATGGGCCATTTGATGCTGGTGATGGTAGGGTCTCACCCTGGTTGGATGTGCTGTTGCTGGTCGGAATATTTTTAACAGCAACAGTGTTCGATTTCTTTCGTTGGGCTCGGTTATTATCCAATCGATCGATGGCCCGTTGATCACCACCCTTGGCCGCACGCTTGTAATATTCTACTGATCGGAGAATATCTCGCTCACAGCCAATCCCATTTTCGAGGAAAAATCCAATGGCGTATTCTGCCTTTGCAAGACCCTTGTCGGCGGCTCGGCGAGCCCATTCGTGGGCTTCCTCTTCGTTACGCGGCAAAACAGGATCCACCCCGACCATATACCATGCACACATGGCCAGCATGGATGTGGGATCGCCACCAAGAGCAGCAATCGTATAATAATGAATGCTTAAAGCAGCATCTTGTGGGCATCCCATCTCCCCGTATTCGTACAAGTGGCCCAGCCGCGCTGCGGCAGTTACGTATCCCAGATCCGCGGATTTGACGTACAATTCAACGGCATATTTCATGTCCTTAAACACAAGGTCTTTGTATCCTACTTCGTAAATGCGCGCAAGCTCAAATGGTGCCCAGAAATATGTTTCATTAGCAGACTCGGTTGCCCGCGTAAGCCATTTGATTCCCTCGACCTGAATTCGGACCAACTTGTCACCAGACACCGCTAGATGCATACCAAGACGGCCATAAAAGCAGGCCATTCCAAGCCGGAACATGGCACCAGGGTGGCTTTTAGCGCTAGCCTGGCGGAGATACTGGATTGCCTTGCGAGAGTCCTTGGAAGCACCCCAACCCTCTTCAAGACAAAGTGCTGTCCGGTAGGCAGCTTCGGCGTGGCCATGCTTGGCAGCCATTTGAAACTGGCTAAAAGATTCCTTTAGATCCGTTTTGCCAAGAGCACCTGACGAATATGCATCACCAAGGAGGTACTGAGCATCAGGATAGCCAGCTAAGGAGAGCTTATGGAGGTAGCTTATAGATTCTTTCAACAGTTCCTTTTTAATTTTGGTTTCATCTTGCTGGGTCATCGGCGTTTGTGTGGGAGAAGCAGCAGAGGTGCTACCAGACGATGAGGATGATGTTGTTGAAGGTGTAATTTGGTAATCAGATGGATCGAGCTTGGCAGAGCCAATCGTACCTGAAAGAAGGGCGGTCTGTAGCATATACTGGGCAAACTGAAATTGGATTAAGGGGTCATTTGATCGCTTTGCATTCTTTCTGTATAGTTCGATCGTCTTAATACGAGGTAACAATGAAGATGAATTTTCTTGTAGGTTAGAGGTTAAAAATGACTGGTTGAGATCAAAGATCGAAGCTCCATCTGAGGGTGAGGGTGAGGGTGATGATCTGTTGCTTTGATTTAGGTATGGCGCAATCGGTGGAACAGGTGGGGTGGAAGAGCGATTAATAAAGTCTAATGAGTAAACAGAAACGGATCGCTGGTAAGGTGGAGTAAAATGGGGGTTGCCAGAGGCTGACATGGAGCGGGTGGCTTTGTGGGAGTTTTTTGCAGGCACACTCTTGGTGCTGTTGACCGATGTTGGTCTCTGAATGACGGGACTTACGATGGTCGGAGAGGTTACGATAGTACCAGGAGTCCGAACTCGGCGGTTTCGAAAAGGGAACTCCTCCTCATCGCTGCTGTCACTGCGACTAACGGGCCTGGGAGTGGAAGCGTCTTCACTAAGCTCTGGGATACTCGAGCATGACAGGTTAGCCCTTTTGTGGAATGAGTGGCTGCGGTGGCCGTTTGCTGTATGGCCCGCAAACGGCTTCAAGGGTGGGGACGAAACAGGGGAGGGATAGTTGTAGCTCATGACTAGAGGGTAGGAAACAGATGCAAGTAGTTAAGAAGCACCAGATTTATAGCCATGAAAACAAGGCTGAACAAACGAGTGACTAGGGACTTCTATAGCTGAAAAGGAAAAGACAGAGAGAAGAAGAGAGAAAGAAAAAGAGAGGAGTAGGGGGATAAAGAAGAAGGAAACAGAATGATGAGAGAAAATGATTAATTTTATAAATCAAAATCTGTGTTATTTATTAATATAAATATAGTATATAAAATTAACTGTTTAAAACAAAAAGTACACTGCGTATACACTAGTGTCGTACGCACAAGGCCAATAGAAAGTCTGTTTTGATGGCATTTGCCAACAAAAATAGAAAAAGAAAAAAAGAAAAAAAAAAATACATCGTGCAGCTTGAACCGAAGGGTTTAAGCTGGTCCCGACTAGCTGTCGACTTACTGCGAGCTATGACATTACTAAAATAATATGGGAAACTAATAACACTCGTGTATCATCAACATTGTACAAGTTAATGGGTCTGATGCAAGGTACATGTGTTCGCATCTCACCGCACCCGCCTTGAAGGTGCCTGGGTGTTTGTTTACGATGTTCCGTATAATCAACGATGTTCATTGTTGACAAGGTAATGACATCATTCTTTTCGCTTATGGGCAGCTTTTGACAAAACCATAGGCACGTGTACCTCTCCTATTTAGTCTAACCACTTTTACCCACGGAGGTTAAGGTTTGAGTGCAAATTTTCAGATTTTATCATTTCGTTAAGAATACAAATGACAGCTAAATCTGAATCTTTGAGCTATTAGAATAGGAGTTGCAAATAAGATATGCTTTGCCAAGAGATCAATAAAAGGCCTTATCTGTGACAGATTGAAAAAAAAAAATGCTTAGTAGTCAAAAGTATCGACAAGCCTTCAAGTTGAAGTTATTTTGATAAACTCATCTATAGCCATTGTTTGCTTGTTGAATGAAATTGGCTTTTGTTGTTTTTTGTTATGTTTCACCGTTCCTTGTTGAAAGAAGATACCAATCTACTTAAACTAATCCCTTAATGGTGTTTCATGAGTCATGTATATTGTAATAATTACAATGGGCTGGGTTTGAAACCTATTTGAACGACTTAGAACCAAGTAGTTGTTAACCAGTATGGCCTGAGGAATATCCAGATGAGATACTATGAAAGTGGTATCTTGGGTTTTTACCAGTTGTTGTTGTTATTATTATTATTATTATTATTATTATTATTATTATTATTATTATTATTATTATTATTATTATTATTATTATTATTATTATTATTATTATTATTATTATTATTATTATTATT
>Ga0160505_100619_pt1 | contig 19248 bp, 12 predicted proteins | sample DIDeMG_FD_108225 | JGI IMG/M metagenome (GOLD analysis project Ga0160505, IMG submission 108225) | Enriched chicken feces microbial communities from UW Madison campus, WI, USA - DID2874_E49_Stillage MG | ecosystem: Host-associated > Birds > Digestive system > Large intestine > Fecal ... | reverse complement strand
TAAATTTTTTTTTTTTTATTTTTTATAAATAAAAATTTTTTTAATATTATATTTTTTTTTTTTTTTTTTTTTTTTTTTTTTTTTTTTTTTTTTTTTTTTTTTTTTTTTGGTTACATTGATGTCTTCGTGGAACACGAAAAAGAAAACAAAAGGGGGAGCTTCTGCTGGGACCTGGCCCTGGCATCTCCCATTCTACACGTATATAGGCGACAACATGAAATTTAAAAAATGCGTGGATCAGGAAAATAATAAAACCATACTTCCAGAATGTACACAATCATAACTAATCGATCGCATCAGAGTGCACAATTATATCTACAATTCTAACGTAAAGAGCTAAACAAATACATATAGAAATGAATTTATTCCTTCATTTATTACTAGAAACCATTTTTTTTTTAATTAACAATAATGTGCTTTCACTCTAACAAAAAAAATATTTTTTTCTCATTTCTTTTGTTGTTGTCAGATGAGCTAAGACAACAAGCTAGTACAGCTGTCATGCTGCTAATACTACTTGCTCACATGGTGGCCAGCTTGGATAGTACTACTTAAAGTTTGCCGGTTAGATCCAGCTCCCCTACCACGAGTCCTAGTTCCATGGGCAGGTTGGGGGAAGATACCAGTCCCTGGCAAATTCATCGCTGAGGACCCCGCAGAGTCGCTGCAGGCACCAGCCTCGCCTCCAGCTGCCTGCTTGCTATTGTACATCCTCATGATAAGCTCCGCATTACTAGGTCGTCCACGTTTAGTACGGCGTTTACCAGACGCTCCCACCACGGCAGCATTAGCAGCTGTTGCATTGGATGCCGTGGATGTGGTTGTAGCTGCTTGTTTTTCGGTTGGCTCGTCAATCATCCCCTTGGTCTTTGTCTTGGTACTCTCCTCAGTGGCATCGCTGGTGTCGCTTTCTGCAACTACCTTACCGTTTTCAGACGCCGCCTGGAAATTACCCTTGCTGCCAGTATTGTTTTTCTGTCTCTTGCTCGCCAAATCTTCATCCTCATGATGATGTATCCTTTTGATTCCTTTGTATAAAGGTTGTGTCATCGGGCCAGGACCAGAATTGACTACCAGTGTAGAAGTAACAACGTTAACGTCATCCATCTCCTGCTCATCCCGCATGTGCGCAAGTAATAGCTCTTGCTCCGTGCTCGCTCCCATGAGATCAGACTTGTCCAAATGAGGTTCAGAGTTGGCGGCTATCTTTTCACCCTTATCATCAGCAACAGAAATTCCTGCGCCAGGCCTACTAGAACCTATCGCCATGTTTGCAGTGCCGCCATTTTCAGAATAGGTGTCCTTTTTTATAGAATCCAGGGCTGTTGCTGGCAGCTGCCGATATGCTGCCGATCTCATCGTCTCCTTCATTGTGTATGCGCTCAAGGTCGATGTGGCCCCTTTGACTCCCGCTGAAGCAATTGCTGCCGCGGCAGCTTCCGCCTCCTTGGCTGCCGCCAGCGCATCATGCTGTTTACGCACTCTTGTTCTTGTTATCTTAGGCTTCGTCGATAACGGAGCTGACGGATGAGCAACCATATCGTTGGAAAATAAGAGTCTTTTATCAGCGCTAACAGCAGAATGGCCAGAATCGTCCTTCTTTTTATAATTAATGAAGCTGTTAGAGCTTACCACAGGAACATTGCCGCTTGGTACCACAACATTCTCGTTGCCTTGGTCATTCGTACTAGTGGTAATTGTACCACAAACCTCATCATTTATTCTCCACTGCGCCGGCCGAGCCTCTTCTGCGCATTTTTCGCAGTGTGAAACAAAATACTTGGGATTCGGGAACATTTTCTGGCATACACGACACCAGCCACTATCAGACTGCTTGAATTGAACAAAATGAACCAGTCGTAAATGCCGTTTCAAAACGTCCAGTCGATTGAATGCACCCCCGTTTCTGTGACAGGTAGGGTCAGATTTCCAATAAGGGCAGTGGAATATAGGCTTTTCATGTGAACGAATGTGCCGTCTTTGGTCCGACTGGCGCGCAAATGACCATGGGCACCCATCGTATGAGCAGGAGAATGGGCGTGGAGTAGAGTCGCTCGCACGCTTTGCGCCAAACGACAGTCTAACACCCTTGACTGATGTGAACTTACTGGGATCAATGTCTTCCTCAGCGAGTGTCTCTTTTTCAATACTGTCGTCCATCTCACTGGTAGTCTCTGAGGGCTTATCACCAGCAATCTTCGGCTCAGCCGCAGTTTCGCTTCCAGCATCGGTTTTAGCAGCGGCTTCCGGTTTTAGCTTATCAGTATAGGCACTAAACTTATACTGAACCTTATTCAGCTGGCCGCCAACCTGGTAATTATTCAAGTTGGCATAGTAATTGCTCGACTGCTGTGACTGTTGCTTAGCAGGTTCTTGTTGATGTTGTTGTGGATATTGGTGATAGGAAGAAACTTGGGATCCATAGTTTTGCATATAATAATTCGAGTAGTTTGACCCATTCGTCGTGTTAGCGCCAACGGAAGATGGAACACTACCAGAACTTGTGCTGGATGTGCTATTAGTATTATTGGTCCCAAAGGGCGCATAGTATGGCCGGTTATTCTGCTGCGTGCTGTTGGCGTCACCACCGGCTGCGCCATAGGTTGTCTTGTAAATATCACTTTGTTGGCTGGAGTTAGCCGAGACACTGTCTCGACTGCCAGTGGTTGGGGTTGAATATTGGGTTGCCAAAAGTGAGCTTTTCTTTGGACCTGAAGAACTGTTACTGAGCCGGGTGGGATCATACTGTTTGATTTGAATTTCCTTCGAGGCCTCGATCAAATTGGCAATTGAGGACCGTCTCTTGAAAAATTCCTTGTTACCTAGCAGGCCGCTGTTCATTGAAACAACAGCCTCGGCGGCCTCAGCCTCCGCTTCCGTGGTGGGTTTTTGTGACATTAATATGTATGAGCTGGTTGCTAGCTTGCCAAGATTTAGCGACGCGGAAGGATTTAACGTTTACTTTCTATGCGGCGTTTTATGGGTCACTGACCAAACACGTAAGGATCAGACTATTAAACCAACGAAATGTCAAAACAGAAATTGAATAACAAAAAAAGCCAAAGGACTAAATATAGGTTTGCAAAAGACCAAGGATCAAACTTTCAAAGCTCGAGATTAATGACACCTATAAATATGATTCTGGATGTCCACTAGTAGTGATTCAATGAATTAATCGCGGAATTGAAAAGTAGGAAAAGGGAAGAGGAGGAGAAAGAGAAAAAAAAAATTAAAAATAAAAATCTGCCACTTCAAATGCGGCGGCGGATATATTTGCTGACGCCATTTCTTCCCCAATTCCACTGTTAAAAGGCTCGAAATACGGCAATATTCTGCGTATTTAACTCGATTGGGAAAAAGTGCTCATGGCTATTTATCCCATATTGCCGTTTAGAGTAAAATATGAAATTGACGCAAAAATGTTGAAAAAGGCTTTGGCAAGGAAAGTAGGGTAAGGTGTGTATTTGATTCGGAATGGTAAAAACGCTGAGCGAGAGGGATTTGGGTCATGTTGAAGACATTGAACCATTAGGAGAACCCTGAAAGGGACTCAACAGGTTTGGAGTCAGACAAAGTCAGCATTGGCATGGACTTGAGTGAATAAGTAGCTAGGAATATTAAATAGTAGTGTGAACAGCGGAGAACAGCAAAAGTCACTAGATGGTTTTGGGAAATTTTGACTCAAGTACTTATAAATAGCAAACCAAAGAGGGATAATCAAGCAGTAGATTAATCCATTAGTCTCAAGTCTTAGTATGCTAGATAAGAGTTTTAACGAGTGTAAATGGAGCTTTCAAAGAGAAATGCTTCAGAAACAAAAATTATCAAGCTGATAAATACTACGAGTATATATATATATATATATATATATGTGTTATTGATCTTTCTTTTGCTAGCCGTGCGGTGGAATCTAAGTCTTATGTCTCACAGGCACATTTGGCACACTATAATAACGTCCAGGTGTTGGACTAAAAGTACCAGGGGTTTAGTACATTTTGTGATGATATCTCCACAACAAGGTATTAGATAAATTTTCACATAGGCTTTGACGTTGTGTTCAGTACAGTATTGTAAAATCAAACATTTGAACAGAGCATATTAATTCCTAAACATTTGCCCTCCAGAAATATCAAAGAAAAAGCTGATTTGCTCATGTTTTAAAAGGGGTATTGCCAATGAACAAGAATAAATACTACATATGATTACCTGAGAAGTTGGAAAAATATAAAAGCAATACGGCTTCCGGGAGTAGCGACTATAGCCACGACTGGAATAACTTCTCCAGATACACGATGGATCCATTTGTTTTAGTTTTTATTTTATATTTTCTATAGTCAAAAAGCTCAAGTTCCGGAATGGTTCTGTGTATTTGAAAGTTGCCACTCTCTTGATGAAAGTGAAGGGAGAACATATCGTAAATATATTGGGATATTGGTTACAGTAGTTTAGAATTTTGTTCGTAGCAAGTGGCGAATTATAGTATGAAGGGTTTGAATCTCAAAGAACCCCCATTATTCCAACAGTAAAACATGAATCATTGTGACTCGTGTGTCAGTTCTAACGGCAAATCTTTTCCATGTGCTTCCATTCGAAGATCCAAATCTTTATTGAAGCGCTCGAGCTCCGGGGCTTGACGCTATTGCAAGGCTGTTTGGACTAACGATGATTAGGTATGACTAAGCACCCGCGCCAAAATTTTCATTTGGGACTTTGGAACTTTTTTTTTTTTTTTTCTCACAAAAATTTTTTTTATTTTTGACGGTTCTTCTTGTTCCCTCTCTTCTTTCTTATTAGAACCCTCACTGTTCAAGCTAGAACTTCTTATTTATTCATCAATCACCACTTTTTTCCAGTAAAGTCGGTCGTGCTCTTCATAATTCGATCATTTCAGTCCTTTTCATCAGTACATTTGCTTGCCTTTTAACATGTCTATCAGAACTCAAGTAAGTAGTCTTTCCAGACCCTTTTATCGCCTTTCATATAAACGATTGCTAACAGATCTCTTCCTTTAGTTCGAAAACTCCAACGAGTACGTTGATCAATATTTGAAACAATTCTTTGCTGTTTAATTCTAACATATTTTTTCACAGGGTTGGTGTCTTTTCCAAGCTTACAAACTCATACTGCTTAGTTACCGTCGGCGGCTCCCAGAACTTTTACAGGTATGTTGCGCTTTCACCTTCTCATCGATTATTTATTACTTGGATCAAGTGCTAACTCATTTATTTCAGTGCTTTTGAGAGTCAGTTACAAGATGTTATTCCTATTTGTCATGCAACCATTGCTGGTACCCGTATTATCGGCCGTATGACCGCTGGTAACAGAAGAGGTCTTCTTGTTCCCACCCAGACCACCGACCAAGAATTACAGCACCTTAGAAACTCTTTACCCGATACTGTCAAGATTCAGCGTGTTGAGGAGCGACTCTCGGCTCTTGGTAACGTCATCAGCTGTAACGACTACGTTGCCTTGGTTCACCCCGATATTGAGCGTGAGACTGAAGAGTTAATCGCTGATGTTCTCGGTGTTGAGGTTTTCAGACAGACTGTTGCTGGCAATGTTCTCGTTGGCAGTTATTCGACCATTACGAACCAGGGTGGCTTGGTTCATCCCCAGACTTCTATTCAAGATCAAGATGAACTTTCCTCGCTGTTACAGATTCCCATTGTTGCTGGTAGTGTCAACAGAGGTTCCCCCGTCATCGGCTCGGGCCTGGTTGCCAATGACTGGCTCTCTGTTGTCGGTACTGACACTACTGCTCCTGAGCTCAGTGTCATTGAGAGTATATTCGGTCTGACCAACGAGGCCCCCGAGAAGGACCTCTTGATCGAGCACTACTACTAATCATGTCGTTTTGTATTTAATCCGTTTTTTCAAGTATTTTAGAGACTTAATGTTGATTGTCTATTGTTAGAGTTGCTTTAATCAGAATGTAACCATGTTATCATAATATCATGCATTTTAATGATTTTTAGTAAAAAAAACTTTATCTGTATAACCTATTTGTTCTTGTTGTAATCAAAATTAGCATCGTCAAATCTATCTTCATTGTCTAGATTTTTGACATACCCAGGTAAAGGGTTCAAGTAATGCTTAATTTTTGAAATATGTTCCACGTTTTATTTTTCTAAACTCCTTCTCATCTCTGCCCCCCTTCTTCTACTTCATAACCAACAACACTCATTGAAACAAAAGCCACGTCTATTCAATATGGATGATTTTGGGTATGGATATTGTTTTGTTCTTTTTACTTGTATTGGTTGCTCTAACACCTTTCATAGCATCTCTCGTAAAGGCCGCGGTATCAGAGCTCAGGCTCTAGAACGACTCTCGCGGCTCAGCGCTTCTGATCCTAAGAAAGCTGAAAGTCTAGATAAACTTACCGGCGCTTTGACCTACTCTGATAATAGTCTGAATGGCTCTACCACTGCCATTGTACGTTTTATGCAATGATACTTTCTTCAATCGGTTTTTACGGCCATGCATTCTAACTTTTTTTTTTTAGTCGGCAAAAGAACTTGAGATTCTGCTGGCTTTAGCACGGTCTGCTAGCTTTATTCAGGATTCCACTCAGGCGTTGAAGCTCACGCGTTTGCTAGGCCGGTATTTGTGCGAAAATCCTTCTCAGAAGATTTCCAATTCAGCGACCAACCGCGAAGTCAGACCTTCTCCTTGGCAAGTTTCATCGAAATGCTTAACCCGCGCCATTCTCAACTTGGGCTATAAATTTCAGACAGATAACGACATCTTCACCGAGTCCCAATCAATATTGAGTCGTTATCTCGACATTACTTTCTCAGCATTTCTCACTGCCGAAAAATTTGATAATCAAGCATCTTTTTTCCCCTTATTGTTTTCTGTTCAGGGGTTCCTCGAGGCAATCACCGACAAGATCACAATTGTTCCCTACAGTTTTATTCAAAAGCTTTTGATTAAGTCTAGAGAGGTTTTTACAACTGAATTTTTGCTTGCTCTTGAGACCACTATTGCAAAGACTAGTTCAAACCTCTCAAGGGAAGAATACGCTGCTGCTTTGTTGAACATCCGTACTGCTCGGTCGAGTGACTTCATCTGGAGCTACTATGCTGAGTCTTATTCTAGATTTAACAAGCCTCTTGGTGCCATGCAGTTCAGCTCTTATCTTTGTGACCTTGCGCTTGCAGTCTCCTCAAAGATAATTGATACTAGCGAATTGCCTAGTGCTAACTTAATCGACAGGCTTTTAAGTGTCGAGAAACTCGCTAAATTGACTGAACAACAATACGACATATTGGACTTGGTTACTGACTATGCTGTTGATCAAATCACCAGTCTCGATGAAGGTGCGGACTACATTGAGCTTGCTTCTCCTGAGAAGATTGACCTTGCATACGCTACCAAGGCTTCTGCTTTACAAGTCATTGGCGTTGCAGTCTACTTCAAGCATTTTTCTGTTGAAGAAGCCGTCAAGCTAGTCATTTCTTCTATTTCTCACGAATATGGCATGTCCAACAATCTTTTGTCTGTAACTGTTTTCAAGCTGGCTTCGCTTCTCTGTTTATTCCATGATGAGATTGGTGGTGTTGTTATCAAATACTTTTCTCATTTTATCACTCTTCCTGGTGTCAACGCTAGTCTTGTTCAAAAGTGTGCTGAAACGCTTGTCTTTGGCTTGAAGACTCTTTCACAGGATGTGGTTGTTAGCACCATTTATACATTTATCAACCTTTTGTCTGTTGATCACGATGCTGTGTCCCCACCCATCCCCGCAAAGGGCTATCACGACCAGGCGTCTGGCTCTGCGGTTGGGACTGAAGATACCCCCTCTCCCAATTCCTATTCCACTGCGCTATATAAAAACGCCATTACAGCTGTTGTCACTATTGCCTCCAAGTATGGTGACCCTCAAATCGCTGGTCTTGCTTCCACTGTTTTAAATCAAAAGCTCAACTCTTCTCTAGCACTTGATCGTGAAGTGGCTTTGGGAATGGCTGACTTGGTGATGTTTGTCAACGAAAAGGAATTTAGAACGATTTGGAAGTCTTTTACATTTTTGCTAAACAACTCGTTCAAATCCAAGGACAATGAATCTGGGGATCTTATCTCAGAGGTTCTCTACAAGCTTTCTACTAATCTTGACAGAAACCACTACCTGTACGATTCTTATCTGGCTGAGCTTCTCCAGACCATTGTCAACCGTGGTGATGTTCATGAGCTGGAGCATCATCGACCTCATGTTGAAATCTCCGCTACTGCCAATGAAATTTCTATTTTCCTTGCTCCCTTGGCCACGCTTTTGCCTGGTTTGTATGAAGCGCCTTATGAGACTGCTGACAATGAAATTAACGACCTTTTCCGCAACGCGTGGTTTAATATGGTTGTTCATGGGTTTTCTAAAAACTCTGACTTGACCGCCAAGTACAAGAATGAGCTTGAGATTATTGCTCGGAGCACGCCTCCCCTTGTTTCTGAAGTTTCTACCAATAAGATTGAGAGTGAACTTGAGTTAAATACGGTTCTTCAAAGAGGCTCTTCTCATCATAACGTCAACAACCAGAAAGAGATTATGGAGTCTATTACTTCTTCCAACATCTTTGACTTTAGAAACATTCAGTACCCTAAGCTTATGTTCCTCTCAGCAACTGTTCTTTTGGAGTCGCTACGTGCCAATACAGGAAACTGCTCCAAATCTTTGCTATACTTTGGTGATCCCGGTATCAGGAACGGTGAAACTCGCAGATATATGGCATTTATCACTATGGATGTGGTCAAAGCTTATATTACTAACGTTATCAAGGGCGGCATTCCGTATTTTGCAATTGACAAGGTTGCTGCACAACTGAAGGAGATGTTTGTCTTCTGTTGTCATAGAGTCAAATCGATTCAGGATATGGCGTTCGAGTGCTGCAACATCCTCATTGGCTCAGTCCCTTCTGCTCTGTGTCAAAAAATCAGTTTGTTTGCTTTACTCGATCTGTTGACATTGTTGTGGAGCTCTTGTATTGATGCTGATACTGACGAATACGAGCCCAGATCAATCTTTCACACAAAGAATACAAACATTAGATTGGAACTCTCTGACTCTTATGACCATCGTCGTGAAAGCTTGCAGAGACTCTTGGTCAAAGCCAAAGAATGGGTCACTGTGGCGCTTGAGACAATGAACTTTGATGTCAAAAATTTGTTGACATCTTATCTTAATGACATGAACTCATCGAGACCTCTTAATGACGTTGCTCTGGGTTTTACTTTTGCCCTTGAAATGGGTGGAAGTGTTTCTGGAAGCGATCGCGAGTTGGCAGCCATCAGTAAGGCTAGTAACATTTCAACTGATACTTCATCGGGTTTCCTTTCGCAGTTTATCTGGAGCCGTGAGATTCGAGCTCTTCCTAACTTTGCTACCAGTCAGGAGGCCATTGCTCTTTACGACAAGGAGGCGGTTGAAATCAGACAGAAACTCGACACACTGTTTGTCAACATTAATAGTCATGCCCATGGTACCTCTCATGTTCATTTCACCGAAGCCAAGAGCCTTATTTTCAAGGCCTCTGGCTTTTTTACACATAAGTCTGAGGGCCGCAACATTGCCCGACTTTGTGTTAAGATTCCATTCCGGGTGTTTACCGAAAGTTCTATTCAGTTTGGTATTACTCTCTGGCTTTGGGCTATCAACGAAAATCCCAGTTTGAAACCACTCATTCTGTCTGAGGTCTCGCAGCTGTGGGAATGGAGTGTGGGTGAGTGCCATGGTATTTACACCCGTCGTCATGATCTTGTTGATGCTGCTGATGCCAAGATGGAGTACTCTCCGTCTAATAAGGCGGAGATTAACCACGATGCGGCATTGGCCTCAAGAGAGTTTTCATGTCACCAGCAGCTGATGAGATTTCTCTCGAGTGCTTTCAAGTCGTCTATCTACGAGAGTTCGCATCTTTTGAAAATGTTTACTCGTCTGCTTACTGTTGGCTTGGAGGGATTAAACCATGCTAGTTTCCATCCTTTGGCCCGTCCTGCTCGATTTGAACTGATTCAGTTCTCTCTTGATGTTCTTGAGGTCCATACCAGACTATCCTCTTCTAACGTTGTACACTCACTCAAGGACCTTATTATTTCGTCTGCTCTCACTTGGTTTTCTCAGCCATCGCAATGGCCCTTTGGAGGTAACAAGCTCAAGCTCAGAGCCGATGTGGATCTACTGTCCAAGATTGCTGTGACTTTGAAGAGCATGTACATCTCGACTAATTCAAAGAGTCAGGCTTTTGTTGCCACCAAGAGAGATTTACTTTTGTACTTTATGGCGGACGAGCTTGCTAAAATGACGGCTTGGTTGGATCCTCTTCAAACTGGCCCCAACTTTAGAGACAACCTGGGCAAGAAACTTATCCCCAGTTTCACGGTTTCTGTTAACGTTTTGAATAATGCCTGGGATATTGATCCGGTTTTGGCTGTGTACTTGGTTGAGCGTTTCAAATCAAATGATCTCGCCAGCCGGCTGGAGGCCCTTATTGGTAAGAATCCGCTCAAAGTTGTATCTGTCCCAGAGGCGCTTCCTTACTTTCTTAGGGCGCGCAACTCTAGGAAGGTTGATGCGAGTGTCGACCACCAGCTCGTGTACTGGGCCAGCGTGTCACCGATTGATTCAATCAACCTGTTTTTGCCCAGTTATCACGCCGACTCATTGCTGCTTCAGTATGCCATGCGCTCGCTCAAAAGTCATGATGTTGACATTACATTTTTCTACGTTCCTCAGCTTGTTCAATCACTTCGTTATGACGTAAGCGGTTATGTTGAGCAGTACATTCTTGAGACGGCGCAAATCAGCCAGCTGTTTGCTCACCAAATCATTTGGAATATTTTAGCCAATCTTTTCAAGGGTGACGATTTACCCGAGAATACCGCTGAGGATAGTGTTAACCCGATCTTGGAGCGTGTGATTAAACGCATGACAAGCGCATTTAAGGACGAGGATCGCGAGTTTTATGAGCGTGAATTCACCTTTTTCAATACCGTCACGGGTATTTCACGCAGTTTGATGCCCTACTTGCGTAAGACTAAGGCTGAAAAGAAGGCCAAGATTGATGAAGAGATTGCCAAAATCGTCGTGGACGAGGGGGTGTACTTGCCCAGTAACCCTGATGGTGATGTGATTGACATTGACCGCAAATCGGGTCGGCCATTACAAAGTCATGCCAAGACGCCGTTTATGGCCACGTTCAAGATTCGTCGTGAGGTGCGCGACCTGGGTGAAGGTGAGAACAGCGCCGCTGGCGCAGTTAGTGCCAATGATAACGACGACGATGAAGAGGATGGCGAGCGGACAAAGACAATTGAGGTATGGCAAAGTGCCATTTTCAAGGTCGGCGATGACTGTCGCCAGGACGTGCTGGCGTTGCAAATCATCTCGGTTTTCCGCAGTATTTTCAATAGCTATGGCCTTGATCTGTATGTCTTCCCCTACCGCGTCACCGCCACCGCGCCCGGATGTGGTGTCATTGACGTTTTGCCCAACTCAATCTCGCGTGACATGCTTGGTCGCGAGGCAGTCAACGGACTCTACGAGTACTACACCACCAAGCACGGCGGTGAGGACTCCATTCAATTCCAGCGGGCCCGCAACAACTTTGTCAAGTCTCTGGCCGCCTATTCGGTCATTTCCTACTTGATTCAATTCAAGGACCGACATAATGGTAACATTATGTACGACGACCAGGGCCATATTCTGCACATTGATTTCGGATTCTGTTTTGACATTGTGCCCGGCGGCGTCAAGTTCGAAGCAGCTCCGTTTAAACTGACCCACGAAATGGTGGCCGTGATGGGCGGCTCGACCACCACGCAGGCCTACCGGTGGTTTGAGGAGCTGTGCGTCAAGGCGTTTTTGGCGTGCCGCCCGCACAGCGAGACCATCATCAAGGTGGTGCTGCCAATGCTCGACTCGGGCCTGCCGTGCTTCAAGGGCGAATCAACCATCAAGCGCCTGCGCAACCGCTTTGTCCTCGACAAGACGGAGCGCGAGGCGGCCCTCCACTTCCGGGGCCTGATCAAGAAGTCGTTTGAGAGTGTTTATACCAAGGGCTACGATGAGTTCCAGAGAATTACAAATGGTATCCCCTACTAAGAAATAAAATAAAAAATTTCATTGCTTTGGTTTTATTTGCAAGACTATTTATATAAATCACCAATTACAAGATAACTTTTTTGTTTAATGACATTTTTTTTTTTTTTTGAATATTTAATTGTACCATACATACAATATACAACCACGAATCAAACATAATGATAAAACGAACGAAACAGAAATATAATAATAGAGATACATAAATACGTCAACGAAAGAAAATAGTAATAATGATAATAATAACAAAATGTTTTGGCAGAGTTAAAGAAAAGCCATGAATAAATAATTGGAAACAAGAAAAACAATTGAAAAGAATGTGAAAGAAGGTATAAAAGAAATAAAATCAAAACGGAAAGAAACAAAAAGAATAAAATCTCTTTTTTTTATTTTCCCCTTTTGCAAAGTGAAGCTACACTTGGTGCGTGCGCGGTCGTGGTGACGTTAAGAGAGGCAAGAGAGTATTAGTTCTCATAGGCCCATGAGTTTAGGTAGAGCTGGGATTCGGCGTCAATGGCGGCCGCATTGGTCAAATCCGGCTGCTGATGCTGTTGTGAGTGCTGGCCATTTTGCTTCTGGCTATTCTTATCATTGCTGAACAGGCTGTGTTCTGATGAGGAATTGCTGCTGGCACCGGCTGACCACGCTGTGTTTTGTGAGTGTGTAGTAGATGAAGAGGATTGTGCAGAGCTACCGCTCTGGTTGTCCTTGGTGGTAGTAGTAGCAGACGACGACTGGCCAGTAAACTGAGGGTCGTATACATCATCGGCCTGTTTGTCACTGCTGCTGTCGTCGTCTTCATCTTCGTCTTCCTCGTCTTCATCCTCTTCCTCATCACTCTCATTCTGGCTGCCGGATGCTGAATTTGCGGCATCCTTCTCGCTTGCCGGCATCTGGCCTGCCGTCGCAGTCTTGGCTGCGCTTGCCGCAGTGGCATTTGCAGCGTTGGCCGCTGGCTGGGCCTCAACCGCATTTTTGCGGGGCCGGCCGCGCTTTCCAGGCGGTTTTTTGGGTTTGCCGGGAATCTCAATGCCGCCCTCGCAAATAAGTCTGCTGCGATGGCGCTGCAGTGCGTCGTGTCGCGTGAACGTCTTACCGCACGGACACTTGAAAGGCTTCTCCTCTTGATGGCACTTTTCGTGGCGCCGGAGATCATGCGGCCGCACAAACGTGGCCTGGCACACCTCACACAAATACGGCCGGTCACAAAGATGCGTTTGAATGTGCGATCGCACATTGTACCGCCGCTTAAAGTACTTGCCGCAATCTGGGTAGAGACACAAAAAGAGACCTTCTTCATTGGGTCCCGATAAAAAGGAGTCGACACGACCTGGCGGCAAGCACGACCGGCGGTTTCCTCCCGCATGCGTTGGGCTAGGGGGTTTTATGGGGGCAGCTGGCGCGGCCAGCACGGGTTGCCAAGCAAGCGATGGGTCACTCGTAGTGGGCACCATAGGCGTGCCAGCACCGGCAGCACCGTTAAGCACTTGGAATACTTGTGTATGGCCGCCTAGTGCCGCGGCCTGCTCCAGCGCGTAGATCTGTTGAAACTGCTCAGGTGTGACATGACGCTGCTGGTGATGATGATGCTGGAGCATAAGCTGCTGTTGTGGAGATATCAGAATGGGTTGTGGCTGCTGCAATTGCGTGTCAAATATCTGCGGTGACATTTGCAGCTGCTGCTGAATGGGTCCGTGCATGGACATGTTCTGGCCGTGAACCGGGCTAGTCGACTGCGGCGGCATCATTGGGTGCATAAGGTCATTAACGCCCGTAACATTAAACATTTCAAGTGAACCAGGGTTGGGAGTAACCGAATTCAAAAACTGCGGGACGCTGGCGCTCTCTGGCGTATTGTCAAAGTGGTCCAGCGTAGGCGAAAAGTTTGGATTGGGTGACGATCTATACAGGTTATTTTTTTGGCGTTCGGCAGCTTGACTGTTTAGCGTTAGGCGCTGGCGCAAAAGGTCCTCTTCATTGGCCTCTTCACCATCCCCAAGTGGCATCACAAGCAAGCCAGACTGATTGCGGTTTGGGAATCTTGCCTGGCGGTGCTGTGGCGACGAAGTAACCGAATGGAGGCCGCTTGGGTTGTCATTAAGATAGACTGGCGACGGCACAGGCGATAATGGCACATTGGCTGGCCCCAGGTCAAAAGTGGGTGAGTTTGTAATGCTCGGGCGGTGCGACGAGGGAGTTGACGGCGGGAGGTATATTTCGGTGGAAATGAGATTTGTTGAGTCCATTGTGCTTCCACCATGTCTGTTCTTGCGGTGCTTGTTGGGGCTGTTCTTGGTGACCTTGGGAATGCGAACGGGGCTGCTTGAGCGAACAGGACTAGACGAGCGAATAGGACTCGAAGAGCGGATGGGACTTGATGAGCGAAGAGGGCTAGCAGGCCGTCTAATGGCAGGTTGTGGTGGGTTGAGGTCAGGAGTGTTGGCGCTATCGTAGTTGACAACCTTGGAATATTTGGCGAGTGTGGCCGGGGTGATGGTGTCCTGGGCGTAGTCCTCGTAGCCAGTGCTCTGCTGGGCTATAGTGAAGTGAGACATATCCAACAATGCCGAGTCGTTTGCCATGGGGTAGTCTGTAGTGCTCTGGAAATCCTTGAGATGAGGGGGCAAAGAATTAGAGAGACTAAGGCCGAGACCGGCGTGACCCATCTTCTTGTCGGTATCCTGATACATGTTGTTATTGTTAACGGTAGCAGCGGATTGCTTGGGGGACATGAAAAAGTTGGCAGCGGCGGCATCGAGGTCCTTGGCGGCGTTGTTAATATCAGCGAGAGTGTCATTGTTGATGGTGGTATTGGACATGAGGGTATCGTACTCAGTGAAATTGGTGAGGTAGCTATGTTCAAAGTCTGAATTGGAGTTGCGTGAGGAGGAGTGAATAACTTGGTCGTTAGAGATGAACTCGTCGTCAAAGGAGCCAGTGGACGGCATGGTCCAATTGGCAAGGTCGAGGGCGGAGGAGTTCATGGTAAGGGAGCGTGGGGGCCGATTGTTGCTATCGGAAGAGAAATTGGTGTGGGTGGATGTTTGTTGTGATGATGGTTATTGTGATGATGATAATGATGGAAAAGGAGAGCAAATAAGAAGGAAGAAAAAAAAATTGTAAAATTGAAATCCAAAAAGCAGAGAATGCAATCCACGACTGCTTCTTTTGCGTCCGTTGAGAAACCAGAAAGTAAACAAACGAAAGAAGAAAAAAAAAAAAGGAAGAAGAAAAGAATTTTTTTAAATTTTTTAAATTTTTATTTTATTTATTTATTTTATTTTATAATAATTTATAATTATTCTTTTATGATTTGAGATTGAGATTTTTTTTAATTTTTTTAATTTTTTTTTAGTTTTCTTTTACTTGTTTTGTTTTAACCAAAAACAAACAAAATGTAAACAATCAGCGTCACCTTCCTATTAAAGTAATGTGTAAACAAAAACAAAAACCCAATTTTTATACTGTTGTTGTTGTTGTTGTTGTTTTTGTTATTGCTGCGCGCACAAAACGCCAAAAACCCGCGCGTTCAACTGTACATGTTCCGCGCGCGCGTGTGTGTGTGTGTGGTTTAGACACGATTCCACGGCGATACCATCCCAGTCGGAACCGCAGATTAACAAGACCGAGCCAGGGTTACAATAAGCAAAGCATCTTGAATATGAACATTATGTCAGATCATTGCTCTTGTTGTTTGTCATTGGACTGGCATTTTGCACATTCCGCGTTGACGAAAAAGAAAAATCTCAAAGAATCATCTTCAGCAATAAAAGGCCGCATCATCATCGTTAATACTCATTCCAAATCTTTGTCAACAAATTAAATTTAATAATAATAATAATAGTGTTTGTTTGTCCAAGTTGTATTCAAATGATAACCTACACCTCTTAGATTTAAACAAGAATAACCAAAGTCCCCGCTTGCTTTATGGGTGGTTATGTCATCTTTACTCTCTTGTCAATAAGAATAAAAGCAATCTCATCTTCTTGGAAATAAATACCTATGGTACTTGTTAACAGTAAGAACATGATGGATTCATTATTGTTATTTCTCTTACCACGAATAAAATCCAACTAAATTAATGTTAGAAGGGTTTTAGAATTAAAACACTCACAACAACTTCGTCATGGCATCCACCAGCAGCCGTTGATCTCCTTGCACAGCGTCTATAAATACATCAACCAAGTCTAGACATGTTTTCTAAGAGCACTTGTTTCTAATACTCTATATTATGACTTGATCATTTATTCATCAAACCTCCGACTTGAGTCGTGGCTAACAAAATGTTGGCCATCAAGCAAACCTTTATCCTATTACTCCATAAAAGTGGAGGAAGAAGAGAGCTTCTTTTTTTTTTACTCTTTATGCTCAAGGGGTGTTTGCTTTGGTTTTCTGTAACTTCTTGTTCACTTGTTTAATAGGCTGATCAATCACTTGTTGTACAAAATGGCCTGTTTGTTGTTGCTGTTTTATTATTATTATTGTTTTTGTTTGGTAAAACAAGTAGCACCCGTTCAATCTCACGTTCTCTGATTCATATGCCTTTCTATCATCAATCACCACTAGTCTATTTTGTTCAATGGCCATTGTTCTTTAGGGTCATATTTTCCCTAAATAAGCCATATACACTATTATCAACAGAACTCTTAAGAGTTAGTATTCATTTTAGTACAAAAAGATTTGAAATAAAAGTAAATATTAGACTTCTTTTTTGGTAGTTATACGAGTCCCTGAGTATCCCGGAATCTGAGACATGTTAGATATTTGCCGCTTTGGTTAACCGATATTCTGTTTATCGATGAATAGTGACGGACAGTAACCATTCAATTGCCATAACTGGTGCTCTACTTGTTTTTTGTTCTTTTTTACCAATGCAAAGTTGACCATCATGCCTAAACCAGATTTCCTTCTTTGGCCCATGGAAGCCCACGCGGGCATGCCCCACGCTCATTAGCCGCAGCAACACTAGCTGCCACCCTAACTATCCAGAGAGCCGCTGCTGCTGCACGGTGGACCAACCGACAGCAAGATTAGCAGACCCACGACTTAACTGGCTAAACCCTCAGTGCGTAAGCCAAAATGAGAGTTATCAATGAGATCATTTAATCGTTTCAGCGAATTTACCTAGCCTCAACTTGACGCAGGTGAATTTGACGGTCAGAAGCTCCCTCAGCTGACTGTCGCTCAGCCCTGGGTCGTCCAGCATATCTAATGAAAGCAAAACCTCTGATGGCATCTTGATAGCATCATCCCAACCGACCATATCAAAAGCAGCGATCGAAACATGCGGTGCATGGACGCCACTGAGCTCAGGCTGTCCAAACTGCCGATTCACAGCGTTGATGCGGGTAACTAGCCGCTTTACCTAGAAGAAAAAAATTAATAATTTTTTGGGTTAATAAACAAAGACAAGACTTGGGGTGGTGATAAACATGCTAACCAAAGCACCAACAGCAAAATAAAAAAATAAAATGATCTGAAAGGCGAAAAAAGCCTTTGAAGGCGCCCTATTTTTTGACGCCTTTACGACGCGTCTTTGTAGTTTTATTTGTTGTTTTTCGTTGTTGCAAGTTTATGCCTTGGCTCTCTAGGGCAGAATTTTAAAAAAATATATTTTCTGGAAGACTTACCTGAAGCAGTCCGTCGGGGTTCACAACAGCAAGGGCCACAAACCCTCGCGTATTGGCTTCGTTTGCAAAAACCATGGCCCTGGTCGTATCGAGCTCAATTGTAATTGTACCTGGCAGGTTCCTTTTGCCACTGCTGTCAGTGGTAGTTTCATGAAAAACAGTCTGCACGGCTGCGCGCAGGGCCGTGCGGTAAGCCTCTCTTTCGGGGCCTGGAACCATCATTGTGTCCGAGAGACTCACATGCAAGGGTAACCGAGCACCCACATCTGAGCGGACTAGAGACTCAAGCTGTGTACTGCTTTTAATACCAGCTTTCCCAGCACCAGGTAATAATGGTGTTTGTTTTCTTTTCATTTTGGTTCTCGTATCGGCAGCTATGTGTTCTAACCCCGGAGGACCCTGACCATTTGTGTGATTGAATATGTAGCAGTGGCGGCGTACACAGTCCACCAGAGTGCTTAGCACCACGGCTTGGGCCGTATCTGGGAACCACTCTAGTGACACATGCGCCGGCCAGCTGCCTTCAACGTGTGCAACTGCACGGGTTTTACCTCCATGCAGCGCGTGGTTTTTGACAGCCTTGGGCCCTACAGTGTAAATATCATGGAACCCTGATGGCAGCGGCGGCGGCAGAACCACTTTTGCGGGCTTTGTGCTACTCGGATCAGGTGAATTACTCACTATGGGTTTCCCGCGTGTTTTTACTTTTTTTAAGCATGGCTCATTGCTCTCACTATCACTGCTGCTGCTATAGTTGACCAACATTTTTATTTTTGGGCGGATTGGAGACCAAGAATATCAAGTCGATCGTTTGCTACGATTTTCGCGGGAGGGCGCTACGAATCACCAGTGGTGGGAGAGGAGTGGGGTTAATTTGAAAAGCAGGTGAATCCAGAGCGGGCCCCATGACATTTTAGCTGGTGGGCGACGGTGAGCACGACGGGGCCACGGTGCACCTAGTGGCCAACTCTTTGTGCGCAAAATGAAACAAAAAAGAACGCCCTTACCCTGTGTGACCAAGGAGCCCCCAGCATACCAACAGCTGTCTCGCAAACATTGTGTGCACTCGGACCCTCATGGGAAACGACGATCTGATGATCGGATCTTTGCTAGTGATCCTAAAGAGAACCTAGTGACCTGTAGAGTTACATTTCTGTACTAGAGTCGTAAGCCTCAGACAGTCAGTTTTTGGGTTTGTTGTTGTTGTTTTTTCTGGTTGTATACTGTTGTATCTTGCGTTTGTTGATCAGGCCATGGCCGCCGTACTCACATGAATGAGGCCACTGGCAGCAGCAGCTCCCACTTGAGGCAAGAAAAAAAAAAGCTAACATTCAATTATTAAACGTCATAACCATTCAATCAACTTGTATGGCGTAGTTAGAGTGGCTATCATGGTGCTTTTGTTAATACTAATGGACATGAAAATAAACATACAAGTTGTTTGTTGATTAGAGTAGTAGGTATAGAAAAAGAAAAAAAAAAAAAAAAAACAAAAAAAAAAAATTTTTTTTTTTTTTTTTTTTT
>Ga0160505_100618_pt1 | contig 19256 bp, 14 predicted proteins | sample DIDeMG_FD_108225 | JGI IMG/M metagenome (GOLD analysis project Ga0160505, IMG submission 108225) | Enriched chicken feces microbial communities from UW Madison campus, WI, USA - DID2874_E49_Stillage MG | ecosystem: Host-associated > Birds > Digestive system > Large intestine > Fecal ... | reverse complement strand
TTAAAAAAAAAAAATAAATACTTTTTTCTTTCCTCCCCCCTCATACATCAAATTCTTATTTTTTTTTTTTTTTTTGTTTTTCAAGTTTATATTTTATTTTTTTTTTTTTTTTTTTGCGATGCGTGACGCGTAACTTAATATCCTACCTATTCTTTACAACCACCCAAGTCATGCCTTGCACACATTTACAACTTTTAATAAAACTACAAGAAAGGAATTAGAACCATTTTAACAAGGGTATTGTAGTTGAACAATATCCTATCGGCAAGACTAAGATTGGTATTCAACGCACAATGGGGTTTGTCTTATCCAACAATACGTGTCACCATTGAACAAAAAAAAAAAAATAGGACCTTCTATTCCAGGAGCCAGCACTCCCGACTCTGGACGACCAAAAATCATTTTTTGATGCTGATAAACGGTATATTTATTTTCGACTTACGCGGAAATTCCCTTATTAAGATACGACATATTTATGAAATATCTTGGTGAGCCTGCTTTTGCATATACTGTTGCTCATGTGCTGAAAGAAAGAAAAAAAAATCTGGGTATCGCCATTGGAAACCTCGAAAAAGATCTTGATAAAACGAATAAATAAACTAAACTGCGCTCTTCATTTAAAATAAAATATATGTAATCATTATTTATATGCAATTTACCAATCATATAATTAAATGTTTTATTCAAAGATTAATATCTGATTTTTTTTTGTAGAAGATTATGCTGCTCCTATTTGAATATAACATTGCGTTTTGGGAATTATGGGAACTTTTGTGGAGATGTCTGTAAAACGGGATGTGTATCACAACTACAAAAAGATTATACCCTATTTACCAACAGGTGCATATTCGGCTATATGGCAAATATCTAAAGAAAACGCCGCACAGCCTCCCCCAAAATTAAACACAGACCCTTCCCATCTTTCTTTTTCATTTCACACATCTGTCTGATAGGGTCAATAAATCCTGATGAACAAGCAACTGCAAACGGACCATTGAGAAAGGAAAAAAAGAGCGAGAAAACAAAATTTCAGACTTTTACTCCTACGCCTGTATTGTCAATGGCAAATACTGGAGTAATCGTGCACCATGGAAGCATCCAATGTTTGTTTGCAATGATGTCACGAAAGCCATGCAAAAGCTGAAAAACATGTTGCTTTTGTGCGGCAAAATGGCAACCAGATTATAAAATACCGGATGAGCTCCGCCAATCCTACTCCACCACCCAAATGGGAGTTGCATAGAGAAGAGCAGCCCCAATCCTCTGAAATCTTTCATGAGTGGCGTGCATCGTCATACCTTTAGTAATGTATTTCAGTTTTGTACAGGTCATGGTGGTCTGAGAAAGTATTTCCAAATGAGGTGCATCGGCGAGCAAAGCCATTATTGCGAATGTGGTCAATCGGAAATGGTTGGGCGCAGTATCAAAGAATATTCCAGAGCATATTGTTAATGTTTTACTGAGTATCAATCTCTGGTATCGATCTACCGAATGTTATGTACCGTAGATTTCCCTTAAGATATTGAGTTAATCATGGAGAACTCGGTGCAATAGATTCCCCGAGTTTATAACGTGCGCTGGCACAGCCACTTTGCTACTCTCATAGAGACAAATGGTTTGAAATCCATGGTTTCTTTATATGCCATTCTACTTTATGGTTTTGTAACTATTTGGTACAAGGACAATAAACTGACTTCTATCTATTTAGAGGAATAACATGAATCACAACTCAAAATTTGTAAGGCACAATGAATGCTAGCGTTTCTTGATTAACAGTAATTGTACGCATTTCTTCTAGAAAAAACTAGATTTAAAGTGAAAACCTAGGTTTGACAAAGACGAGAAATTTATAAGCACAACACATATTTTCTGAGTACGGATTAGCCTGCAGAGAAGCTAATTAAACGATCAGTGAGCTTAAATTAGGGTTGTTTTCTATTGAGTATTTTAAGGTTTTAAAAGGATAATTGAGACTTGGGTCTCTTAGACCTGTCATACCAGAGCCACACTATCAGGTCTAATTTCTCAGCTCAACAAGAAATGACAATAAGGAGAAAATCCATAATAAAAAAAAAAGAAAAAAGAAACAATAGCAACAAATTTACAGAAGTTAGTGATCTGCAAGCATTTGTTGAATTTGTCAAGTAAGATTTCAGTGGACTTTAAACTTAAGTCCGCAGAAACTATCATAAGAATACAAAAAAATTATCAACTCCGGTCTAGCCAAATAACATTATAGTTACAAAACAAATGATGCAACCTGTGCAATCGCAAAAAGATAATGATAAGTAATACTAATGGATGGATAAATGAATGATAAAAGTATAGTGCTGAGAAAGCAGACATGAAAACTTGACGTGGTCACATTATGGTAAAATTTAGAAAGGGACGCCATTTGCTTGTGTTTAACAAGTTGCACACAATTATTATGTAAATCTAACTAGAATCACAAATTTTCAGTTTGGGACTGGTTTACAAGAGCATAGACCTATAGTTAAATAATATTTATTCTACTAATCATTATTTAATTTCTTTCCTTTCTTGTTTGATAACACTGTAGAGGGGTACATTTACAAGATAGTGTGCTGTACGTGAAATTGTTATGAAATGCAAAACATTAGTAAAAATGTACCATGCTCATTTGAAATCATCAGATAATTGATATTTGTAATTAGTGAATTCATGTTGCTAGAATATGATTGTTGGTGAGGTCAGGTATGAAAATTTTAATTATAAAAGGAGCCGTCAAAGTCATCAGCTTGATTCAATTCAACAAACAACACCACCAATCAATAACAACAAAACAATATCTCAAAAACTTCCCTAGTAACTTCAAAATGAGTACTCCTGAATACACTGAAACAACCCCTGAGACAGTTCTTCTCACTGGCGCTTCGGGCTTTATTGCGGCCCATATCCTTAACCAGCTGTTTGAACTTGGCTACAACGTTGTTGGTACTGTCAGAAGTGAAGCGAAGGGCAATTGGCTTGCTCGTCGTTTCCCCGGATTCAAGTATGAAATTGTTGATCTTTCACCCTCTGCAGATGTAAAAGAGAGCCCCTTTACCAAAGTTTTCAAGGCTCATCCTGAAATTAAGTACGTTATCCATGCGGCATCCCCTGTGTCTAACCATCAGGACAACTTTTACAAAAACATTTTTGTTCCTGCCGTTGAGGGAACTAAATATGTTCTTCAGGCTGCTCATGAACATGGCCCCAACATCAAGAAATTCGTTTACACGTCTTCTATTGCTGCTGCCATTAACCTGGGCTCAGATCCTGGAAACCAAATTTTAACTGAAGCTTCTTGGAACCCCATTTCTAATGATCCCGAGGAGCTTGATAAGTCTTGGAATGTTGCCTACTCTGCATCTAAGACGTACGCTGAACGTGCTGTCTGGGAGTTCAAAGAAACTGTTAAGCCTAAGTTTTCCATTAGTACCTTTTTATTTCCATTTGTTTACGGCCCACCCATTCATGACGTGACTTATGAGACTTTGGGTAGTTCTATTTCTAGTGCAAAGCAGCTGATTGATCTGCCCAAGGATACGAAAGTAATTCCCACGCTTGTCCCTTTTAACATTGATGTACGTGATGTTGCACGCAGCCATGTTCAAAGTCTTTCTAACCCAGAGTTTGATGATACGCGCTCTGTCCTGGCTGCCAACATTGCTGATGGTCAACTTATTGCCGATATTCTCCATAAGCACCGCCCCATTGACGCGGCTGACCTTGCGGTTGGCACGCCTGGCACCTATTATACGCCAACTGACCTAAAGTTTGATTTTTCAAAAACAAATGCTCGTTTAGGTTTTAAGTTCATTCCTTTGGAAAAGACAATCTTGGATATGTTTGATGCCTTTTGGCAACTTAAGAAGGAAGGTGAACAAAAGTAGGAGACTAGTTGATTGTACCGAACCTACACATTTATAAGTAATTATATACATATATATACTATATTTTGAAGCTAAAAAATAAAACTTTTCTACTGAAAACTATTCCTCGGGGATCAACCAAAGTTTGATGGCAATAATATATCTCAGGAAGCTTTGCAAAAGCTTAAATGTATTTTGTATATTGCTTCGGGCGGTGAATGTCAATTGGACTATGGAACAATACTACTGTATAGCCCAAAGAATGATATATGGAGGGAAGTATCCTGATTCACGGTACTCTTTTATGAGACCCGTATCTCGTCATACTTTTAGCAAGCTGTTTTAGCTTTGCACGGGTCGTGGTGTTTTAGATAGAATAGTTCCAAATGAGGCACATGAGCGAGCAAAGCCATTACTGCAAATGTTATCAGGTAGAAGCAGTTGAGCACAGTCTCAAAGTGTGTCCCAGAGCAACTTGTTAATTTTATACTGAATATCAATTTCTGGTATTGATCTACTAAGGGTAATGTATCACAGGTTTTCCTTAACACATGAAATTATTCATGGAGAACTCAGCACTATCAAATGGTTGAGCTTGTAATGCGCACTGGCACCGCTACCTTGCCATTCTTACAGAGATAAATGTTTTTGAAATTTATGTCTCCTTTGTATATCATTTTGTTTTATACCACAAAAACAACCTTCAATTAACCACACAAACAAGTTAAGCTATATATACACGCACAATGATCTGGGTATACAAGCCTTCAAACATGACTTATTAGAATGTTGAATGATATGGTAATCGGAGAAAAGGTAAGACAAAAACAATAGTATATGATGACTGAATTGACTAAAACCGAGAATTGTAGAAAAAAAAGTATTTTTTTTCTCTTACGAAAATGGTAAGAAAAGTATGACTTATGGGGTGCACACAAAAGTCTACCAAATGACTCGAAACAAAGTTGGAGTATTCTCCACACTTTTATTCAGAAATCATTGAAAAAAAAAGAGATCTATAACAGTTATATAAAACCTAGTATTTTCATATTAGATAGTAGTCATAATAATACTACCAATAGTACAGAAATAAAAACAAATAAAATTTAATTGATAAATTTGGTATTCGTCTATCAAACACGGTTAAACCTGAAAAGCACACTTATATACTTTATTCAGACCACAAATTACTCAATAAACAGTCGATTGAAAAAACGCTTTTACAAAGTCATCGAGAATATATACAAAAGGATAACAGACAATTACTTTGGTGCCGTAATAAAAACCATGGAAAGTCTATGAATGGAGTTTTAACAAATGATACCACCGCTATCAATCTATAAATAAAATACATGTGCCATTATTTATATTTAACCCTAACATAGTTAAATATTCTGTAAAAGCAATAACATATAGCTGTTTTGCCTGGGATTATGCTATTTGAATTTATGTTTTGGTGGTTGCGGGAAATTACAAAGACTTTTTTTTTGTCTAAGAGCTGTATATATGGAATAAAAAGGGGACCCCTCATAAATTTAAAACAAAGCGCCGGCCCCACCAATCCGTTCAAGTTGAGCTAGTCGTTTTTCAATTTCGACCCAATCGGCGGGTCGTGGTGACGCAAAAACCTCGCCATCAAGTTCAAACACAGTGACACGGCCATCGAGTCCGCCCACAACCACACGGCGACCACTACCACCAACTGAGCTCGGTGATTCATCATCAATATCATTATTAATACCGCTGCTGTTGGTGCCATCAGCGTTATTGGCGGTAGTGGCGGCAGAGGCAACAAGTGGTGTTCCTGCTGTTTTTTCCCACGCAACACGGTTCAAGGGCCGCTCAAGATAGCTGTCATTGAAACTCAGCTTGGTGCTGCTAGTAGTGGCTGCCGAGGCAGATGAAGAGGGCTTGACACGCGCAATGGGTACCTCGATGTCACGCGCAAGATCCCATAGCTCAAGGTGGCCGGACCCGTCAACCGACGCAAATACTGCGGGATGAAATCCGCTCCAAGCAACATCGTAAACTTCATGGTCACGTACAAGATCCAGCAATGGCTCGAGACTATTGAGATCAGTCTTCCCGCTGCCACCGGCTGCCAGAGGCCCCGTAAAAGGCCGGATCTTCCATAGCTTGACAGACCAATCAAGACTACTACTTAGCAAGAGATCGCTGAAATCAACCGCACCGCGCGGTGAGTGGAAGTCAAGTGAAGTGACTGGGGCCGCATGTGCTCGGTACGCGCCGCGCGGGTCCACGCCGGCGCGCGACCCAGCCTGGCCAAATCGGCTGCATTGGTAAAGCGCACCCTCTTCCGTACCCACGACAAAGCGTGATGAGTCACGCGGTGAGATAGCCAGCTGCGTCGGCGCAATTTCATCATTGCGTACGCTTGTGCCCGCACCGGCCATGCTGCTACCGCTACTACCGACCGTACTTCCCATGCCACCAGGTAGGCCTATCACTGGCGGTGGCGCCATCAATACCAGCTTATCCTGTGGCTGCTCAAGTAAATCCGGCGTCCACGTACATACCAACCCGTCGGTACTGGCTGTCACCAAGTTGTGTGCGTTCTGCGTGCCTGTGACCTCGACAGAGTAGACAGGGTGTGCATGTCCGTGACCATTAACAGGCGAAGCTAATACTGCCTCACCACTGGCAGTATTTGCGTTGATGCCAGTACCACCGCGCCGCAGCCGTCGCAAGTCCCACGTCAACACTTGTCCATTATAACATGTACCAAACACAACGTGCGCATCAAACTGTGAGAACTTGACAGCAAGCACATCACTCACAGCCGTGAACACATACTCTGGCTGTGAAGGGCTGCCATTAAGATTCCAAATCTGCACAAGACCCTTAGGGGCATGCGGATCGCCTCGCTTCTCAGTGTGGGCCGACGCTAGTAGTTCCGGAAAGTGCGGTGACCAGTCAAGCGCAGTTACAGCACGGCCCACGGAATGCGGTGAGTGGAACTGGGCAATCTCAACTACAGGTCGACGCCGGTCTCCCAGCTGTGCCGCAGTATTACCGTCCACAGCGGTTCTATAGTCAATTGTGATGTCGTATCTATGCGTCGCGGCCACTGCGCGCCCCACAACCTTCAGTGATTGATCAAGAAACTGGTCAAATGCAGGGTCCGTTGCCAGCTGATCCAACTCGCTATCTTCAGCTAAAGTAATTTCAATGTTGTCAACTACCTGCTTGTCATTCTCATTACCGTCTTGTCGTTGCTGCTGCTGCGTGTCCTTACTACGACTCGCGCGCGCTATTTCGGCCTCAATCTCTTGTCGAATTGAGTTACGCAACAATTCAAGCTCAGAGCCCTTGTAAACCACCTCGTCTGCACCGTAGTCATCTTCATCATAGTCTCCGTCTTCATATGGCGCAGTCTGAACCTCCTTTGAGTAAGTAACAACGGCAGCAGAGCCACTGGCGTTTCCGGCCGCTTTCCTCGCAGGCGGAACGTCAAACACAGGGAACACCGTGAACGTCGATTTAGAGGATGATGACGGCTCTGAAATTGCCGGACTATTCGAGCGGATGTCTGAGTGATGCGAAAGAGCAGATGCGCCCCGTGATGACGACGGACGACCAATCCCGGAAATCGGGGTTACTGGTATGGGAATCATGCTTGGGCCGCCGCTACTTATATTCTCAGTCGTAGACACACGGGAGCCAACCAGACTGTTAACTAAATCATCAATTGACTGTTGATGGCTCGACACTGCACCTGGTGCTGGTGATTTCTGTACAATTGCGACTGTTAGTTGATTCTTGATGAGATCAGGAGAAAGATCTGGGGTGGTAAAAAGAGTAATACTTACTGAACCGCCCAAAGCGGCTGCCTGTCGCGACCGCTTTTCTTCGCGTTGGCGCTTAAGTTCGGCAATGCGGGCACGTTTGGCTTCTATCTCGTTCTGCCTGCTACTCATCTCTTGCTGTTGAGTGGTACTATTGCTGAGTCTCAGTCAGTACTGGTGATGGTGATCAACAGACGTTGGGGCCAGTACGGAAATAAATATATTTAAAAAAACTAAAAAGCCAAAAAACCAAAAGAAAAAAAAAAGTAAACAAAAAACTTTTCCTTACTCAGTCAACTCAGCGATACGAAACCGAGAGCCAACCGCCGGCCATTCGACAGATCTACTTAGTCTAATACACGAACACTACCGCAATGAGTTTTCCCATAGATATGGACGACTTTGATGACAAGTCCTATACTGGTGGCAGAAGTGAGCCTACTTCACGAAGCCACAGAGACACGCAAATGCCCGACACGTCTGAGGACCTCGAGAGTCTGCTTCAAGGCCTACGGCAGAACCGGCCGGGGCGGGAAGACGCGTCCCCAGCAAATTTAAACCAGTCCACTTCTTCATATTCCTCTGGAAGTAGCACACGCGACTCTGATCTAGTCTCATTGCAGCGCATCTGGATCGCCGAGCGCACAGCGCCAGAAATCCTGCCATTCGACGAGGCGCTAATAGACCGGATCATGGGCCGGCTGCGAGAACAGGTATGTGTTCCACTGGCATGCTCTTTAGAAAGTCTACTAACATGCGTAGATCCGATATATCGAAGAGACATCCATGAGTATACAGGTCGGCAACGATAATCAACTGAAGGTGTTGCTAGTTGAAACCGAGCTGGAGCGGGTCAAGTATCTTTTACGGGGATATCTGAGGACGCGATTGTCTAAGGTAAGTGTTCTTTTATATTTTTTTAGCGCTCTGCAATTCACTAATACGTCCAGATCGATAAATACACCCTATTCCTACTGGCAGAAGAACGCGAACAGAAGAAGCTTGCAGTCGACGAGATTAAGTATATGAAAGCGTAAGTACTTGCTAGTCTTTTTCTTTTACCACCTGCTAACAAATTTTGAGACATAATGAAATCATTTCGCGGTTGTTTCGGAACCAATTTCTGGCACAGGTTCCCACTCATCTACAAGATTTAGACGCGTCGTCTATGGTGGTCTCCCCTGATCTCGATAAGGCTGTTTTTGTGCGCGTGATCGCACAGGATATTGAATTATCATTGCGTGTTGGTGGCGACATTGTAACACTTCAACCTAATGGAATTTATGCGCTGCGTTATAGCGCGATATCGAAATACTTGCAGAGCGGTGTGGTTGAACTCGTCTGATCTCTGCATTGCCCAAGGTTTTGGGGATATATAATTACCCGGCCTGACCCTACCTAATATCTCGCCTATTTCAGGCCGTCCATTCTCATCTTTTATCCTTTAGTCTCCATAGAAGCCCTTATTTATTTACATCCATATAATCTCTCAATTTATAATGGCGTCCGGTCACCCTGTAGACTCACAGTTTACGGACGATTTGGAGCCGTCGTCACTCAACTCGCGGCATACGGTGAGCAATCCGAATTCATTTGTTTCGGAACCTGCCTTCGAACCCGCGTCACAAAGCGCGTCATCAAATTCGCTCTCCAACGTAACCTACGCAAACCGCGCTGCCAGCAAAGCTTCTGCAACATTGGCGCGCTTTGGAAAGGCCATTTACGGAAGCGGTGGAACCACAGCTACTTCGCAGCCCGTGTCTATCAACCCAGGCGGTGCTTCGATATCCGGAAAACGAACTCCTAGCATGCATGTACCCCCGGACAAGGCCGGTGCTTATAAGAGCGACACGATAAAATTTACTGCTCGTAGTGAAATTATCGCTATGGGTCCGTCGCCGACCGAGAATGCTGTCTCAATTGCTGGCAAGGACTGTAAGTATCACTTTTGCTGCTATCACTGCGATACTATGTGCTAATATGTCTAGTCTTCCAGATTCTGCGGATTGACGGCGACTCAGTTAAGGTAGCTTATGATCTACGTGAGAATCTCAAATCGCGAGACTTTGAAAAGATTCATTCCGTGACTTGTGTGGCCTGGGGTCGAGGCGAGTTTCGCCGACATATTGCGCTTTCGACATCTGGTGGTCAAATCCTGCTTTATGACATTGACAAGCAGACTTCATACAACCCAAACAATGCCAAGTCAGTTTTGCGTCTACATGATTCGAACCGTGCGGTTAATGGCCTTATATTTTCGCCATCAAATGGCAGTCTCATGCTTTCTGCTAGTGGTGATGGTAGCGTTCGGCTCTACGACCTGCGCAACAACAAGAAGCGACCCAGTTACGTCTTTACCAAACCTGGTGATATCACTCGCGAGGTCCAGTGCAGTCCGTTTGATGCAACCAAATTTGCAGCTATCTACGATTCGGGAGCGATTCAGACATGGGATTTCCGCAACCCCTCGGTGTGTAGTCGCCGAATCAATGCGCATTCAGGTACTGGTCTGTCCCTAGATTGGCATCCTGAATACGATTACATTGTATCTGGAGGCCGAGATAAACAGATTCAAATTTGGAACATGGCCTCAGAGTCACGCAAACCTGAGCATGTAATCCTTTCATCATCGCCAGTCGCAAAAGTTCGATGGCAATTTGATTTGCAGCACTCGAATGCGTCATCAAGTTACGGTGTTCTTAATACTGACATTGTCAGTTTCAACATGAGCTTGTATGACAATAACATATATGTTTGGAACCCTCGGCGACCATACATTCCTAGATATGTCGTTGAAGCTCATTCGAACTCAGTTACAGATGTCTTCTGGCGGAGTAATAAAACTCTCTGGAGTATATCTAAAGACAAGACTTTTATGCAGCACAATCTTGAGAACCGTGACATGGAAATTTCGAGCATGCCGATGCAGGCGATTTCTTGGAACCATGAAAACCATCTCTCATTTGTTATCCAGGATCGCCATGAAGACCAATATATTCAGAAAACCGATGAGGAGAATACAGAAAATGTATTAGAGGTCCGAAAAAAGCATTCTATTAAGGCGCCTCTGCCATCACCAGCACCCCCTGCTCAAAAGATGCCTTATCAAGATCAGGCTATTTTCACGGTAACCTTTCCAGGTTATGACCCTGACGCATTTAAATTCTGCGCGCAGAATTACATATACTATGATGCTCCTCATCCCCGAGTCTCTGATACAAATAGACTTCCGGCGATTTGTCGTCACAATGCCTTGATCTCATCACATGCTGGCAAGTTTCGGGCTGCCCAAACCTGGGAGATTTTGGGCAAAATTATCGAGAGTGAAAAAGAAAACTTTTTTAAATTTGCCCCGACCAAGCAACCGATCATGGGCTCGCGGCAACAGTTTAACTCCCGGATAGCTGAATCATTTAGGAACTCGATAGAGGCTACACCAGCATTACATCCCGTGGGTGACAATAGCAGCCCTAAACCTCCGTTTAGGTCACGCGATTTGTCGGTCGAAGAGTCAAGACAAGTTATGGCCCAACAAAGCATAGAAGATCTGAATGAAGTCCTGATCAACACGGATATCAAAAACAGCCCTTCTACATCTGCATTATCATCATCTGTCAACTCATCAGTAGTAACAAATGAACTTGATCCCTCTTCCTATGAAACGTCAAGTTCACCTGAAGAGTCCAGGCAAAGCCAGGCATCCGGTTCAAATTTTACACAGTTATCCACGAAGAACGCAACACCGGAGAAAGAAAAGCGATTTTACAACCATTTACCTGAGATTAAGGAGGGTGTAATAAGTAGCACAAATAGGTCGTCTTACAACAACCTACCAGCCTTAAGTCTTACCGACCAGAAATTAAATTGTGAGCCTGGTGGCGCTATTCACAACACACCCATCAACAAGACCTTTGCAATTCCAGCTCGAAACAGTGTTTTATCAGCCCTAGATGGGAGCTATGCAAACTCCCCTACCGCCAGTACAATTTCTAGAAAGCCTTTGAAGTTCACTGATTTACAGTCAAGTTTAGAGAGTTCTGAAGAGGTCTACGTAAAGCCTGAGAGGATAATTCCTCGCGAAGTGCAACCTCCGCCTTTAACTTCAGCAGAAGTTTTGAAAAAGCGGTATCGGGAGTATTTAAAGACGCTGACACATCCCTGGCGTGCAGAAAAAATGATTGAACAAGCTGCTATCTACTACATGGAGCAAGGTGATATTCAGATGTGCACAACTCTAGGTCTGCTTTTTATGGATGACTATCCTGATGCATTCGAGACTCATGAAATGCTTGAGGAGTGGTTTTGGACTTACCTTACATTAATGCGCAAGAATGAGTTGCATACGGTCTGCGCTGAGCTCATTAAAGAAGCGCCTTTCCCAAATATCCGCGAAACCGGGCAAGTTGAGACGTCACTCGACATGCTCTGCCATCGCTGCAAGCACCCGCTTACTGACAATGTGGCAGCTGCGCGTCAGCATGGCAAGCTTGATGAGAAAGATATTGCATTCTGGTACTGTGAGAACTGCCACAGACTATTGGACGGATGTATATTTTGTCGGCTACCAGTCAAGGGCATGGCAGTCACCATATTTGAGTGTGGTCACAAACTGCATCCGGAGTGTCTTGATCAATGGATTGTGTTTTCAAGAGATGAGGACAATTCGGACGAAGATGAGGACGAGGTCTATGAAAAATCGGGCGGTCACACAGTATATTGTCCATCTGGATGCCAGACTATTATTGCCACTGAATAAAAGTAACTGCCTTAATATGCTAACATATATATACTATTTTATTTAATCAACCCAATATCTATAGAAATTGCTTTCACGAACAGACAAATAATGGTCATTGATTTTTTTGTTTACAAACACCCAGTATCTCCGAATGATCGTGACCTAACCCATCAAAAACCTTTATCCAAAAAATCCCAACTGGATCAACAAACATTTGACATACAAGACCACGCTCTGGGAACCATACAAAATAACCACCCACCAATATAATAATGTCTAGCATCACGAAACGTCCCGCCGAAGAGTCGATAGCAAATAGTCCGAAGCGTACAAAGACTGATCTCCCCGCCGGCTTTTTTGATAGCGACAAAAGTGAAGCTGTCGCAGCAGTGAGCAATAATGAAGATGACGATGAATGGGCCCGATTTCAGGCAGAGTTGGGCGACTCGACCACAGGTAAGGCACATGGGACAAAGTCTGTGACGAAATCTCGGCTTGATCTATTGGGTCTGGGATCGGGGGAGGGTACAATTGTGGCCGACGCAGTGTTAACAAAACCTTTCGACACCGAAGCTTCTGCTCAAGAGCAGAGAGGCGACAGAAGTAGCAGTAATGACCCTAATACGACAAAAGAAGCAAATACTACCAGAAGTAAAAAAGCTGAAATGGATGCCTACGTTGAGGAAGAGGCTGCAGACGGACTTCTCGCTGAATTTGATATACAAGAAGAGCTCCACGAAAGACTCATGAAGATGAAGAGTTTACAAAGTCGAGCCAAACAAAAACTACAATCCAGCCGAAATGATGAAGCTTGTAATATTGACGAAAAACAACCGAAATATGAAACGTTGAATGGTAATAACTCTGACGTTGTTAACTCTTTAGGTGTCATTGGCGGAGATAATGATGACGATGAGAATGATGACGACGATGAGGATGAGGATGACAATCTCTGGCGTAAACGGACACTATAAGCCTATTATAGCAATTGCTTTTTTGGAGTTACACATTTTTGGGGTCGCCTAAAGAGGGCCTTAAGCGATGCAACAGAAGACTGTTATATGCTTGATTATTTTCATGATTTTTTTCTTTCATCTGCCGTTGTAAGGGTTTTCGAAGCACAATTCAACTGTGACCAACAACTAAAGTTTTGGATATTTCAGAGCAGATGTTTAGACTATTGACCCCACTACCTCTGTACTTAAAATATCTTGCATTTAACCAATCTCTGCCTTGCCTTCCTTCTTACTTAAGTACAACCTTGACTTAACATAGTGCTCGCTTCTACTGTCCTATTTGTTTTAATTTACCTAGCTTTGACTTTGTTTTCAGCTTACAGGAAAATATCACAAAAGCTTGCAATTCACGTTAAAACTTATTGACTACGGTATAATGAATTGCAATCCCAGACTGACACCAGAACCTCGTTTGAGATACTTCGATGAGTAAGAAATGTAACAGTGGTTTCTATGAAAGCCTTTCTAACCTATAATTTCGTTTGTAGAAGCCAAGAATTGTTAGACTGCATGTTCCAAAACATGTCACCTTCAGCAGACTCTTGCGGAAGCAGTGACAGCTCCGAGGGATTTTTTTTCCCGTCAAAGCCCATAGAGGATCTGTAAGAGAAAGATTGTCATGAAATCCCCAAAATATCTACTTACAGAATACCATTGCATGTGAATAGCTTGAATAGCAAAATGAGTCCTGCTGTTAAATCTGGTCCAGTGGCAGCGGTTGAAATAACTACCACTGGGGCTGTAGATTCCTACGCAAGAGCCATTGAGCTGTATACAGACAACACCAGTAAAATTACAGCCGCACACAAGATCGTGTCGCGGGTGTACTACGATCCAGCCCAGTTTTACGCAGGCAACGAGCGATCGACCAGCTTGGTGACTGCAATCCCGGCCGATATTTACGATAGCAGCTCAGTGGACATGCTCAATAACACAACGTCATTACTTCTCGACAAAATCTTGTTTAATAACCGTTCTCCGTTGCAGTTGCAGCAAAAGCAGCCACGGCTCAGAATAAATACTAGCATTCCTGAAAATGGACATGGCTACCCACAGGACCAAAGGGAGGAATGCTTTCTTAGTAGAGACAAAATGAATTCAAGGTGTCTCGGTTCTGCTGATAGTTTTACACTTAGAGAGCCCATCACAAACTCATTTCAAGCCCTTTCATTTTTGACCCACAAAAATGAAAGTGGCACAAGCAGCACCAGTGCACATGTCCATTTTGCCTCGCCGCTGGAGTTAATAAACGCGTACACACCAGAATACGATACAAACTCTTCGATAGCGTCCGCAATTGATGTGGGTTTGAGCGATTCAATCACAATGGGACTAAAGCGTGTGACTTCACCTGACATGCGTCGGTTCTGGCTTAGTGAGGATACTAAAAACACGCCACATGAGCTGGCGGAGGTTGAGCTAGAAGAGCAGTGCGAAATAGAGAATCAATGTGTTAGTGAGGATGCTGCTCGCTGGTATAGACACTTGCGGTTGATCGGCGCAATCGCAAATGACATCTCTAGTAGCGTTGTACCCCGGTATTTGGATGTTGTTTCAGAAATGAGCGAGAAATTTTTTGGTTCAGCCCTGGTGCTTGAGCCGGAGGTTTTGATGCTAATGAAAAAAAAAAAAAAGAGCATGAGATACGACTGGACAAATGTCATGGCCGGCAGAGGTAGCTTGGGGCTTTATACGGAGACCCCCAGCGGTACACGGCTAAGTGCCAGCAGCACCTTCTTTCTAAGTCCCAGTCCTGGGTCACCCCCCACTTCGCATTCGCTATATCTTTGCAGTGACAGTGTAGATTGATAGTGTGTTCAACTGCTGCTCATCCAAGAGCCACAATGTACTTGGTTTACCATTCATCCAATTCTATTATCAGTATTAAATAAGTTAAAACGGAACATGCGTAAAAAATACTAATGAACGTTGCTTTCATCTGCTATTGCTGGTGAAATGAAATCTATGTAATACTGGTGAGAAAATGCTGGTCTGCTTAAACCTGGATGCCGCCGGTGTTGTAAAGCTGCTCAAGGCGTGTCATATCGGGATTGTGCAAAAGAACGTGGAAATGTGCAAGTGCCGGAATACTTTGCAAAGCAGCCCAATTCTTAAACCAGAGAATTCCGTCCTTTGCCTCAGCAGTGCTTGCAAAAAGGTCGGTAAATGTAGTATCCACATATTTCTGAATCAATGTGCGAGCCTCCTCGGTGACATCGCCGTTTTCAGCCACGGGGATTTTGGCCTTTGTCCAAACCACGACGTGAACAATCCCTGGGGCTAGAGCATAGGGGAAATCATTCTTCAAAATTTTGAGATCTTCCCGCACGTTGGCCATAAAAACAGGATTGGCAGGTGGCGTCACCTCAAGAACAGTATCAGAGGAGCGTGCCTCATCGACCCAGTGCAAGCGTTCAACCACAAGAAACTCCAGTACACCGGCGCGGGTGCGAGTCTCCTCGACCCAATGTTTCCAGCGTAAGTAGTTGCGCAGATCGTGCGGCCGTCGCTTCAGCAGCTGTAATTGGTTTGTCTCAATAATGTTTTTGAGTTCGTCCCAGCTCAGGTCATCAGCATGGAGATCCTTTGAAGATGATGGCGGTGTTGACAGGATGGTCACATCGCGTGGAATCACGTTAACATGCTCTAGTCCGACAAGTGGAGTTCGATAATCCACCTCTCCCAGAATTTCAGGTGCTTCTAGCTCTTTTGTCATGGCTACGACGATTAGAGCGGTTATTATACTGTCTAAAATATCTACAGAGGTCTGTAGTCTAAGGCTTCTATTTGAATAAATTAGTCTAAATGACAACTGGTAGCTTGGTAGGGGTAATAAAAAAAAGTGCCTAGGATCTCGGGAAATATGGGGATTTCCCTTGATACAGTATCATTTTATCCTTTTTTATTTTTAATTAATCCTAACTATTCGAAATTGTCCGTCTCATGAAACAACAAGGTAAAGAAAAGAACCAACAACAAAAAAAGGGTAGTATTTAATCCTAAACAATCCATAACAATAAAAATATCTAATTGAAGTATATATATATAAATATATAAACAGAGACCGTATAAATTTCCAGAAAAAGTTACATGCGCTCATCCTCAGGCTTCCATGAGCCCTTAAAATGGTGCTTGACAAATGCAAGAGGATGGTCATAAGACTGTGCGCCCATGTTCTCAACACCGGGAGAGAATGATGTGATAGGTAAAACCAACACGTCTGACACCTTCTTGGGCTCAGTAATACCAGTAAAGTTCTTCCAGTTCACAGGGTAGTGGAGGCCGGATTTGAGCTTATCATTAAAGTAGCTAAACACAGAGTCAGTCCAGATACCGGGGCCAGTCCAGTCCATAATCTGTGAGCCACGGTCCTTAGTTGAGGGGAGCTGTAGATTGTGCATGCTCTTGCGTCGGAGAGTTTCCTCGGTGATTTTGGCGACAATGTCACGAAGAACAGGGTGACCGGGCTTGGCTTGGATAGTCCATTGGCAGAACTGGATACGACGAGCGTACCAGTCAGCCCAGTCCTCACGATCAGGGTCAGCCTCAATACCAACAATAAGACCGATTGAGTTGGGGTCAATATTGTCGGGAATCCAGTTGGGCACAGGCTTAAGCGCCTCGGTGTCGACATCAGTGTATGTACCTCCACGGGCAAGCAAAATCAAATAGCGAAAGAAATCAGCGCGAAGAATGTTCTCAGGCATGGACTCGTAGGCCTCAATTACCTTGGGAATGTTCATATAAAGATGGCGGATGATGGCGTGCGAGATGTCGTCGGACATGACCTCATGAACAAAGCCAGAATTCTTGTCACTCCAAGAGCGGACTGTTTCTTTAAAATCCTCATCGAAGTTGGGGTCGTCAATGGATTGCTTCCAAGTCTGCCAGATGTAGGCGGGGAAACGCGAGGTGTGATCGTACGGGAATTGGTAGGCAAGCTGAGTTCGAATGGGAGTGTCAGGAGGCAAGCGCTTCATTTGCTGAAGTTGCTTTTCAAGAAGCCTACTTTCTTGTTCCAGCAGCTGGAGTTTCTCATTCTGCGTGTCAGCCTGTTGCTTGGCGGCTTTTTGAATCTCGCGAAGAGCGTTTTCAGACTCAGTCTTTGATTTCAGGATCTCTTCCTCAAAGTTGGTGTCGTGGAGAAGATCTTTTGGCGAGATATTCTTTGATCCACCGAAAAAGAGAAAAAATATCAGCAGCACAAGGCCTGTAGTGAGGATTGCGCGTCTGTATGTAAGCATCGAAATGATGTTGTGCTGGGTGGTGGTGGCTATGAATTCAAGTTGTTGTTAGGATGATAAAAAAACGATGTAGGGTGAAAAACAAAAATAAAAATAAAGGGCTGATAAAGGCACTCCTGGAATTCACAACGTGATTGCACGCGTAAAGGTCGGTTACTGGAGATTTGAGACGGTTGCAAAAGCACCAGATGTAGAGAGCAACTAAACCAGGAACTTTTTAGATATAAATCGCAAAGGAAGACCTTATGAAGGAGTTGTGGGAAAAGATTAAAGTTGAAGATGTTCAAGGGAAAATTTTTTGTGGTGAGAATACGCCACGTATTGGTTTTGCAAGTATTTAAACTTTTCTGGGACTGAGACATCCAAGGCTGCCCATAACGCGTTTAGGCCATTTTATTTACAATGCGCACATCACAGATTCGTACGACATGCACTTAGCATCGAATACCAGCAGCATCAATAACATGCTGGATACGCCATGACTGGTCTCCATACTGCCCAACCAAAAACAACTCTTTTTGTAAATCTTTAGACTGGAGTGCGTAGCCCTAAAATCCAAGAAGCGAGTTGCTTGCAGTCTGTTCAGGTTTGCTCTCATCTCTTTGATTTTTGCACAAACCCATAAACAAATTAACCGATTGCAGCTATAGTCAACAGAAAGAATCTTTAGTTATTTCCATGAGTGTGAGTGTAGTAGAGCATTATTTGCGGCTAAGATGTAGACTGAGGCACGGTCTTAGATTTCAGTACTCATTTGTTCCAGAATTGCTTTCAATTGACTGGCTGTTGTCTGATTAGCAAGTAACCAGGTTTTCATGATTAAATATGCAAATGAAACATAAGGAGAAAAGGATATGGGCTCAGTTTGTTAATCAAAACAATTACAAGGCAGACAGATAGATAATCAGTTTATTGTTCTTGCATAGTAACAAACAAATTTATGAAACAGAATGACATACAAAAAAAAAACATGAATTTCAAAAAGTTTTGTCTATATAAGACTGGTAAGGTGGCAGTGTCAGCATGTATTATGAGTTTAAGCCTTTGATGACGCCGAATTCTTCATGGATAATTCAATGTGTTAGGGGAAACCTGCGATACATAACACACAGTGGATTGATACCAGAGATTAACTCTCAGTAAAACCATAGCAAACTGCTCTAATCAAGTGAAATACCAGCAAAGAAGTTGCACCAACTAATCTAAAAATTTGACTACTGCTTCCAGGTCCTTCTTGGTATCAAGAAAAATCCTTGTATCAAGATCTTGGAGATAATAACAAAAAATATTTTCACCCTTTTGTTCTTGGCTGATTGCTTGTAAAATTTTATACTTTTCATGTTTTATTAATTGGAGTGGCATCAAGGTATATTAATGTTTTTACTTATATATTGTACTACGAAAGAACATTGTATTTTTTGTGGACCTCCTGTAACGCACTTGTACAAGTAGGAGTGGAAATAATAATAATAATAATAATAATAATAATAATAATAATAATAATAATAATAATAATAATAATAATAATAATAATAATAATAATAATAATAATAATAATAATAATAATAATAATAATA